>ERZ827156.4246-NODE-4246-length-11869-cov-2.879888_pt1 | contig 11869 bp, 11 predicted proteins | sample MGYA00519919_ERZ827156 | MGnify/ENA primary metagenome ERZ827156 (study PRJEB31778, sample SAMEA3449269) | human gut metagenome | biome: human gut; feature: human-associated habitat; material: faeces | place: United Kingdom | collected 2010/2012 ... | reverse complement strand
ATGTTAAATGGAGAATTGTATGATTCAAGTGATAAACAATTAGTAGATGAATTAAAGAGAGATGACTTTTTATATGTTGTTCCTGATTTTCGTTTAAATAAAGCTCAACAATTAGAAAGTCTTTTACAAAAAGATAAGGATAAAGTTGAATTTTTATGTAATGAGTGTTGTTTTATAGGTTGCCTTGAACGAAAGAAATGTTATGAAACGGTTAGCCGTCAAAATCTAGGAGAAGATTGTTTAGATCATGTATGCAAAGCTATGAATTCTCATGAAGGGTATCGTTTTTCTAAAGCTATGCAAAATTCGAGTTTTATCAGTGTTGAAGATATTCAAAATAATTATCTACCAAAAGGCTTTTCTCAATTTAAAATAGAAGGTAGAAGTTTAGGGAGTGCTTTAGTGTTAGAATTTTTACTTTATTATATGGTAAAACCTGAATATCAAATACATGTAAGAGAAGCTATTTATTTAGATAATATGTTAGATTTGTTTTAAAAAATAAGAAGGATAATACATGTAAAGTGTATAAATTATTAAAGAAATAAAAAGGAGAACATATATGAAAATAGAATATAAAGAAGGTCTTATTGTTTTAAAAGATCAGGATGAAGAAGTCGGTTATATTAAATATGTTAGAAAAGAAGAAAATGTGATTGATGTTATTTCAACAGTTGTTCATGAAAAATATCAAGGTCAAGGAATGGCAGGAAAGCTTTTTGCTGCTTTGATGGGCTATGTAAAAGACAATTCTTTGAAAATAATTCCATCTTGTAGTTATATTGAAAAGAAGTTGATAAAATTACCAAATTCTAGTGATTTTTTGCATAAATAGGGCAAAAAAGGATATTATACGCAAAAAATTAATATTTATACTTAAAAATAACAATATTTTCTTGCAATTAGGAAAGATTATCTATATAATACTTTTGTAAATTAAGAGTCAAAGGGGGGAATCATCATGGCAAAAACTGTAGTAAGAGAAAACGAATCTTTAGATGACGCTTTACGTCGTTTTAAAAGACAAGTATCTAGAACAGGTACCCTTGCTGAAGCTCGTAAAAGAGAATTCTATGTTAAACCAGGATTAAAAAGAAAATTAAAATCTGAAGCAGCAAGAAAAAATAATAAAAAAAGATAATAAAAATACAGCCTTCTTGGCTGTTTTTTTATGCCGTTTTTTCATTGAAAAAATAAGTATCATTTAGTATACTTTATATGATAAAAATAAAGATGTTTTTAATCGAAAAAGGGAGAAACTATGAAAACTGTATTAAAAAATGGAAATGTTTTTTACCAAAATAAAATTCAAAAATTAGATGTAGAAATTGATGGTGAAACAATTAGTCAAATAGGTCATGATTTAGATGGTGAAAATATAATTGATTGTACAGATCTTTTAGTAACACCAGGTTTTGTTGATCTTCATGTTCATTTACGTGAACCAGGATTTGAACATAAAGGAACTATTAAAACAGAAACTTTATCTGCTAAATATGGAGGATATACGCATATTGTAGCGATGGCTAATACAAATCCATGTATGGATGATAAAGAAACTATTGAAGATTTTATTCAAAGAGTTCAAAAAGATAGCTCTATTCATACATATACTTATAGTGCTATTACGAAAGATTTAAAAGGACAAGAGCTTGTTGATTTTAAAGAAAATAATGCTTTTGATATTGTACAGGGATTTTCTGATGATGGAAAAGGTGTTCAAAGTAAAGAAATGATGGCAAAAGCCATGAAAGAAGCAAAAGCAATCAATAGTATTATTGTTGCTCATTGTGAAGATGAAGGAGAACTTGAAAAAGGAGCATGTATTAACTTAGGACGTGTTTCTAAAGAAAATGGTCTTGTAGGAATCAATAATGCTTCAGAATATAATCATGCTTTACGTGATTTACAATTATCTAAAGAAATTGGTAATCGTTATCATATTTGTCATATTTCTACTAAAGAAACTGTGGCAGGATTAAGAGAATATCGAAAACAAGGACTTCCTGTTTCAGGAGAAGCTTGTCCACATCATTTGATTTTAACAGATGAAAATATTAAAAACTTAAATCCAAATTATAAAATGAATCCACCACTTCGAAGTAAAGAAGATTTAGATGCTTTAATTGAAGGGCTTAAAGATGGAACAGTGACATGTATCTCAACAGATCATGCACCTCATAGTGATGAAGAAAAATTAAAACCAATTGATCAAGCACCATTTGGTATTATAGGTAATCAACATGCTTTTAGTTTAGTTTATACATATTTAGTTAAGAAGAATTTGTTAGATTTAGAAACTGTTTTAAAATGTATGACAGTCAATCCAAGTCAAGTAATTGGATTGGATCATGATATGGCTGTTGGTAAAAAGGCTAATGTTGCTATCATTGATTTAAATGAAGAATATACGATTACGAGAGATAATATTTATTCAAAAGCAAAAAACACACCATTTTTAGATACAAAATGTTTTGGTTTAGTGAAGTATCATATTTTAGATGGAAAAATAGAAAAATTATAGGAGGAATTTATGAACTATCAAGGGTTAATGGAAATTACAAAAATTGAAAACATTGCAGATGATGTTTATGAAATGACTTTAAAGGGAGAAGGGGCTAAATATATTAGTCAACCTGGTCAATTTATAAACATTAAGATCAATGAAAGTTTACAACCTTATCTTAGAAGACCAATGTCTATTTCTGATTATGATGAAAATACAATTGTGATTGTTTTTAAAGTTGTTGGTCAAGGAACAGAAATTTTAAAGAATAAACAAATTGGAGATCAATTGGATTGTTTAATTGGTTTAGGGAATGGTTTTACTGTTCAAGAAGGAAAAGCTTTACTTATTGGTGGAGGACTTGGAACACCACCTCTTTATAACTTAGGTAAAAAATTAAAAGAAAAAGGAATTGAAGTGACAACTGTTTTAGGTTTTTCTTCTAAAAAAGATGTCTTTTATTTAGATAAATTCCAAGAATTCGGAGATGTTTTAGTAGCAACAATGGATGGTTCTTTAGGTGTTAAAGGAACAGTTATTGATGTTATTAAAAAAGCTAATTTAACATTTGATCATTATTATACATGTGGACCTGAACCAATGTTAGATGCGCTTGCTTTAAATTATCCAGAAAACGGACAACTTTCTTTTGAAGCAAGAATGGGATGTGGTTTTGGAGCTTGTATGGGATGTTCATGTAAAGTGAAAACAAAACCTTATAAACGTATTTGTGTAGAAGGACCAATTTTATTAAGTGAGGAGGTTATTGTAAATGGTTAATTTAAAAGTTAAACTTCCAGGTTTAGAAATGAAAAATCCAGTGATTCCAGCATCAGGAACTTTTGGATTTGGATATGAATTTACAAGATTTTATGATATTAATGTTTTAGGAAGTATCATGATTAAAGGAACAACACTTGAACCACGTTATGGAAATCCTTTACCACGTATTGCGGAAGGGCCAAGTGGAATGCTTAATGCAATTGGACTCCAAAATCCCGGTGTTGATGCGGTCATGTCTCATGAGCTAGAAGAACTTCGTAAATGTTATAATGATAAAGTCATCGCGAATATCGGAGGAAGCTGTGTTGATGATTATGTTGAAACTGCAAAACGTATTTCAACACATGATATGGTAGGAGCGTTAGAACTTAATATTTCTTGTCCAAATGTTCATAGTGGAGGTATTCAATTTGGGACAAATCCACAAATGGCTGCGGATGTTACACGTAAAGTAAAAGCAGTTTCTCAAAAACCGGTTTATGTTAAACTTTCTCCTAATGTAACAGATATCGTTGAAATGGCAAAGGCTGTAGAAGAAGCTGGAGCTGATGGAATTACAATGATCAATACTTTAGTAGGTATGCGTTTTAATATCAAAACTGGAAAACCGATTATCGCTAATGGAACAGGTGGTTATTCAGGACCAGCTATTTTCCCAGTAGCTTTACGTATGGTTCATCAAGTAAGTAAAGCTGTTAAGATTCCAGTAATTGGTATGGGTGGTATTTCAAGTGCCCATGATGTTATTGAAATGATGGTTGCAGGCGCAAGCGCTGTGGCGATTGGTTGTCAAAACCTTGTTGATCCATATGCTTGTTATAAAATTATTCAAGATTTACCAAAAGAACTTGAAAAACTTGGTGTTGAAGATATTAATGATATCGTTGGCTTATCACATCAATATTAAAAAGAGAAATGAAAGATTTCTCTTTTTCTATCATTATCCATGTAATATAATAAGATAAATAGGGGTGAAATAAATGGATTTAGATACATTGTTAAATAAAAATCAAAAAGAAGCAGCAACGTATTTAGATAGTCACTTAAGAATTATTGCGGGGGCAGGTTCTGGAAAAACAAGAGTCGTGACTTATCGTATTGCACATTTAATACAGGATGTAGGAATTGATCCTCGTTCTATTTTGGCAATTACTTTTACCAATAAAGCTGCTAACGAGATGAAAGAAAGAGTGAATGAAGTTGTAGGTATTCATGGAAGTGGAACACTTATTTGTACGATTCATTCTTTATGTGTGAGATTTTTAAGACAACATATTAATGTTTTGAATTATCCAAGTAATTTTACAATTATGGATGAAGAAGATCAAAAAGCACTTATTAAAAAGCTTTATACACAATTAGAAATAGATGCAAAAGTTATTTCTATTAAAAGCATGATCAATACAATTTCTTCATATAAAACAGCGAGAGTTTCTCCACAAAGAGCTATTGAATTAGCTGGACAATTTTCAGGAGAACTCAAAAAAGCAAAAGTCTATGAAGCCTATGAAAACTATAAAGAAGATCATTTCTTATTAGATTTTGATGATTTATTATTAAAAGCAGTTTATATTTTGGATAATTATCCAGATATATTAGAAAAATGGCAAAGAAAATTCCAATATATTCATGTAGATGAATTCCAAGATGTAGGTGAAATTGAATATCATTTAGTTCAATTATTATCAAAATATGCCATTGTTTGTGTCGTTGGAGATCCTGATCAAACAATTTATAGCTTTAGAGGGGCTGATGTTCACTTTATTTTAGATTTTGATAAAGATTTCAAACCTAATAAAACAATTATTCTTGATCAAAACTATCGTTCAACTGGAAATATATTAAAAGTATCAAATAATTTAATTCGTAAAAATAGTCAACGTTTAGAAAAGAATCTTTTTACTAAACAAACAGGTGGGGAAGATGTAATTCACCATGTTGCTAAAAGTGAAGAAGAGGAAGCTAATTGGATTGCTAATAAAATCGAAGATATTGTAAATAATCAAGATGGGGTTAATTATCGTGATATTGCAATTTTATATCGTGCAAACTATTTATCACGTACGATTGAACAAGTATTGATTCGTAAAGGAATTGATTATCGTATTTTTGGGGGGTTAAAATTCTTTAATCGTAAAGAAGTTAAAGATGCTTTAAGCTATTTAAGACTTGTTTGTAATCAAGAAGATTTAGCGTTTGAAAGAATTATTAATACACCAGCTAGAGGTATTGGTAAAAAAACATTAGAAAATATTCAATTAGTAGCACTTAATCATCAAATTTCACTTTATGATGCTTTAACGCTTCATAGTGATGAAATTAGACTATCTAATAAATCTAAAAAAGAAGTGCGAATTTTAGTTGAAGCAATTGAAAAAGCAAAACGTTCAACTTTACCATTACATGAAATGTTTGAACAATTAATGATTGATGTAGGCTACATTGATATGTTAAAAAATGATTTAGAAGATAATCGAATTGATAATATTCATGAATTACAACGTTCTATTTATGATTTCCAAGCTTCCCATGAAGATGCACCAACTTTAGAAAATTATCTACAAGATATTTCTTTATATACAGATAATGATTCTATTGATCAAGGGCAATATGTTTCTTTAATGTCTATTCATATGGCTAAAGGTCTAGAATTTGATTATGTCTTTGTTTTAGGCTTATCTGAAGGAATTTTCCCAAGCTTTAGAAGTTTAGCTGAAGATGGAGATGATGGTCTTGAAGAAGAAAGAAGACTCGCATATGTAGCCTTTACAAGAGCGAGAAAACAGCTTTTCTTAACAGATAGTGAAGGATTTAGTTTTGTAACAGATTCACCTAAAATTTCTAGTCGTTTCATTGATGAAGTAGGAAATGAAGGAATTGTTCATAGCGGAAGTAAGCCTCGTTTTAAAACAACAGATTATATACCTAAACAAACAGTGTCTAAAGCAGAATTAATTGGAGATAATAAAGTTGATGATTGGAAAGTAGGAGACCTTGTAAATCATGATATTTTTGGTAAGGGTGTTGTTGTTAAGGTCAATAAGAATATTTTAGATATTGCTTTTGAGCTTCCAGCAGGACTGAAGTCTTTAATGGCCAATCATAAAGCATTAAAAAAACTTACAAATTAGAGAATTCTTAGAATTCTCTTTTTAGTATTATTTTGTTATAATAAAAAAGATTTTAAAAAGGAGTAAGAATATGGATGATTTAAAAAGATATGAAGAATTAGTAAAAACAATTGAATATCATAATGATTGTTATTACAACCAAGACGATCCAAAAATAAGTGATTATGAATATGATATGATGATGAAAGAACTTAAAAAAATAGAAAAGGATCATCCTGAATTTGTCACACCAAATTCACCAACACAACATGTTGGAGGAAGTGCTAAAAGAGAAGCAGGAGTTTTAGTAAGACACCGTGTTCCAATGCTTTCTTTACAAGATGTTTTTTCTAAAGAAGAAGTCCAAGAATTTGTGAAATCAATGCAAGAGACGTTAGTTGATCCAGTCTTTGTTGTTGAATATAAAATAGATGGTCTTTCAATGGCTTTAAGATATGAAAATGGTCTTTTAACAACGGCTATTACTCGTGGAGATGGAATCATTCAAGGAGAAGATGTAACCGTTAATGCTAAAGTAATCAAAGATGTTAAAAATAAATTAAAGGAACCTATTGAATATCTTGAAGTACGTGGTGAAGTTTATATGACAAATGAGGCCTTTGATAAAGTAAATGAAATTCAAGAGCTTAATAATAAAAAAACTTTCGCAAATCCTAGAAACTGTGCGGCAGGAACATTACGTCAATTAGATAGTCGTATTACAAAACAAAGAAATCTTTCTATGTTTATTTTTAATATTCAAGATATTCGAGGAAAAGAAATTACGAGTCATAGTCAAGGTTATGAATATTTGAAAAAACAAGGAATGAAAGTCATTGATAATTATCAAGTATGTCACAATTTTGAAGAAGTATGGAAAGCAATTGAAATGATTGGTGAAAGCAGAGATCAATTAGGCTATGATATTGATGGAGCAGTTGTTAAAATTGATAGCTATGCACAAAGACAACAATTAGGGCAAACAGCCAAAGTGCCTCGTTGGGCCGTGGCTTATAAATATCCGCCAGAAGAAAAAGAAACAAAGCTTTTAGATATAGAACTTTCAGTTGGAAGAACAGGTAGAATTACACCAACAGCTATCTTTGAACCAGTCCGTTTATGTGGAACAACGGTTTCAAGAGCAACGCTTCATAATCAAGATTTTATTGATAGTTTAGATGTACGTCTTGGCGATACAATCATTGTTTATAAATCAGGAGAAATCATTCCTAAAGTAAAAGGTGTCAATAAAGATAAAAGACCTGCAGGAAGTGTTCCTTATCAAATAGGAAATACGTGTCCTGTATGTGGGGCACCAACGTATCAAGAAGAGGGGACAGTTGATATTAAATGTTCTAACCCTACATGTCCAAGTAAACTAGTTAGAAATGTTGTTAATTTTGTAGGAAGAGATGCCATGGATATTAAAGGTTTTGGTTTATCATATGTTGAAACTTTAATAGATCAAGGGTATATTCATGATGTCAGTGATATTTATATTTTAAAAGATAAAAGACAAGAACTTTTAGATAAAAAGGTAATTGGTCTTGTTAAAAGTACAGATAATTTATTAAATGCCATTGAAAAAAGTAAAGAAAATGATGCAACGAAGGTTTTAACTGCTTTAGGTATTTCAAATATTGGTAAATCGGCTGCAAAATCTTTAATGAAGAAATTTAAAACGATGGATCAATTGATGAATGCTTCTTATGAACAACTTGTTGAAGTCAATGATATTGGTGATACCAGTGCACAAATTTTAATTGATTATTTTAAAGATGAAAAGAATAAAGAAATCATTCATAAATTAGAGCACTATGGATTAAAGATGGAAATTGAAGATACTCAAAGTTCATCTATATTAGAAAATATGACTTTTGTTGTTACAGGAACACTTCCTACATTATCTAGAAAAGAAGCAGCTACTTTAATAGAAAATAATGGTGGTAAAGTTTCTGGATCCGTTTCTAAAAAGACAACCTATTTATTAGCAGGGGAAAATGCAGGTAGTAAGCTTACAAAAGCACAATCTTTAAATATTCCAGTTTTAACGGAAGAAATGTTTATGGAAATGATAAAATCATAATTTTATGCTATAATGTGCCAAAAAAGGAGGGTGCTCATGAAAAAACTATTTACAGTTATATTATGTTTACTTCTTTGTACAGGATGTACGTCAAAAACAAGTAAAAAAGAAACAAAAAGTAGCCAAGATACATCATCTACTGATTCTTTAGATGATTCATTTTATCCTATTGTTAATTTAGGAACGAATCTTGTAAGAGAAACTTTTTATCAAGATTTTTCTTCCTCTGAAGATTTTCAAACAATAGGAAGAGAATTACAAGCTTTATCGACAGATTATTTCTCTACTTCAGATTATTATATGTCTGAGGGTCTACAACTTGTTCAAAATGATAAAAATCAACTTTTAAAGAAAGAAAAATATTCTTTACAACCATTAAATGGAGAATTAGTTGATGGTCAAGAAATTAATAAGATGGTAGAAAATATTAGTGAACAAGATTATTATGAAAAAAGTGGAGATAAGTATACTTTAAAAGGAATGTCTATAGCGATTATTCTAGATCCAAAAGGTGGAACGAATGCAACTTTATCTGAAGGAAGTATAGACAGTTACGCAAAAGAAACGATTTCTAGATTGTATAAGTACTTACAAACAAAAAAATCTGTGAAAGATATTCCTACTTTTATTGCTGTTTATCGTCAAAATGACAGTGAAGAAAATAGTTATAATGGACGCTTTATTTATAGTAGTTATTGTCAAAATGGAAAAGTTGGAAATATTAAAGCTTTAGATTATGCTACTTATATTTTTACAAGTGACGAAGCAAATAAAGCAGATGAAGCTCTATATTCACAATTTTCGGTTTTTAAAAACAATGTAAAAAATGCTTCAACTGAAGCTGTTGGTGTTGTAGGTTATGGGAAATATAAAGATGGTTCAATTCAAAGTTTAAAAATTCAAATTACTGCGAGTGTAAAAAGTTATACAGAACTTATTTATGTAGTAGAAACAGTTGCAGACCAAATGGATAATCATTTTTCTGGATTTGATAGTTATGCAGTGATTAATGATCAAGATGGATTGAAAGCTGTTGTGATTAAAAATGCTGGAAAGGATGCACAAAGTACATTGTTGTATTAATGATAGACATTTGATACAATGATAGAAGAGAAGGTGAAAGAATGGCAAGAGAAAGATTTTCTTTTGATGATACAATCGAATTTGATAAAGACGAATTAAAACCAAATAATGATATTCATGCAAATCATACAGGGAAATTTACATTTGATGATGAAGTAAAGGAGAAAAAGGTGGCTAACCCAAAAAAGAAAAAGAGAAAGCAATTCTGGAGGAATATCAAGTTTTTTCAAATCCTTCATATATTTTTTTCAAAGGAAATGTAGATATTCATTATGTTGATGGGAATTCTATTTTCAGGAAATAATAATGGACCTGTTTATGGAGAAAGATGTGTGAAATTATTATCTGTTGATAAAAATGCAATTACTCAAGTTGAATCACAAATAGAACAAGATGAAAATATTCAAGATGTTGCAATTAAAGTTAGTTGTCGTACAATTAAGCTTACTTATCAATTATCAGATAATATTCAAGTTGATACTGCTAAATCTTTAGTTGAAAATTCTTTACATACTTTTGATGATGCAATGGAACAAAGTAAAGAAGATGGTGCTGCATGGTCACAACTTTTAAATAAAGCAAATGGACGTTTACAATATGATTTAGAAATTATTGTAAAATCTAATGGTGAAAGTGATTTCCCATTATTTGGAACAAAACATGCAGGTGTTGATGCAATTACCTATACAGGTCAAAATGTTAAAGATCAAGCATCAGCAGATAAAGCAATTCAAAGACAAGCAGAAGTCGATGCAGCAAATAAAGCTGCCGCAAATAATAATCAATAAACGAGCTCAGCTCGTTTTTTTGGAGGAAAAAATGAAGAAAAATGATTATTTTATAGGAGAATGTGTTGATCAATCTCATGATGGAAAAGGAATCGTTAAATATGAAGGATTTACTTATTTTGTAAATGGCATGATTACAGGGGAAGTTGGACAAATTAAATGTATTAAAATGTTAAAAAATTATGGAGTAGGAAGATTAATTGAATTACAAAAGCCTTCACCTGAAAGAGTGAATCCTAAATGTCATATTTATCAAGGCTGTGGTGGTTGTCATTTAATGCATTTATCAAGTAAAGGACAACAAGAATTTAAAACAAAAAGAGTAAAGGATTGTATGGAAAGAATTGGACATTTAGAAGTTGATGTTCAACCTTGTTTAATGCAAGAAAATCCATGGTATTATCGTAATAAAGTACAAATGCCTTTAGGCTATGATAAAAATGGACAACTTGTTACAGGTTTTTATAAACAAAAAACCAATGATATTATTGCTTGTAATGAATGTTTGATTCAAAATGAAGAATCTAATGCAGTGATTCAAAGAGTTAAAGAACTCTTTGTAGAGTACAATATTAAACCTTATGATAAAGTAACACATCGAGGAAATATTAAACATATTCTTACAAAAAAAGGCTATCATAGTGAAGAATTCATGCTTTGTTTTATTACCTATCAAAAAACAATCAAGCATATTGATCAAATTGTAGAAATACTTATTCAAGAATTTCCACATATTAAAACCATTATTCAAAATATTAATGAAAGACATGATAATGTCATTTTAGGTGATGAAGAAAAGATACTGTATGGAAAAGGTTATATTTATGATACATTATTAGACAATCAATATAAAATTTCCTTAAAATCATTCTATCAAATCAATCCTATTCAAGTAGAAAAACTTTATCAAACAGCGATTGATTTAGCTCATATAAATCAAGATTCTGTTGTTTTAGATGCCTATTGTGGAATTGGAACCATTACCCTTTCACTTGCAAAACATGTAAAGAAAGTCTATGGAGTCGAAGTTGTTCCTCAAGCTATAGAGGATGCTAAAAATAATGCTTTACTTAATAAAATAGATAATGCAGAATTTGTCTGTGATGATGCTGGAAAATATATGGTCGAGCTTGTTAAAAAGAATACCCATTTAGATGTTGTTTTTGTTGATCCACCACGAAAAGGATGTTCAGAAGAATTCTTAGAACATTTATTACAGGCAAGTCCAAAAGAAATTATTTATATTTCATGTGATGTAGCCACTCAAGCAAGAGATGCTAAGTATTTAAATGAACACGGGTATACAATCACACATTGTCAACCAGTAGATATGTTCCCGCATACTTTCCATGTGGAGACTGTATGTTTGCTGTCAAGAAAATAAAATTAAGTGCTGAAAAGTAGCACATTTCCGGGCTTTTTGTAAGGTTGGTATCATCGTAAGAAGCCTTGCGGAAAGCTCGGTTTTCTTATATGGAAACATATCTACTTTTCTGCCTGGCTGGAGAAAAAT
>ERZ827156.4244-NODE-4244-length-11871-cov-4.178233_pt1 | contig 11871 bp, 19 predicted proteins | sample MGYA00519919_ERZ827156 | MGnify/ENA primary metagenome ERZ827156 (study PRJEB31778, sample SAMEA3449269) | human gut metagenome | biome: human gut; feature: human-associated habitat; material: faeces | place: United Kingdom | collected 2010/2012 ... | reverse complement strand
TGACCCGCGAGGAGGCGATGGAGTGGTTCAAGAAGCAGTACGATGGCATCATCCTTGACAAGGCCAAGTAAAGTAGTGTTTGGATAGATAATCTGCCTATGCTCTGTTTGTGCAACAAACCCCCCATTTCACAAAAGGACTAGATACGGTAGTAGTTGTTGCCGTCTTTCAGGATCTGGTTGTCGTCCACCATGCGGCTCAAGCAGAAGGCAATCTCCGGCTTCTCCAGTTTGAACTGCTTGCTCAGCTCTACGCTTCACGCTCCACTTCCTCTCGCACCCTTTTCGATCTCCTCCTCCGTCAGCACATCCGACCGCGTGCTCACGTACAGCTTGCTCACCGCGCCGCGCACGGCGGAATACACGTCATCGCTCACCTCCCTCGCCGTCTCCTCCACCTCCATCTCCATCTCCTCCTCCTCCGGCCCCATCTCCGCTTCTGCCTCAGGCTCGTTCCTACACTCAACACGCACACTCTCGCCTACACTTTCACCTTCTTCGACTGCACCTCCTCCTCGTCACTGACTACCCCTCACGCCCCCAACTTTCACCCACACGTCACCTCCTTCTCCTCCACCGGCTTCTTCTTCTCCACCTTCTGCGGCTGCGCGTCGTGGTACAGCGCGAAGTTCACCAGCTCCATCGCCACTCTGTCCATCACTCCCCACACACACCCTCACTTGCAATCGCTCAGCTCCACCTTCGCGCTCAGTCGCAGCTTCGCGTGCGCCGTGCTCAGTCGAATCATCGTCTCCAACAGACGTGCTGTGATCGGTAGCGTGCGGTTGTCACTCTTCTGACGCAGCTCCGCGTACTCCGCCACCAGGTACTTGATCGCCTCGTCCGTCAGCTCCTGCACATCAAGCCAGTGCCAAAAAAACGACCGTGTTTTTGGACTTCGCGAAATCGAGATACTTTCGCAGGAAGGTGGTTGTGAGCTGCGGCATTTGACCTACTCCTCATTCGCCGCGCCCACACGCACCCTTCTTCTTCCGCTCGCTCCCCTTCACGTACATTTCTCCGTTGTCCACCTTCTCTTCTTCATCTTCTTCGCCGCCCGCTTCCGGCAGGTTCTCGTGGCCCGGGCGCACGTAGCGGTGCATCTGAAGCACGTGCGAGGCAATGTCGCGGTCCTTCTCCGAGTCGATTTCGTCGCGCACTGGGTGGGGTGAGTATGACATGCATTTGTTGATTGCTCATCAAAGTCATTCTCTCATAAGATATCACATCACTGTTTTCACATCACTCATCACAACTCATCACTCATCATCACGCTCATCACATCACACACATCACTGTTTTCACATCACTGTTTTCACATCACATCATCACATTCATCACATCACTCATCACATTCATCACATCACTCATCACATCACTCATCACATCATCACATTCATCACATCACTCATCACTGTTTTCACATCACATCATCACATCATCACATTCATCACATCACATCACATCACTCATCACATCACACATCACTGTTTTCACATCACTCATCACTCATCACACTCACAAAGCACATCACATCACATCACTCACAAAGCACACAACATACCAATAAACAGCAAGTCAAAACGCGACAGCAGCGAATCCGGCAGGCCCACATTCTCCTGCGGACGCTTCGTCACGTCATACTGCCCGTACACGGGGTTAGCCGCCGCTAGCACACTACCGCTCACACCCCCACACCTCCTTCACCTGCACCGGGCGTTCAGCGAGCAGTGAATGCCCGCCTTCGCGATCGTCACCGTCTGCTGCTCCATCACCTACGCCTGAGGGGGCCCCCACTTTTCGACCTCGTGGATGGCCACACGATCGGCCTCGCTCATCTTGTCAAACTCATCAATGCACACAATGCCCTTGTCCGCCAGCACCATCGCGCCCGCCTCCAACTTCCGCTCGCCCGTCTCCTGATCCTTCACCACGGCGGCGGTCAGACCCACGCCACTGCTCCCACGACCCGTGGTGTTCACAGCGATCGGCATGGTGTTCAACACGAAGCGGAGAAGTTGCGACTTGCCGCAAGACGGATCGCCCACCAGCAGAATGTTGATGTCGCCGCGAAGGTGGATTCCGTTATCGAGATTGTGTTCCTTCCCGCCAATCATCTGCAAAACCAGGGCCTTTTTGATCAGCTCGTGGCCTCGAATCGAGGGGGCCACAGAGGCCGCCAGAATGTCGAATACGTTCTTGTTGCGAGCCAGGTTGCGCATTTGCGAGATGGTTTTCGAGTCAATCACCAAGCCCTCTGTATTCGCATTAATCACCTCGATGTTGTTCGCCGTGATGATCGTGCGGAAGGAACCGCCCAGAAGCGATGCAGAAGGCGCGATCGCCTTGAACACGCCGAACACCTGCGATTAACGGAATTCCGAGAATCTACCCGAACACGGTCTCCGGGCTTCACGTGGTCCACCAGATCGTGGTCCAGCATGATGTCCACCGAACGAGGCAACTACCGCTCACGCATTCCCAATTCGCCCAACCTGACCGAAAGGCGCGCGCTCCGGCATCTCCTGCACCGTGATGGTCTGGACATTGACGTAGGAGGAGTAGCCGAACTCGAACTCCAACGCATCCTCTAATCGTCAATCCCAATGCTTTAATCAACGCGTCGGGTTCGTCAGCGGGATCGCGGAGCTGGTGGGAGCCACGTTCTCAGAGGCGGACAGCATGTCCACGTAATCCTTGTAGTAATACTTGTGCTGTCCCGCCGGGCAGTAGTGCACACTGCGAAGAATCTACCGTTTAGAGCGCCGCACGACCACCTGCCTTCGGTCGCACCAGCGAAGTCTTCGTGACAATGCCCTCCAGACACACCATCTGGTTCAGCAGCGTCGTGTTCAAGTCGCGAGGACTCACCACGTTGCTGCCGAAAGCTCCGGTGAACCCAATGTGAAAGGAGGCTGTCAGAGCCGACTGTGAGAATTTGGTATTCTTGTTGCGTGCGTGCTATCGGCTCATTCATAAGCAACTAGCACCCACTTTGTTCACTTCGTTCTCAAGCATCTCCACGTATTGGACGGGATGGCGAAGAATTCTACATAGTAAAACTGCATATCATGTTCTACTCAGTCTGCGCGTTGTTGCCGAGGGGACCAACATCACTGATATTGATGATTAGCCTTCGATCGTCCGTATCGAGCATTTTCTCCACGATATCCCTGTACGATGGACGGCCATCCTACCACATCAGAATCCATCAAAGGGAAATACCGGATTCCTCTCGAAGAAGGTTTTGAAGGTATTGAGAATATCCAGCATTACTAGTTGATCACTCCGCTCTCTCTTTAAATCCTACTCCTGTTGCCGTTGGTATTCTACCGATAATGCCTATATTTGTCGTTATCACTCCCACCACGAAGCGTCCAGTGGTCCCTTGATTTGTGCCAATCACTACGTCCCATTTCAAATCGAATGTGAAACCAAACAGGGGCAGAAAACAAGTCCAATAGTACACAAAAGCGGCTGCTCGTCAAGTTACTACACCCTCACTCTCCCAACACGCACTCACAGAAAGAATGGGTCCCGGAACGCCAGAGTGGATGAGATAGGGCAGCTGGCCCGGGTCCACTCCCTGCACGTCGGCAACAAACGGCTGGCGCTGTGGTATCATCTCACCCATCGGCAGGTTCCCATGCATGTCCTCCACAATCGGCTCGCGCATCACCATCGTCTGGTTCTGCTGCACCAGCTTCTTTCGAAGCGCCTCCTTCGATGCCTTGTTGCGGAGCAGCTCGTTCGCCGATCGTCGCACAAACGCCAGAGTATCCTCGTTGATGTTGTTGACGGTCTGCTTGTAGTAGTACAGACACACGTCGTTGATCAAGTTCTCGTACCGCTCCGATTTGAGAATAATGTCGTTCGGGAGGCCCAGCCACTCGATCATCTCGTTCCGCTCGTGATCGCTCACCGTCAGAATGCAGGAACTGATGACTCTCTATCCGTAACCGGTTACAGCAAATCACACCTTAATGGCCTGTGTGTTGAATAGCTCAATCGTTACGGAAACGCCGAGATCCTTGCAAAGGCTCTTCGCGGCTCTGTCCAGGTGATCTCCGTAGCTCGTTGGCATCAAATTACCATTCTGGTATCTACGGAAGCGGTTTGAGAACACATCGAGGGGCTCTACGCGATAATTGGGAGAAAGGGCGCCAAACCATCAAACGCCTCTGGAGGGATCATCTGGTCGATTTCGTTTATAATTCCCTCGAGAGCATTCACGGTTAGCACTCCGAACAACTTGGCACGGATAATGTGACTGTAGACCGACTTTACGGGAACCTTCTTCCTCTCCTTCCTCGTTGTCATCGTTGAGTTGATATTCATCATCCTCGGATTTGTTGTTTGGGGAGAAAACAAGTGGCAGATGGGGGTGCGTTTCCTCACCTTGCAATGGAGTGTGTGGAGGTGGAAAGAGGAGAGAAGGGAAGGAGATAGGAAGGGCGTGATTTGAATTGCAGACTAGCGAGTTTGTAATAAAGGGTGATTAGAAAACAGGAGATATGCAAAATCAATTGACCTTCTTCACTTTTAACGCTCCCTGGCGAATGAGGTACTCGATGTCCGATAACCGAAGGTAGTGGATGCTGTTCTTCTCCAGGTGCAGTGAAGGATTCCCGTCGTGCTGTAGTAAGGATATGTTCACCGCTCCAGAGGGAGTCATGATTTCTCCCACATCCTGCGTAGCTACCACTTCCACATACAATGAATGGGGAGGGTACATGTTCTAGAAATGAGCAGTGCAAGACAAGAAGACAGAAGTCAGATCAAACCCGCTCCTCTGCATGTAGGAGCTCAGCAAATCATCGTACTTCTGGAAGAACTGGATTTCTCCCTTGCTTAGCAGCGATTGCGCATCATCACTAAGGAGATTCCCCTTCTCCCAGCGATAGTCGCGGATCTTCCCCAGTCTGTGTTTCCTAATCATGACATTGGCATTTCAATCGGTACAGGTACGCCAGTAGGCATCGTTTATCGTGATAAAACGCGCAATGGTGGATGTTTAGAATTGTGTTATATCCGCTGATAATTTGTTCTTTTTCTCTACACCATCACTATGTACATTCCAAAAATGCAACTCGTCCACTTGTCCCTCTTCAGACTCGGGCATTTCACCCGTCACCTCTTCCATTCCAACATATATGTCCACGATTTTCTCCATCGTATCGTCCATTTCGTCCAGCACGGCATTGATGCCCTCTTCCTGTCCATCAGTCCAGTCCGAAGTCAGTACGTTATACTTGGGTACCCAATCGCTCCGCTTCAACTCCTTGATGAGTTCTGTCGCTCGGTTGGTGATCGTGTACGCCATTTTTGAATTGCCGAGTGTGGGCGTTATTCCCAGTATTCCTTTCTGTTTGTGTGGGGGGGTACTACATTTGTTTTTTGTGCTTATGAAAGGGGTTTTCATTATCATCGTGTTGTAAGGGTTTTAAAGAATAGTATGTGTGATTTCCAGATAGAATTTGCATGATGGCCACAAAACAAACAAAAGCCATTGTAGTTTGTCAACTGTGAAATGATACAACTCACTGCTCAATTGCAGGCCCATTCACCACTTCTAGCAGCTCTGCCGATATATCTACCAGTGACTTCTTCTTCAGTAGCGCACTCATGGTCGTAATGCAATCCTTCCATTCAAAGGCATAAGGCAAGCCCATATACGTGACAGAAGGGATATCTACACCTTACAACGCGATCAAAAGCAAACCTTCCAGAATGACTCGATTCACATATTTGAAGGAATACGTGAAAGAATCGCCTGCCGTTTCGATTTCATCTTTTTCATAGCGTCACTCATGCTATGTGCACAGAAACTGAGATGATGGCGAATCGGACAACAAAATCACTGTATGCAGGAGTACAGCACGTGTAGAGTTGGAAATGGAGATAGCAGCCAACAAAGGAACGCTGATTATCCAAGTGTCCCGATTCTACTCCTATTTGCGCCAACAGTCCCAATTACCTTTTCGCTCCTTTCTTTCATCATTCAATCCATTTCATCCTTTGAAAATATGCAATTCTCATGATACGCATTGCAATCCGAAGAATAGAGCACCTTTCTAGCGATTTGTTGGACCTACTGTGCACGTGGTGGGAAGAGACGGATAAAAGTTCTTTCCATCCTGTGGTTTGTTCTGGTGAATGATGCTCGGCACGGAGCTCAACAACTTTCTCTCCTTCGGCGTCTTTTCGCTGGAAAACCAAGCCGATGTATCCACTTGGATTCCATTTGAAGGATAGATCACAATGACCATCAACAACAAGATTGCGCTGAACATTTCTGCAAAAGGCGTTCCTGTAACAATTCCGCCTTGCAATGACGTTTAGATGTTGACGGTCTCACTATCGCACATTGCAGGTTTCGTGCAGAGCATTCTGAACCCTTCCTCTTTGACCATCTACTACAAGAAGTACTTTTCCCTTCTCTGCTATACCCGTAGCACGTATCTTCCCCAGTTCTATCAGGCATCGAGTCCCCGGATCTGTAATCTCATTGTCAAGATTCTGAATGGTGCGGTCCTAACGATCCCTTCAACGCGTAGAGTACATTCAGTCCAACAAAGTGACCCTCGCTGATTGGTATTTCACAGTGTCCATGCTCAATCCCTGATTGACAAGTAGCTTCAAGGAAGGACCTGCAGAGAAGCAGGGCAAGCACTTCTGGGCTCCTCGCTACCTCGTCCTCTCCGGATCGCGCCTGCTCGTGTTCCGCTACTCTCTCACGCAGAAGAAGGGCGACGAGAATCTGCCTCTCAACGTAATCGATCTGACCAACGCCCTTGTCACGCCCGCCACCCCTCTTGTCATTTCCCTCCAAACGCACCGCGAAGTACTTTCTTCTTTTCCCTCCAACCTAGTACACCTTCCGCTTCCCCAGCGCCGAAGACGCCACCGCCTGGGTTCTGGCGCTCAAAGCCGCCACCAACCGCGGGATTTCTCTCTTCAACGGCCTCCCGCCGCACAGCAAGCTGGAGCAGCACCGACCCGCCCCGCTCAACCTCCAGTCGCCCAGCGTGCAGCAGGCCGAGGTGGCGGCAGAGCCCGCGCTGGTCCCCCACCCCATGACCTTCACGCCCGTGTCCCAGCAGACACAGCCCACCCTGCAAAGCCAGCTCACACTGCAAAGCCAGCTCACACTGCAGAGTCAGCTCACACTGCAGAGTCAGCTCACACTGCAGAGTCGGCAGAACCCGTTGCTGCACCCACTGCCCTCCACGGTCGGCACGGAGTCACACCACAGCACGCTCCGCGACTCCTTCCACAGCGAGCAGCTTCTCTCCGTTCCGCTTTTCTGCTCCACTCACACCCAGCTCGCCGTCGTCGCGTGGGGCAACAACACCCTCCACCAGCTCGGCGTCGCCTCCGACGCCCCCACCTCCTCGCGCCCGCTGTGCCTCGCTGCTCTGTCCGTGCCGCGCGCCTTCCCCGTCTGCATCCGCGCGGGCAGCTGCCACGCTCTCTGTCTCACCGACGAGGCCGCCGTGTTCGCATGGGGCAGTAACCAGTACGGGCAATTGGGCCTCGGCGCCGACTGTTGCGACGCCGCGATTCCGCAATGCGTAGGAGTGGTGAGCGGGAGTGAAGCGAAGGTGGCGGCGCTGGAGAACACGACGGTGGTGCTGATCAGCTGCGGCGGCTACCACTCCGCGTGTATCACGTCGGATGGACGCGTGCTGACGTGGGGTCACGGCGCTTACGGGCAGCTGGGGCAGGGCCTGGAGACCACGACGCTGAACGCGCCGCGCGAGGTGGAGGCGGTGCGCGGAAAGGAGATCGTGGACGTGATCTGCGGGCAGAATCACACCCTATTTCTGTCGCGCGAGGGACGCGTGCTGGCGTGTGGCAACAACTATTTCGGGCAGCTGGGTCTGTCGGCGGGCGTCGATTACGTGACTCCCTCTCTGCCGTCTGACGCATAGTTCATACCGACGCCCGTCCCAGCGCTGGAGAACACGGTGGTGACACAGGCCGCGTGTGGCGAGACCTTTTCTCTCTTCCTCACGAGCGAGGGCACGCTGGTGGTGACGGGGATGCTGGAGTGCGAAGAGACGGAGTTCGAGAAGAACCGTGATTTCGTCACGCCTCACGCCGTGCCGTGTCCTGAGCCCGTGATCGCCATCGCCGCAGGGTCCCGCTATGCCCTTCTGCTCACCACTCCCACGCCCACCAACACTACCGACACCCACGTGTTTCTCTGGAAGGCCTCGGGGTCTGCCGACACGCCCTCCGTACCTCTCTCTTCTGCTCCTCACTCCCAGCGACCCGTGCGCGTTGCTGCGCTGGACAACAAGCACATCACACACTGCGCCTGCGGCGTGTCTCATTGCTTCGTGTTCAGCTCCGCCACGGGGCGCTGCTTCGCCTGGGGCGTCAACACCTCAGGCGAGCTGGGGCTCGGCGAGCCGGACGAGGTGGCGGAGCCGCTGGAGGTGCCTTCGCCGCAGGGCGCCAAGTTCGTGCAGGTCAGCTGCGGGAACGCCTTCACCGTGGGAATCACGCTGCCGCTGAACGGAGACGGGATGGGCGAGTCGCCCAGCACCATTCAGTTCGTAGCGGATTCGCTGGATGCGGTGAGAGAGGTGCGTCTGGCGGCGTCTCCAGTGCGAGGCGTGCCGGACTGCTTCACGTTCAACAGCTCGGAGATGGAGCGAACGGCGAGCTCGATGAACTCCAACGGTAGTTGTCACTCCTCTGTTTCTTCCAACAAACACGTCATCGCATGAAGGGATTCATGGACGCATTCTGCTGCTCTTGGAACCGCGCCCACGCCTGGTTCAGCGCGTCGAACACGCGTTGCGCGATGTACACCTGCTCGGGCGTTCCCTCTCTGTTCTTGTCCGGATGCACCTTCTACACCTCACCAGCAGCCCTCACGGCTCACGAGCATCGCCTTGCGGTAACACGACTTCACGTTCTCCGGCGTCAACAACTGACTCATCAAAATCGGCTTGAAATTGGCACCCTCCCACAGCACCGTGTGCATCTACTCCTCACACTCCCTCCACGAGAAAACCGTCGTCAGCAAGGTTCGGATGTTCTTCTTCTCGCCAGAAATGTCACACGACCAATCATCCAGTTTTTTGCCGTACACCTTCTTCGCCTCCTCCTTCTTCTCCTCGTTGATCGCCGTTGTGATTTCTCTCTCCTTCTTCTCCATCAACGCTCGGATCTGCTTTTCTCGCAATTGCTTCTCGCGATCCTTCATCGCCTTCACTACTTCGGGACTCTTTCCCTCGTACGACGTCGCTGTCAGTTTGCTACGAATCACTGTGGAAGGAGAGAGGAACCTCACATCTTTGTCAATCTTGATGTCGCTTCGCTTCACGTGCTTGATTCTATTCTTCATGAAAACAGAGGGAGTGCACTCTAACGGAGCTTCTTCCACCACAACAGAAGGACTATGAACAGGCATTGGCAAGGGATCGCACTTGTCGGTACACACTTCATTCACAGGTTCTTCCTTGTGCTGCTGCTGGGTGGCACCACTACATGTAACAGGAGGAAACCACACGTGCTTTAAGAAATCGATAGGACTGTCCGGCTCAAAAGACGGTTCCGGTGGAGAAATCTCCACGGGAGATGGATCTTCATGAAGGAACTCCATAGGGGAAGACTCCTCCGGAGTGAATTCAAGAGGCTCTTCCTCTTCTTCCGGAAGAGGGTCCTCATCGGGAATAGAATCTTCGATAGGAATCCGTGTGATACCCTTTTCCAATTTGTCTATTCATAACGCGAAAAGAGAAAGCGGAAACCCAAATCAAGAACCTTTAGGAATATGCCTCCATTATAAGTAGGAGCGCTTTCTTCTTCGTCCAGCAGCTCAGCCCATTCATAAGACGATCCGTTGTTTCTTCTGAAGCGAATGTGGTAGTGTCCAAACAATGCCAACGGGAATCCACGAAGGACATCTCCTACAGTGATTTGCGAATCTCTACCGAGTGAAGGGTGTATTACTGGACTCACTTGTTAATGGCAAAACAATCGGGATGCTGCAATGTAGATCCTGATTCCTTTTGAATGTAATAGAAAACGAGCTTGGGCATGTCGAATTGTGATAGAAAGGAGTGAATGTGGGATCCCACCCTTTTCGCAATAGAGCCCATGACAAAAGCAGTCCCCCTTTCACTCCACCGAAATCCCCCAATTTTCGCCATTCATTTGAAAGGAGATTATTCACTTATAACGCTTTCTATCATGGCCGACGTCAGCGTATCTTGACAGTCGATCAGGGGTAAACAGTAGAATACTGCCTCCAGCATTGAAAACCTTCTGGCTGGAATTGAAGACGTTCCTGATGATATTGATTTCAGTGACGAAATTGACGTACTTGTCTATTCACGGTGCATCAGTCCGTAGAAAGAATTGATGGAGGACGAAGATGCTGCTGTTCTTGACGCTGCAGACAATTACGAACCCTACACGGCGGAATCAGTAAGACTGGAAGATACAGAAGAAGCGTCTGCGGAGTGGAAGGACCGCTTTTCTCAGTTCAAGAAGTCACTGGGCCAAATGCAGGACAAGAAATCGGAAATTTCCCGTCTAAAGAAGAGTATCTTCGCAAATTGAGTTTCATATTCAGAGATGTGGAGAATGAAGCAGAAGCAAATGGGGCTGATGAGTCAAATCAACGTCCAGCAGAACGACATTAAGCTGAAGGAGGAGCGCATCGAGTCTCTTCAAAACGAACTCAGGGAAGCCAACCAGTCTCGCATTACTTCGGAACAAGCTGCCTCTCGCAACGAAGAAACCGCCACCTCGTTAAGAGCCATCATTTCCTCAAAGAACCGCGATATCGCAGTCTTGGAGCGGCAACTTGCAGAAACGGCTCGAAGATTGGCATTGGCTACGGCTTGCAAGAAGGTGGAGGAGCCAGCGCTGCCTTGTGAATCAGCATCGAGCGAACCGGAAGTGGGAGAAAGAAGGGATGAAAGTGTTGAGCAGGACGAAGAATCGCGATTGGAGGCTCTGGAGAACTTCGTGAGTGTGGTGCGATCACTGTCCTCTCTGACCTCCCGCGATGAAGCGACTCACATGCGTAGGCATTCTGGAGTGATTGAATGGTAGTGATGATGTCGCAAGGCACGTGCTTCCATTGCGGGCGGAAGCTGTCGGAAATGGGAAGCAACCCGGATGATTGCGGCTGCAGTTACTGCTCCATTCTGAGGAACATTCTGAAGGACACGCATGTGGAGGTGAAGAAGTCTACCGTCGACGTGTCCGTCCTGCTGCTCTTCGTTTTTATCGTGCTGTCTATTGCGCTGGCGATCTTTGTCTACAATTGGAGAGATGAGGCGTTCTATGTGCTGAATGATGTAAAAGAGAGGATCAAACTCATTTTCTGCACCTGTTTGTTTGGTCTCATTCTTCCATTCCATGAGTGAGTTTTCAGTGGGATATCATTGCGTCGCGTAAGGGATAGGACAGTGACTATCGCATCGTGGTTGGAGAATCACACTACCGCTCTCTCCTGAACATGGAGGATCTGCCGATTGTTCTGCCCAAATCAGGCAACCCATAGTGAGCTCCAGTCATGCGTAGTGATTGTTCCTCCCGAATCCTACCAGGCTGCATTAACACGCAATCAGCCGCAGCAGCCAGAAAGTTGCTTTCTTTTGGTTTTCTAATGCACAGCCAATCATGATATGCTATCCATTCAGGAAGCAGTCAATCACAACGCTCTTCCATAAGCTGTTTGTTCGCAAGAAACAGTGCCATTCACTCGTTCCATCTTCCGTTCAGATGAAATAGGGTCAGGAATACAAAACACTCTAATGAATGCTCAGCAGCGGCAGTGCCTCGGCTTCCTTCTCCCTCAGCTTCTTCTTGTTCATCAGTCTCCCCACGAGCTTCAGCACCT
>ERZ827156.4237-NODE-4237-length-11885-cov-4.052071_pt1 | contig 11885 bp, 10 predicted proteins | sample MGYA00519919_ERZ827156 | MGnify/ENA primary metagenome ERZ827156 (study PRJEB31778, sample SAMEA3449269) | human gut metagenome | biome: human gut; feature: human-associated habitat; material: faeces | place: United Kingdom | collected 2010/2012 ... | reverse complement strand
CGATTTCGGTTGGGAGTGGGAGTTTCATTTAGTGCCGATACTCCAGTAACCGGGAGAGAAGAGCGAGAGGGAGTCGATGATCACCTCAGGGTCATACTTCTTCATGGAGCACTTGTTGATCTGCATGACCGTGTCTTCCACCTCCTAATGGTGATGCATCACCCCTTTCTCCACATCTATGCAGCGACTCGAATTCCAGTGGAGCTCTCGCCTCATGACATCCAAACAGGCGGGTAGGCACTCCAGCGCCAGCTGCGTATCCATCACGCCGATGCGCAGTCGGCGCATGATCACGTCCGACAGGCGAACGGCCATCTCCTCCCGCACGCAGTAGGCCACCTCGCTCCGCAGGTAGGGCACGCGCTCGTGGAGCCGCACCATCTCCTCGTTCAGCGTCATCTCCGCGATCTGGAAGGCGCGGTAGCCGTAGAAGTGGCTGAGGTGCTCCGCGATGTCGCTGGGCAGCCGGTATGTCTCCTCCAGGTCGTGCTGCACCTCCACCTGCTGCTGCATGTACCGTCGGATGGGCGGCGTCGCGCCCGCCTTCTCCGCCCGCTCGTTCGCGCCGTAGTAGGGGTAGTTCTTCGTGCGGCACGGCATCACCTGCGCCTCAGTCAACTGCTCGAGCCCCACGCGCAGGTCGGTGCAGCGCCCGATGACGTCGCAGAGGTCCTCGGCCATGTTGCGCACGGTGGTCCACTTGCCGCCGGAGATGGTGACGAAGCCGTCGCCGTCCGACCAGATCTCGTGGGTGCGCGAGATCGATGCCGTGTCCTTCGCGTCCTTCTGTTGGTGAGGGAGGTTGCGAAAGGCAACGGCTTGATGCACGAGAGGGCGGATGCCGCACCACATGGCGAGGATGTCGGAGGCGTGCAGCGGCGTGGTGAGGAAGCGGGACATCTCGTGGAGGATCTCGTCCACGTCGGCCTGCGTGGCCTCGGGGTACTCCTCGATGGCGCAGGGCGTGTCGGTGGTGCCCAGGAGCGTGCTGGGAGTGAGGGAGGGCGAGGAGGGCGACTAGTTCTGCCACGGGAGCATGAACATCACGCGGCCGTCGGAGGTGGTGGTCACGATGCCTGCCGAGTTGGGGCAGAAGTCGCCGCGCAGCAGCAGGTGCACGCCCTTCGCGGGCACCACCACGTTCTGGTGCGGGAGCGTCCGGTCGGGGAAGCGGATCTTCTCGTGCATGTCCATGACGGCGTCCACGAAGGGCCCCGTGGCGTTCACTACCACCTTGGCGCGGACGTCCAGCCGCTCGTGCGTGAGCCGGTCGCGCAGCACCACGCCGGTGATGAGCTGGTGGGGGTCGGTCTGCGCGTGCTTCGGGCAGGGCGCGTGGAGGAGGTCCACCACCTCCATGTAGTTGAGCGACACGGCGCCCGCGTCGACGGCCGTGCGGTTGATGACGGTGTTCAGCCGCGAGTCGTTGGACTGCCCATCGTAGTAGCTACGGTTCAGCGCGGGCGCGGACGCCTACACCACGCCGCCCTTCACCCAGTCGAAGTTGAGCTTCGGGAAGAGGTACTGCATCTCCTTCCACTTGATGGTGTGGCTATGGGGAAGGGAGCGGGCGGACGCTACCTCTGCGGCAGGCCGCCGTTGAAGGCGATCAGGTCGTACATCAGCAGGCCGAGTCGCATGTAGCAGCGCTGGAGCCACGAGGAGCAGGGGATGATGGTCTCAATCGGCCGCGTCAGGTAGGGCGCGTTGGCCAGCATGTAGCGCCGCTCGTGCAGCGCCTCCTAGGGGTGATTGAGGAAACGGGGAGAGACTCGGACGAGCCGAAACTCCTGGCGGTCCAGGTGCTTCACGGCGTTCTCGAGGTAGCGGACGCCGCCGTGGAGGAGGTTGGTGGAGCGGCTGGAGGTGCCCGAGGAGAAATCCCCGCGCTCCACCAGCGCCACCTTATATCCGCGGAGCGAGGCGTCCAGAGCAATCATGGAGCCCGTGGAGCCCCCGCCGATGACGACCACATCGAAGGGGCCGGTCTTGAGGGATTGCTTCAATTGGGGGTAAAGGAGGATATCGTTGTTGGAAACGAGGATATGGCATCTCTAGAAGGCATTTTAGAAAACTGGTAGGTGAAACCGTTCACCTAGAGATGAAGTGAGGATCGTTGAATCACGATAACGGACTGCTGGGCTGTGGCGAAGGCGCGTGCGTAGCGATTCAAAAGCAAAGAAACATTTCGAGACAACATTATTGTGATGAACTCGAAACAATATCCCTGGCCCCAACGATCACTGGCGGCTTCGCGTCCCCATCCACCCAACACGACAGAGCGGAAAGCCCTCCTTGTTCCCTGGAGGAGAGGAGCCACTGGCGAAGCCCGGGATGAAACTATCAAACAAACAGCGGTACAAAGAATAGTATACCAGGCTGCGCTTTAATAATGGGGTTCTGTGTAACGAGCATGATTCTAGAGATAACACGACAAGCACGGCCCCCACCTCATAGTAAGGCTCGTAGTGGAAGCTCGAGTCATCGAGGAACATAAGATCGCAAATGTGCACGAAAACAGCCATAATGAAGAAGGTCGCCTAGAAGAGGGGTGAGCGATCGCCGCACAAGCAATGCCCGTCACTTACCCAGTACGGCCACGTCTCTCCAGCGAAACAGGTGATGATGAGGAGGATGAAGATCGTTGCCAGTGTTAACTTCTGACGGATGTTATCGTACATTGTTCCGCGATGAAAGAAGGACAAAAACTCCAAAGACTGTCCTCGCCACAAAAGGGGAAACTGTCCATTTCTCCTTTTCATGGAAACAGCGCCGAATCGCAAGCGGCCCTGTGATTTGCTCGGTTGATTGAACAAGAAGCACAACAGAATGGATGTCAAGAAAACCCTCACACCTTCATCGCCCGCTTCCCCTGGGTGGCAGCGCCCTTCTTCAGGCCCTTCTTCGCCCCGGGCACTGCCTTCATCGCCCTGCGTCCCTTCCGTCGCAGAATGGAGCAGAACCAAATCGCAAAGCCGATGACTAAAAGAACAAGAATCACAAGCACGATCAGCACGGCGACGTGCATGCACAGGCCCCGCTGCCTCTTCCACTCGCCGTCCTTCGTTCCCAGCACACAGGCTCGCTTCAGCGTGCCCAGGTACGCGCCCTCCGCGGAGCAGGCGTACGTCGCGGTATTTCCCGCGAGCGTCTCGGGGAACACGCCGTCGGCCATGCAGAACGCCTCGCGGATCGAGATGCGGATGGTGACGGATGTGGCGCCGCGCGCGTTCTTGCCGTAGACGGTGTACTCGGTGGCGTTCATCACCTCCGTGGGCACGCCGGCGATGCGCCCGGAGGCGGGGTCGAGCGCGAGGCCCGGCGGCAGGACGACGTGGTCGTCCAGGTAGAACTCCTGCACGATGTACTCGTAGGTGGGCGCGGGCGAGGCGTTCTGCACGCCCTTGACGAAGACGATAGTGTCGAGCCCGTAGCTGAGGCCCTCGGGCGGGCGCATGGCGCAGCGGTCCGTCTGCACCTCGCCCAGCCGGCCGTTGCGGCACAGGCGGTAGGCGTAGCCCTCGTAGCCCTCGGGGCAGAAGGCGGGACTCACCTGCCCCTCGGCGACCGCGGGGTACTCGCCCACGGCGGGACACACGTCGCCCTGCACGCGGCAGTTGAGCGTCACGAAGGCGGCGAAGCGCGGCTCCGCGGCGAGGTGCGTGTCCAGCACGAAGCGCAGCGACTGGAAGCCGATGATGCCCAGCGTGGCGGCCCGCGTGAAGCGCGCGTGCGCGTAGACCAACGTGGAGGGCTGCTCGTCGAGCGTCAGCCACTCGTCCGCGTCCGCGCGCTGGCCGTACACGGAGTAGGCCAGGCCCTGCAGCGTGTCGAACGCGTAGAGCGCGTAGGCGTTGAACTGGCTCGGCACGGCGTTCTCCAGCGACCACTCCACGAAGCTGCCCTCCTGGTTCTCCAGCTGCACTGTCGTCAGCGGCGAGCCGTCCAGCAGGCTCGTCCAGTGGCCCTCCGCCGGCGCGCTGCCCGCCACGCGCTGGTAGCTGTCGCGCACCACCGCGCAGTCCTCCACGCCGAACACGCCCGTGGCGTCGAACTCCAGCGCGGCCTCCTCCTGGCCCTCCGCGCGGTGCAGCTCGAAGCCCACCGCGTTCCGGCCCTCCACCGCGCCCTGGTTCGCCAGCACCACGTGGAACACGGAGAAGGCGCCGGGGTCGTGCGCCGCGGAGGCGTACGTGGCCTCCTGCACCAGCGCCGGCAGGTTGAAGCGCGCCACCTCGCGCCCGTTGAAGAAGGCGCGCAGCCCGCCGCCGTAGCGCACGCGCACGTTCAGCACGTTGTACTCCTCCAGCCCGCTCAGCTCGAAGGCGCGTCGCACGAACACCGTGATGGGTTCCGCCGTGCCCAGCTCCGCCGCCTTGCGCTCGGGCCACTGCGCGTCGTCGAAGGCGGCCTGCGCCCAGTCGGCGGGCACGTCGTAGTCGGCCCACACGCGCCAGAGCGTGTAGCCCACCTGGAAGGGCAGGTAGCTGGAGAAGGCGGTGGTGAGCGACGCGGGCTGCGTGCTGGAGCCGGTGCGCCGCGGCAGCTGGCCCAGCTCGAAGCGCAGCGCGCCGACGTCGACAGTGAGCATGAAGCCCGCCTCGCTGGCCCAGCCGGCGTTGGGGCCCTGGAACACCAGCGAGTAGATGTTGTGCACCAGGCAAAAGTCGTAGTAGAACAGCGCGCTCGCCGTCGGCAGCGCCTCCACCGCCGACAGCTGCACGCCCATGGCGCCGCGCCCGCGGTAGAGGGCGAAGCGCATGGCCGCGGGGTCGCTGTCCGAGCGCAGCGTCAACGTGATCAGCGACTGCCCGCCCGAGCACTGCGTCACCGCGAAGCCCAGCGCCGCGCTGCTGCGCCCGCCCGTGCGCTGCGTGGCCGTGACGGTGTAGGCGCGGCGCTCCGCGAAGGCCGTGGGCATGCCGTGGATGACGCCGGAGGTGCTGTCCACGTGGATGCCGGCGGGCAGCGGCGGCGCCACGGACACCTGCATGAAGGCCATGGCCGTCGGGTAGATCTCCGCGAACTCGATGTTCAGGAACGCCGTCACGTCCGCCGTCGGGTACGCCAGCGCCGCCGCCGGCGTCACCAGGTCGAACACGCGCAGGTCAATGCGCGCCAGGCTCCACGCGCAGGCGCTGCTCGAGGCGAACAGGTCGCGCAGCCGGTAGAAGCGCCACGCGCGGCGGTTCGTCAGCGCCACCTCCTTCACCTGGCCCTGCGCCCACCACTGCAAGTCTATAAACTCTCCCAGCGGCTCCCACGCGCCCTCCGCGTCGCGCGCCTCCACCACCAGGTGGCTCGGCTCCTTGCCGCGCTCCGCCACGCTGCTCTGCAGCACCACGGCGGACACCCACTCGCGGCGCGCGCCCATGTCGAACACGATGCTGTTCGTGCAGCCCGCGCCGCCCACCTCCGTGGCGCTGTCGCCGTCCACACCGTTCGCCACGTTCGGCACGTCGTCGCTGGACACCGTGGCGTGCAGCACGCGGGAGGAGTCGTACAGCACGCGCACGTCGCCGTCGAAGTCGGCGGTCGTCTGCGCCGCGCCTGTTCCCACCACGGCCACGGCGAGTGCGTTGGCGCCCTCCTGCAGGATCAGCTCGCCCTCCTGCGCGGGGTCCTGCAGCAGGCGCGCGGGCACCGTGATCTCGTAGTAGTCCGCGGCCTCGCGCGCGCTGGTGCTGACGCTGGCGGCGGAGAGGTCGCCGACGACGCCCTCGCGGTACACCTCGTGGCCGTTGAGGAACACCAGCAGGCCGAAGCGGAAGCGCAGCAGCAGGCGCAGGCCCGCCACCTGCCCGCGGTCGGCCACCTCGAAGGAGGCGCGGTAGAGCTGCAGCTGGTTCGGCGACGCGGGGAAGCCGCCCTTCACGGCCTCGGGCCACGCGGCGACGTCCTGCGTGAGCCAGTCGCTGGGCGCCTCGCCCATCTTGTAGTGCCAGGCCGACTCGCACTTCTTCGCCGACGCCACCTGCAGCGTGAACTGCGCCGGCGTGCCCGCGGCCGTGTCGAAGCGCGCGCGCAGCAGCGGCTCCACGTGCCCGCAGCTCTCCGTGGCGACCTCCACGCGCGAGCCCGTGCTCCAGCGCGACTGCTGCGAGGCCAGCGTGAGCGTGAGCTGCGCGTGCGAGGTGCACAACCGCGTCACCTGCGTGGCGCCGTCCTGCTGCGACCCGCTGAAGGGCTCCTCCAGCAGCACCTCCTCGCCGTGCGCCAGCGTGAAGGCCTCGCGTGCGCTGCCCGCACCGTGGACGCGCGTGACCACCACGGTGTTGCCGCCGCAGTCCGTGACGGCCAGCGTCAGCGTGCCCACGTGCGTGGCCTCCATGCGGCTGGTGACCGTGAACTGCGTGACGGCCAGCGCCGCCGTGGCCGTGCCCTCGATCACGCAGGTGTCGGGGTCGAGGGCCAGTCCCGCGGGGAGCGCGGGGGCGATGGAGCAGTGCGTGTAGCCGTCCACGGAGGGCGCCAGCGAGACGGCGTCGACGTTCATGGTGAGCGTGAGCGACGCGGGTGTGTAGGTGATGGCGGGCGGCGGCGTGAGGCGGCACACCAGCGGCACCAGCCCCGCGAGGTACAGCTTGTCGCCCGCGGACTCGGCCACCTCCAGCTTCACGGAGCGGCGGTAGGCGGTGGCGAAGTAGTTCAGGTGCCGCAGCGGCGTGAAGGCGGCGGTGCTCTGGCCCCGCTTGCTGACCACCACCGCCTCCTCGGCGCCGTCGCTCGCCGTCAGCACGTAGCGGCGCGGGAAGAAGGCGTTCATCGCGCCGGGCCACAGCTCCACGCCGTTGGCCTCCACGCGTGTGGCGCCGAAGTCGAGCCGCACCCACTGCGGCGAGAAGGGCTGCACGGACCAGTAGCTCTCGCGGTTCCAGTCCGATACGAAGCCCAGGTCGCTGCCGCCCGAGCTCGTGAGCGTCGCGGCGGAGGCCACCGCGAAGCAGGCTACGGTGAAGGGAGCATAATACGCCTACTGGAGTCCAGGAGCGTGGCGTGGTACAGCGCCAACCAGCCGTTGAAGCCTGGCTCCGCGGCGGACGGTAGGTGCACCTCCACGGCCAGCGTGCTCTGGGACGTGAAGGCGGGCAGTAGCTGGCGGATGACGTGGTGGTACGCGAAGGTACCGTAGGACCCCTGCGGTGGGTCGGACGGCGAGATCGTGCCGCTGTCGAGATTGTCGCGGAACACCTCGACGCCGTTGATATGAGCCGCGACTCCGTAGCGGTACCACAGGGCCAGCTCGTACACCGCCATGGAGGCGTCGCTGTCGAAGGAGAAGCGGTAGAATTGGTTCCCGCTCTCCGTCACGGTCTCCTCGCCCACGTGAATGGACTGCCACGAGGACACGTCGAGGGAGGATTCCTTCCAGTTCGAGGGAACAGAGCCGGTCATCACCTTCCAAATGGCGTCCCTTGGAACCGGATTGTAAACTACTGGGAACAGAGAGCGACAGCAAGGAACGAGAAATGGTGTACTCCTCGGAAGAGACGGAGTGGAGATAGTTCTTGAAGACGACGTTGCTGTAGGGTCCCAGCACTTCCACCCACGACTTGGAGTCCCACCCATCGCCGTACCTACTTGTAAGCACGCAATCGAGGGGAGACGTGTCGATCAACTTCAGTGTGTACACGGAATGCGTCGAAGAGGGAAGGCAGAACTCGCTCTCGCGCAATTCGTTGTTCACAAACACCGGACTTGTGGCGACCACTTCATTGTTCAGAAGGAATTGGTATTTTTCCTCGCTGGCGTGCTGGAGTCCGCACTGCTTGCGGACCTTCACGTAGGTCTCCGTGTTTTGGCACGCGAGCTCGGAACGGGAACAACCTACGTAAACAGTGCTGGTTCGTCACCTACTCACAATGAAAAGGATAGCAAGGAATGCCTTCTCCATGAAAAGAGTAAAAGTGTTTCCAGAGGGGAACTGGGACGAAAGAAGACAATACCAGCGGCTTGAACCAAGAGGAAGCTACGAAATCGGGTCTTCTTCCACTTTATTGACAAGGGGAGCACCCAAGATGCAGTTGTGCGAGCAAAGTCACCACTTCGATTCTACAGAACGATAAAACACAACCATTGGTGTAGCAGTGAAAAGAGAGAATGAGGGCCAACTCGATGAAATGGGAGGGAAAGAGCACATACAGAAGATAGTGCAGCCGTTGACAGTGTCAAAACATCGATTCGGATCGAAACGTCAAAGCAGTTGTCGACGGGGCGTTTCAACGACGAGTCGTTTGGTCACTCATTATTTGTGCAGAGTCGCGTCGAGGCACTTTCCCTTACCTTCTTATCTATACGTCCACTGTGCAAGTTGTCGTTTAAATATGAGCGCCAATTCTACAATTGTCTTCCCTGAACGCTTTGAGTGGTACATGATCCGCAACGGGTTCCTGGGACCCGAATATTCCTCAAAGCTGGGCTCCCTGGCGATTGCCGTCATCCTGATGCTGTATGACGGTCTGACGCGCAAGAGACTGGATTACCTCATCTCTTTCGTTTTTGGTACGATCGTGTGGATCGTGCTGGAGTACGTCCTTCTTCAGACGGGCGTGAGAGAGTATCAGGAGGGATATCTGAATGGAAAGCTCCTCGGCTTCTGGCCGGCCATCATCATCCGCTGCACGCAGGAGTGCGGCTTTTTGATGGTCGCTGCGCTCTTCCTGGGCGATCGTCTCTTCAATTGCATGAAGGGAAAGAAGGAGCGTCCCTCGAACTGCCGGCGCTTCGTTGAGTTCATCATTTGCTTCCTCTTCTTGACAACGTCTTCAGTCATGAACATGTTGAAGGGAAAGAAGGACTTCCGCGACGTGGGTAGCCCTGACGTCATGGGACGCCGCAACATGACCCATATCGTGTCCGTGCTGCTCTTCCTGTTCACGACGATTGTGCCCATTATCTTCATGATCGTTTTCCGCAACCACAAGTACTTCATCGTTCGCACGACCGGCTTCACCGTGTTCGTGACCTGGATCACTGCGATCGGCATGATCATCGAGTACAACGTGAACGCGCGCTGGGTGGAGGTTGGCTACTACCCCAAGTACATGGCTCTTCCCTCCCCCGGCCACATGCTCCTCGCCTTCCTCTTCGATTTGGTGATCGAGGTCATCTCGCCGCCCGTCTTCATTTACCACGTGATGGTGCTCCTCAGAATGCTTCCGGACTTCAAGTCGGACGACTACTTCAACAAGAAGGAGCTGCCTGTGCAGGCTCCCACCGTTGCTGTTGCTTCTTCGAAGCCTATCGAGTTGTACCCCTGTTTGTAACAAACACGTTCATTCTTCCATTTCACTCTCAGCATCACTAAAGCAAGGTTCCACGCAGAAAGGCGTCGCGGGCGAAAGAGAAGGGAAAGCGCACAAGGTAACATCGGAAAAACTGGAATGAAATGGGATGTGCTTCGTACGAAATGCAGAAACTGAACTGTACGTTCCGAGCGTAGCAAATAGCTCCTGGTGGTTCGGACACGAACCGGATGAGGCGTCTTCCTCACTGGGAGGCGGTGGCGACTTTTCATCCTGGGACGTCGAATCGAAAGACCCAGGAGAACTGGGACAAGACTTCAAAGACACAGAAAGAAGGCCAGTGCCGCATGATATCGTCCTTCGATGGCCTTTCTACGCATTACTCCCGCTTCTCTTGCATACACGACACGAAATCTGACACAACGATACCGAAGACGGATCTCTCTTACCTTCAGTACTTTTCAGTGGATTTGCATTCTACGATGAAGAGAATACAGAACGGAAACATAGCACTGGTCGGGAAAGGATAAACTGCCTGAAGACATGACAGTCGCACGGTTTTCCACTATTCTAAATACACGGAAATGGACACGGAGAATTCCAAAGGATAGATAGATACAGACGTTTACTGAGGGTTTAGGGCCGCTGGTTGAGTAAAAATGGCGGGCCTTGGGCAATGAGTTGCGTTTCTTCCAAAAAGCAAGTTCTCCTGCAAAGAAAAACTGCAGATACTTTGCAAAGGCACTTATGCGAGATGGAAATGACTCCAAAAATCGCCGTCTTTTCGTTCCACTGTCGGGCAGAACCAGTCTTCCCCTCTCAATTCTCCTCCTTCCGTGAACTACAAGCTCCAATCGTGTTTTGTAGTCACTTCCATTGGATAGTTTCTCGATCAAGCACACCACCCTCTTGTTGTTGGATATGAGTGACTACAATAAGCGGGAATCGCCAAATCCAGATACAGAAAGCGACAGTAGTGCCGGATCCGGGGGAATCACGGGTAGACGCATCACAAGTGAAGAGACCCAAGTCGTTTATGGAGTTATGTAGGATAAATGGAAGCGCTGTGATTCCTGTAGACAACACAAACCAGTACTGGAAAAAGGACTGGAACATTGGTGCGCGCTACACCATCCAGAGGATTATGGGCAACGGGAGCTACGGGGACGTGGCCAAGGCGTACGACAATGAAAGGAAAGAGATTGTGCGGTTCCTTGGAGGGTGTCATTCATAGGTGGCGATCAAGAGGATAGGCTTCCTGTTTGTGGATGCCCAGGACACGAAGCGAGTGTTGCGCGAAATGTATATTCTTCGCCACTTCAACAGTCCCTACATTGTGAGTCTGAGGGATGTTGTTCCCTCGCCTACGTTCGAAAGGGATCGAACCATGTCCCGGCCTTCTTGCCCCTTCAGCAGTAGATATATCGTAATGGACTTCATGGACACCGACCTGCACAAGGTGATCTCCAGCAACCAGTTCTTCGAGATCGAGCATGTCCGCGTGATCCTCTACCAGATCCTCTGCGGACTGCTCTACATGCAGTCTGCGGGCGTCATCCACCGGGACATCAAGCCGGCCAACATCCTGCTCAACGAAGTGGCTCCGCCCGCTCCCCCTCACGTCCAGGACGTCTCCGTGAAGATCTGCGACTTCGGCCTCGCCCGCGAGCTCTCCCACTTCGCCAACGCCGCCGCAACGCCGCAGGTGGGAAGGGAGGCCTCCAACAGCTCCCTGCAGGCGCGGCCGAGCCTGTCGCTGCACAACTCGGGGTCACCGCCGTCGCCCACCATCCACCACACGCTCACCCGCCACGTGGTCACGCGGTACTACCGGTCGCCCGAGCTGCTGCTCTTGGGCACCTACCACGAGGGCGTCGACATGTGGTCCGTCGGCTGCATCGCCGCGGAGCTGCTGCAGATGCTCCAGGAGAACCAGCCCAACTACCACGCCCGCCACCCGCTGTTCCCCGGCAAGTACTCCTCCTTCAGCCCGCGCTCCGACTCGCCCGTGGCGTGCATTCCCGAGGCGGACGGCGTGATGCTGAAGGAGGACGACCAGATCTGCGTGGTGAGCCAGGTGATGGGCCGCCCGCCGCGCTCCTTCCTGGACCGTGTGCCCTTCGCGCAGGTGCGGGAGCAGCTGGAAGAGTACCCGGAGCGAGTGGGCGCAGCGCGCGTGGCTGAGGCGTAGACGGTGGACTGGAAGGCGCTCTTCCGTGTCATCCCCGACGACCTGTGCGACCTACTGAGCCGCATGCTGGTGGGCGCGGAGACGGGGGCTGAGGCGTAGGAGTACGACGAGTACAAGCGCATCTCCGTGCGGCAAGCCCTGGAGCACGAGTTCTTTTCCTCGGTGCGGGACACGGCGATGGAGGCGGAGTGCGACGCGCCACTCGACTTTTCGAAGCTCAACGCTCTGGGCGACATGGACATGGTACAGATGCGCGAGTTCTGGGACTACGAAATGGAGTACTGGACAAAGCGGCGTCGAGGTCAAAGCTAGCCGGGTTTGTTCAACAAGCAGCGCAAATCTCCTTCAGTACACATAGACACAGTTTAACTATGAGGCTTCTCCTTCTTCTGGCGGAACAGGGCGAGCAGGGAGGTCTTGGACACGCACACCACCTTGAAACGGACTCC
>ERZ827156.4233-NODE-4233-length-11896-cov-3.745376_pt1 | contig 11896 bp, 21 predicted proteins | sample MGYA00519919_ERZ827156 | MGnify/ENA primary metagenome ERZ827156 (study PRJEB31778, sample SAMEA3449269) | human gut metagenome | biome: human gut; feature: human-associated habitat; material: faeces | place: United Kingdom | collected 2010/2012 ... | reverse complement strand
GAGCGTCACGACGCTGCCCGTGGCGCCGTTCACGCCCACGGCCATCACGCCCGCTCCCAGATTGATGTTCGTCTTGTACAGCGCCAGCGCGCGCGCGGCGGGCAGGCTGCGCGAGGAGCCCGCGCCGAGGAAGCGGCAGCCGGCGGGCGAGAGCCAGTCGCGGTAGGACAGCAGCGGCACGGGCGGCAGCAGCTGCAGCGGGCGGCGCTGGTGGTGCGGGTTGGCGAACAGCTGCAGCGGCGTCTGCCCGAAGTTCTCCAGCATGTCATTGGCCTGCTGCCAGTCGGCGCGGCTGCTGCGGCAGAGTGCCTCCATGTCCAGCGCGCCATAGTAGGTGACGTGCGAGAAGACGTTGTAGCAGGCCTCCGCCTCCGGCCCGCGCTGCTTGAAGCCGAACACCAGGTCGATCCACTTGTGGATGTGCGCCGACACGAACTCGCTCTCCAGCGCGTCGCGGTTGATGCGCACGAACGCCTCGGGCGTCTTCGCCCACGGCGGCAGCTCCACGTCGCCGATCGGGTCGGCGCAGTCCTGGCGCACGCCGAGGTTGAGCCTACGGGTGACGCACAGCACTTAACCCTGCTTGTTGTTGTTGCGGAGGAAGTCCGGCAGGTAGAAGAACTCGGGGATCAGCTCCTTCACATCGCCGTCGTTGGTGGTGCAGCCGCTGTAGGTGTTGCGCAGGCTCCAGAACTGGCGGTCCGGCCGGTCGAACTTGCCGTCCTGCAGGAAGATGTGCAGTGACGTGTACGGCTCCAGACGGATCAGGTACCACAGCACGTTCGCGCTGTTGCTGTAGTGTGTCGAAAAGAACCGCGGCGGCGGGCACAGGATGCCCAGGCGGTCCTCCGTCTCGCCGGCGCGCTGCTGGTAGTTCTCCTTCATCACATCGAACTTGTCCTACGCTTTAGTGCTCTCCCACACTCCCACGCGCAGCGCCTCGCGGCGGTACTCCAGCTGCGCGCCCATCGGATAGGCGAAGTCGCGGTAGACCTTCGGGTCGCGCAGGTCGATGGAGGCGCTGGTGTAGTCGGCGATCACCCAAGGGAACACGTAGTACTGCGAGAGGTCGTTGTAGGTGCGGCCCGCCAGGCGGTTGAGGCGCATCAGGTACTCGAAGGTGGAGATCTCGCGGTTCACCCAGCGGCGCGTCGAGTCGTCGTGTGCGTAGCGCTCCTCCGCCGTCGCGCCGAGGAAGGGCGTGAGGCTGGGCGGGTTGAGGCGGCGCAGCTGCTCGTGGAAGGCGAGACGCGCGCCGGGCGAGGAGAGCGAGAAGAAGGAGGAGGTGCCGTCCTGGAAGAAGAGCTCCACCGCCGTGTTGCGGAAGAGATAGAGGCGGAACTCCTCGTGCGTCAGCTCGCCCAGCCGCCAGATCTTGTTCTCGGGCAGCTTCAGCATCAGGTACTTGTTCACGCCCTCGAAGCGCTTGGCGCTGGCGATGTACGCCGTCTGCTTGTCGATCTGCTGCTTGAACTCCGCCTCGAACTCGGGGCTCAGCGTGAACGACAGCGTGGACGTGGTCAGCTCCAGCTTGCCGCGCGCCGCCAGCATCGGCGTCACCATCAGGCACTCCTGCGAGAAGAGGACGCGGCCCTGGTGGCGGCTCGTCATCAGCTCCTCGTTCGCGCTCTTCGCCTCCTCCTTGGGCAGGTCCTCCTCCACGGAAGACCGCATCAGGCTGGACATGCCGCTCACGCTCAGCGTCGGCTCGTTCTCCTCCGTCGTCTCGTTCCACACCGACGCGTCTGCGTGCGTCGTGCCCTTCGGGTCCTTCACCAGGATCGGGTGCATGTCGAACGCGTTGAAGCGGTCCGTCAGCGTCAGAATGCTACGCCTCACGCCCACGACCCATTCCCACCCCTCGTTGCTGCCCAGCTCGCCCCACGGCCCACGCTCGTGCTCCAGCGCCTCCACCATCAGCGACCACCGACGCACCGTGATTTGGTGCTTGCGCCAGAAGGTGTGCGAGCCCTCCTTCAGGCAGCGCACCTCGTAGCCCTTCTCCTGCACCTGCGCGAACGCGATCGCCGCCAGCACGCGCTGCGTCGCCGCCTCGCCCTGCATCGCGTAGTGCTTCCCGCTCGCCAGCGACGCCTCCAGCGTCTGGCGCACCGCTGCCTACATGTCACGCCCGCTTGCTGCCCGCACGAGGTTGAGGAAGAAGGTGACGTCGCTGGTAAGGTGCAGCAGCTCCAGCGTCTTCGACAGGTGCGTGTTCTTCTCCGCCCAGCACTCTGGCGGTAGCGTCAGCATCGCGTTCACTACGCCTCAGTCCCGCGCCCGACGCCCACGCTCCTTGTTCACCGCCTCGTACAGCTCCAGCTGCGCCTTCTGCTTGTCGCTCAGCAGCCACTTTCGCTTCGGCTTCGCCTCGTCCACCTCCTTCAGCATCTCGCGCGCGCGCGCCTCCATGTTCTTCAGCGCCATGCCGCCCATCTCGATCAGCGTCGCCTTGAAGTCGTCCGTGTTCGGCAGTGACGACTACGCCTCACCTATCACTCCCTCGCCCACCTCCGTCTGCAGCGTGCGCAGGCTGTCGTTCAGGCGGCTCAGGTACGCCAGGTCGTTCAGCGGGAAGTCCTTGCTGCCCAGCAGCAGCTTCAGCTGCTTCGCCACCTGGATCGCCTCGTTGTACAGCGGTTTGTACGCCTCCTCCAGCGGCAGCGGGCTGCTTATCGCGCCCTCCGACGCCACGCCGAAGAGGCCCAGCGTGTTGTCCGCCGTCTCCGGCATGGCAGGTGCCACGCCGCCCAGCAGGTCGTCCACGGACAGCTGCGGCGTCTGCGTGGACTGCGGCACGGGCATACCCAGCAGATCGTCCACAGAAGACTGCGCCGGCATGCCCAATAGGTCCGCCGCCGACGTCGCAGGGGCCATAGGAGCCACAGCAGGCATCACAGCAGGAGCCGCAGCAGGAACCGTCGTAGAAACGGCAGGGGTAGCCTCGGCAGGCATGCCGAGGAGGTCGTCGACGGAGGGCTGAGGCGGCGACTGGAGCGAGAGGTCCTCGGAGAGCTCGCAGTGGTCGTTGAGCACGAGGCTGTAGCGCGTGAGCAGCGAGAGCAGCAGCGCGATGTCCATCGTGAAGCACTCGCGCTTCAGCTCGCCGATGGCCGCCGTCTTCGCCAGCTCGCCCGCCACCAGCCCGATGGCCTCGATCAGCACGGTGATCAGCGTGTTGAAGGGCGCCACCAGCTGCCAGTTGTAGTGGTCGCGCTCCACCTCCTTCTCGTCCTCGTCCTCGGGGATCTCCAGCATGAACGCCACCACCTCGTACAGGTATGTCACCACCGGCTGGATCGTCAGCAGGAAGTTCGTCTACGCTTCAGCACGCCGCGCCGCCACTACCCGGTTGCCCGGCATGCCCAGCATCGAGATGATGCGGTTCACCACCAGGATGTAGAAGTCCGCGAAGAGGCCCTTCGTGAAGCTCTCCGCGTCGCTCTTGAAGAAGCCCAGGCCCAGGTACCGCTTGATCGCGCCGAAGATCAGCTTCATCAGCCGCACCGTCTCCTCGTCCTTGCGCACCTCGCTCGCGTTCGTCACCGTCTTGTACAGGTTCTTCTCCATCGTTGACACCACCACCGACAACAGCAGCGCCTGCGTCTCGCTCCACACGCCGTCCAGGATGCCCGGCGCCTCGTCGCGCACGCGGCACACGAACACGAACACGTAGTCATACCAGAAGGGCAGGTTCAGCAGCTGGTTCAGGTTGGTGGTCCCGTTGATGTCTACACCTCACGCTGCACAGCCGCGCGCACTGGAGAAGAGCGAGACGAAGGCGGAGTAGTACTTGGGGATGAGCGTAGCATCGATGCGCGGCAGCAGCTGTAGGAAGAGCGGGATGAACGGCGCCATCTGAATGCTCAGGTTGTCTAGGCCTCACTCCCACCGCGCACGCCCACCGTTGTCGTCGATGTGCTCCGAGTTCACGATGAGCTGCAGCAGGCGACGCACCAGCGCCTCCGTCACCACCTCCTGTGGCACCGTTGCCGCCACGAAGTCCATGATCACGTGCGAGCGCTGGCGACTCACGCCCAGCACCGGCCACAGCGCCGCGTTGGGCGAGTGCTCGCAGAGCGTCACCACGAAGCAGAACAGCTCCAGCGCCTTCGCCGCCAGCGCCGCGTCCTCCGCCTTCAGCAGCGCCAGGAACAGCGGCAGCACGCCCGCGTTCACTACGCCTCACGCCACGCCCACGCGCCCACCGTTCAGGTCCTCCGTCGGCTTCTCCGGAATGCCCGCCGCGATCGTCTCCGCCGTGAGCAGCTCCACGGGCTGCGCAGGCTGCGCACCCTCAGTCGCAGCAGGCATAGCAGGCACACTCGGCCTGTCGAGAATGAGGTCCTCGGGGAGGTCGAGCGAGAGGTGGGAGAAGCCGGCCATGCTCTCGACGAAGAAGGCGCCCATGCCGTCCTTGTGCAGCAGGCGGTCGAACAGGTCGAAGAACAGCCGCAGCAGCGCCGCGTCCTTCACGCGGCAGCTCCACAGCAGCGTGTTGGCGAGATAGAAGCAGGCGTACTTCGTGATCATCGCCGGGTCTTCCAGCAGCACGCACAGGATCTCGTACAGCACCTGCCGGATCGCCGCGCGGTCCTCCTGCGACGCCTTCGCCGCGCTCTCACCCTGCGTCGTCTTCGTCTCCTCCAGCGCCAGCCACTGCGTCAGGATGTGGCGGTCGTCGCCCAGCTACGCCTCACACGCCTTCGCTATATCCACCTCCTCCGGCACTGCGACGGGGCTGCTGCTGTAGAAGTAGCGGAGGATGTGGCAGAAGCCCTCCAGCCCCGTGCTCTTGATCACGGCGATCAGGCCCTCGTTCTCGTTGTTCTGCAGCACGCGCAGAATGGTGCCGTACACCTGCTTCTGCACCGCTGCGTCGCAGTACACCCAGAACGACGCGTTCATGAAGAACGCCTTGAAGATCTGCTGGTGCGCCTCCTGCGACAGGCTCGGGTCCTCCAGCAACTGCGTCGCCTTCTCCAGGAAGCCCACCGTCACGTCCTTCGGACTCGCCTTCTGCATCAGGTACGCGATCACGTCGAAGCCGTTCTGCTTCTCCATGAACTCGCGGCTCGCACCGCTGCCCTTGATCGCGTTGGATAGCAGCTCGTACAGCTCGCGCGTGAACGCCTCGTTCGCACGGCCGTCGCCCGACTGCCCGTGCTCCGCCAGATCCATCTGCGGCAGCAGCGGGAAGAACAGCGCGATGCCGCCCAGCGAGTCCAGCACCGAGGCGATCTGCTTCGTCGAGCACACGTGGCTGCCGCTCAGCAGCATCCCGTTCACGGCGCGCACCGCACCCTCCGCCTCCTTCGCGCCGCTGGCCCACTTCTGCGCGCGCAGCTGGACAGGCGTGTCGTCCAGCACGCAGGTCTTCTCGCGGTTCATCACACACGCGGACAGGTTCACCAGCAGGCTGCCCGGCAGGCTGCCGTTGCACACCTCCTGAATGGCTCTGCGGTCCGCGGGCTGGAAGCTGGTGTCGTCGAACACCGGCCGGCTCTCCATCGCATAGTTCTCGAAGTTGAACATGTAGTTGGGGCCCAGCAGGAACATGCCGCGCGCCTGCGTCTTCGTCACCGCCTTGCTCAGCATGTACACGGTGCCCAGCTCGCCCGAGAACTCCGTGTACGCTGTGGGAATCGACGTGAACGGCAGGTCCACGCCGCGCGTGCCCACGAACATGCGCACGGAGCGAGAGAAGGCGGGGTAGGGCGCGACGCACTCGAAGTTGGTCTGGCCGTTGAGCGAGACGAAGAGCGGGTGCATCTTCTGCAGGCGGTTGTAGCTCTGCGAGACGGCGAGGTGGTACCAGTGGTTGTCGAGAATGGGCAGGTTGGTGTCGGGCAGTGGCACCTCCTTCCCGTTCTGGTACAGCTTGATGACCAGCGCCGCGTTCTGGATGTAGATCAGGAAGGCGCTCTCGCCTTCCACGAAGGAGAACAGGTGCGGCACGGCGAACTCTACGCTCGGAGCCCAGCGCCGCGCCTACCGCCCTCCATGATCCAGTCGGCCATCAGCGACGACAGGTTGAACCACAGCGACAGCGTGTAGCCCGTCTGTGGGAAGTGTGGGATGCCCTCCGCCTGCACCACCTGCATCGTCGGCACGGTCTGTCCTCCCTGCACCACTTGCCCCACGCGTGCCAGCTCGGTCACGATCTGCAGACCGGAGGCGGGCGGCACAAGCAGGTAGGACTGGTCGGGCTTGCGCACGTCCATCACGGAGTACAGCGTGTTCAGCATGCGCACGATCTGGTTGGCGTAGCGCGCGCGGCTCTCGCCCTGGATGTGCAGCAGGCGGAACACCTTCTTCAGCTGCTGCACCGTGATGTTGTGCTTCGCCACCGACTGCACCAGCTCCAGCACCAGCGGCACGTTGACCTCCGCGAACGCCTCCAGGTGCTATGCCTCACTCGCGCCGCCCGCTCGCACGTCCAGCAGCAGGTCCACGAGGCCGCGCTGCTCCGTCGTGATGGCGATCAGGTTCAGCTGCTCTACTGCTCACCGCGCACCGCCGCCGCTACGGTTCTTCGACTCCAGGAAGCTCTTCAGCAGCAGCAGACAGCTGCGCTGCAGCGCCGGCTGCGTCTTCAGCACGAAGAACACCAGCACGCGCAAGAAGTCGGGGTGCACGATCCGCACGGAGTCGACCAGCGCCTTCTTGTCCAGCACAGCCTGGAAGTCCGCCTGCAGCCCGGGCGTCTCCTCCTCGCGCACCACGCGCAGGATGAACGCCTTGAAGGCGGGCATGTCGTCGTAGAACGACAGCGTGTCGAACAGCAGCCGGTCCGTCACGACGTTGAACAGCGACTGCAACAGCTGCGGCGTATACCCGTCCGCGCCCGCCGCGATCACGCTCTAGCCCTCACGCCGCGCGGCAGGCCCTACGGTGAACTGGTCGTCCTCGACGGTGCGGCGGAAGTCGGCGTAGAACTCGGGGTTGTTCTGGAGCATCAGAAACATGGTGAAGAACATGTGATACACCACACCCATGTAGAACTCACTACGCCTCACGCCCACATCACAGGCCCACTTCGGGTCCTCGGAGGTGATGATGGAGATGCAGTGGATCAGGAAGTGGCGTTAAGCGACCCTCATGCCACAGCAAGGATATGTTCGTCTTGTGCAGGACGTCCTGGCGCGCGCGTAGCACCGCCTCGTCGCGGTGCTTCTCCAGCAGCAGGTAGTCCACGATGCTGAACAGCCGGTGCATCGTGGCGCAGTTCTCCTCGTTGAACGACTGCGCGTGGATGCGCGACAGCGACGTGCCCATGCTACGCGTCACCGCAACCCACCGCACGCACTTCACGAAGATGTTGATAATCTGCCCGAAGGCCGGCGTGTTGATGGAGGCGTCGCTGGTAGCCTGTAGAAGCATCACGGTGATCAGCGCCGCGCCGAACTCCACGGTGCTCTTGCTGTCCACCAGGTTGAACACGTACTCCATGGTGTTGACGATGCTGTTGTTCACCATCACGCCCACCGACAGGATCAGGTTCAGGATCGCCTCCTCGCTGTTCAGCGACAGGTCCAGCAGGCGCAGCAGCGCGTACTTCACGCACCACGTCAGCGGCAGGTCGCGGTTGCTACTGAAGAGCGCGTACACCAGGTAGTGTGGCAGCGACGTCGCCTTCAGCAGCGCCTGGTTGCTGCCCACCAGCGTGTGCAGCCGCGCGCACAGCTACGCGTCACCGCGGGACGCTGCACTCACCGAGATCACGCAGAGCTCGTCGAAGTCGTCGCAGACCAGCTTCTTCAGCAGGCGCGCCACCTCGCCCACCTTGTCCGCCGCCTCGCAGTGGCGCAGCATGTCGAACACGAAGTCCAGCGTTGTTTCGCGCACTACGCTTCAGTCTCTCACACCGCGCCCACGCTTCAGCGTCACCCACTCGCTGTGCGAGACGCCAGCGAAGGAACAGACCACCAGATCGCCCTCCGCCGCCTTCTGGAACTGTTCAGTGGCCAGCTTCGCCAGGAAGGAGGGGCGCGTGAGCTCCTCGCCGAGCTGCATCCTCACGCACTCGGTGTAGAGCGAGGGCTGCAGCTTGCACATGCTCACCAGCATGTCCATCAGCACCAGCTGCGCGTAGCTGCGCGTCGCCGCCTCGAACACCTTCATGCCGTCCGAGCCCTCCTTCTCAAAGAACACCGACACCAGCTCGCGGAACAGCTCCACGTTGATGCTGCTCGTCTGCGAGGTCTGAGAGGTCTGCGCGTTTTGAGAGGATTGAGAGGTCTGCGCGTTTTGAGAGGATTGAGAGGTCTGCGCGGCTTGCACGGCAGAAACAAGGAAGCGGCAGATGGCGTCCACGAAGGGGTTGGAGCACTGCACGGCGCCGATGCGGCCCATCTCCTGCTCCAGGTTCCACGACGCACGGTCCGCCGCGTAGGCGTGGCGGAACAGCTCCGGCGTCAGCGCGAACACGCCCTCCTTCTGCATCTCGTAGCGCGTGGGCGCCCACACGCGCAGCACCGTCTGCTCCTGCGCGAAGTTCACGCACACCTGCTGCTGGCGCAGCCCGCCCTTCAGCGCGTAGAGCAGCACCTGCTTCAGCGTCGCATAGAAGCCCAGACGGTTGGCCTCGCGGCGCGCCAGGTCGCTCAGGTTGCTCGCCACGGCCACCAGCGCCACGAAGTCCGCGTTCAGGTTCAGCAGCTCATTCTCCGCCACCAGCGTCTGGTTCTTGCCCAGCAGCCACTCGCCCATGTTCTTCGTGATCTCGCCCAGCCGCACCAGCACCTTCGGCAGGCGCGCCGTCTGCGGGCACATCACCAGGCTCTCCGCCGTGATCAGCGCCAGCTGGTGCAGCTGCACCACCCACGCACGCTTGCGCTCGAACAGGATGATCGACGCGTACAGCTGCGTCACCAGCGTCGCCAACTCCAGCGTGCAGTCCACCACGCACTCCACGCGGCCCTCCAGCGCGAAGCTACGCTCAACGCCGCGCGCCAAACCTACCACGGCGGCGCCTCGAACAGGCTGCACAGCGCGCCCAGCAGGTTGGTGGTGCCCGGCGTGAAGACGCCCTCCTGCGTCAGCCAGGCGGCGTGGTCCAGATGCGGCAAGAAGTTGTAGATGGTGCGCGTCACCGTCTGCAACGACTCCAGTAGGGCGGAGCTGCGCGTGAGGAGAGGGAGAGAGTGTTACGATTCGTCCGAGGCGGAGAGCGCGGCAATCCTGTTGCTCAGCGACTTCAGGTGAATCAGCAGAATGCGTCCAAAGTCGTTGTAGCGCAGCAGCACGCGGTTGTGGGGAGAACGGGAGAGGATCTCGATGACGACCTCCACCTTGTGGGCGTCGCGCATCTCCTTGTTGTCTCTCCACATGCACTTGATCCACTACGGAGTGAGACGGCGATTCTGGAATCACGTTAATCAGGCCACGAATCAAACGGAACGGGTGGCCGACGGACTGGGCGGCCTCGGTGGCGATGGAGTGGCGGTACTCGCCCACCGCCCGCTTGGCCTCCCTCGGATAGTACATGTCGTCGTCCATCTCCGCCGGCTTCCAGTCGGCATACACTGCGACGAACGCGTCCAGGAAGGCGAAGAGCTCATCTTGGCAATCCTACGGATCAGCGGCAGCGACAGGGAAGACGGAAGCTTTCTTCTCGCAGAAGGCAATTTCGAAGGCAGTCCAAAGATCCGCGAGCTTCATGCCCGTTTCATCCCAGCTGGCGCATCATGGAGAGGGTGAAAGAGATACCTGAAATTGTACTCGATGGTGGGAGAATAGACGGTGTTCAGCTCGGGGAAGTCGCCCTCTTCCTAGCTCCTGAGGAATTGCGATGGGCACGTACGATCACCGATTTATGTAATTTGTCCATTTCGGTCATGCTCTCGGAATGAGTTAGCGATTCGCAAAGAGATACTGCTCCGTCGCCCATGCGCGTTCAGTGGTTTCATGGTTTGCAAGGCATCGATTTGTGTCGAAAAAACACAGCAGCAATCGCTGGTCATGTCCACCGCCACCGTGTCGCTCTCCTCCAGCACCGCGGTGACCTTCTTGATCAGGGCCTCGTAGTTGAAGGCGAAGTGGTGGATCAGCACCATGGGGGAAACGATCACCGTGTTGGGGAACTTCGAGCCGTCCTTGAACACGGCGCCGCCGGGGTTGCCGGAGACCTTCGTCATCACCTTCTGGAACATCTTCACGGTGGACTTCTCGTCCGTCTACGCATCACCCGACATGGTCACACTCACATTCACGGCAAACCGCTTTCTGTTCTCGTACTCGATGTAATGATCGATGCAGGGGTGCAGATAGAAGACGGACCCCGGCAGGTACATGTTCAGCAGCGTTCCCTCATTCCCGAACATCGACATGTACGACTCCTTCATGTTCTTCTTCACCTTGTGGAACCACCCGCGCTTCTTGTGGCAGTTTCCCGCGATCAGCTTCAAGCAGTTCATGATGCCGTCCTTCGACAGGCGTGGCACCACGTCGTCCTCGTTCACGAAGCTGTACACGTACCCCACGCCCTTGTCCCGCACAGACACGCTCAGACACGGCGGCGGCGCGATCGCGAAGCACACGGGGTTGTTGAACCGCTTCAGCGCGCGCCAGCGGATGGTCAACAGCGCGGCAATGCCCGCGCCCAGCGAGTGGCCCACCGCCACCATGCGGTAGTCGGGGTTGGCGGCCAGCGCAGCGGCGATCGCCTCGTTCAGCTCCTCGTCCTCCAGCAGCGAGTCCACGACCAGTGCGATGCCCTCGTGCGCCTTGCCGCGCTCCCACGCCACGCCGCAGCACTTGAAGTCCGTGATGAAGTCCTTGATGTTCCACGTCCCGCGCACGCACAGCACGATGCTCCGCGTGGCGTCGTGCCGCACCAAAAAGTACGGCGGTGCCGTGATCTCCACGCCGCTCGCCGTCGTCAGCGCCAGCGACTGGCAGTCCTCGCAGCCCCAGTTCGTGTACAGGATGGCGTCGGCGGCGAGGTGCGCGTGGTCGAGGAAGGCCTGCTTGTAGCCCTCCCTGTCCTTCTTCCCGTTCAGCAGGCGCTTCACATCGTCGGGGCTGTCGATCTCGCCCATCACGCCGTAGATCATGGAGGAGCCGTACATGCCCGTCGCCAGCTCGCTGTACTGAGAGGCCTTGGACATGAGGTTCAGATCCTTCCGGTCGAGACGAGCAGCGGGCAGCGAGATCGGCGCCTAGAAATAACAATATGGAATGGAACACACCTGCGTCATGCCCGCCTTGTAAATGCCTCCCAAGAGCGCCACAGGAGAGATGTCGTCAAATTTGGAGAGATAGGGACTGAAGATAGAGTAGACGACCTTGTAGCAGCTAGCCGTGAGTGCAGCGGAGAGCAACGACTTCATGTAGTCCTCGGGAATGATGCGGTTCCAGATCTTGGAGAAGAACGCGGAGTGCGCGTGCAGCCGCTCCTCGTAGAAGCTGGGGTAGTGCTTCTGCACGTAGCACAATCCGGCCTTCCCAACGAAGTAGGCGCCGCACACCTTCGGCAGGAGGTAGTGAATGCCGAGCATGTACCTAGGGTCGCAGCAGAGGAGGAACCAAACGGTTTCACGAAGAAGCCGCCCACGAAGAGGGAACCCATCACAAAGTCCGTCACCGTCACGTACTTTCGCGTGAAGTTGATCAGCGCGAGATAACTACACGATCACCCCCTCGACCCTGGCTCACTGTTTCGAGTTGATGATTCGCGAGTACATGTCGAGGAGAGCCTTTTTGATGGATTCCATGTCAATCGGCTCGCTGTTTCTGATTTGGCGAGTGTGGAAGAAAACGCCCCGATTTCGCCGGATCGTATGCAACAAAGAAATCACCTCAAACAGCGTTACACACTACTTCATTCTCAACTGGTAATCTCCGTTGCGAGTGATATACCGCACCCACGGCAGCGCCTGGTAGCCGCTCTTCT
>ERZ827156.4228-NODE-4228-length-11911-cov-3.611336_pt1 | contig 11911 bp, 9 predicted proteins | sample MGYA00519919_ERZ827156 | MGnify/ENA primary metagenome ERZ827156 (study PRJEB31778, sample SAMEA3449269) | human gut metagenome | biome: human gut; feature: human-associated habitat; material: faeces | place: United Kingdom | collected 2010/2012 ... | reverse complement strand
CCTGAAGCGGGCACACGAGAGCTCACGGCTGCAGATTACGCCAACGGCATTCGCCGTATTGCAAGTCCTCAGGTGGTGAGCCCGATTTACGGCACGATGAGTTCACGCATTGTGGGTTTTCCCGATTTTAAAAAGCGGCTTGACGCCAAGTGGCGGGCCATGCGTGAGGCCGGCGCCTCTGAAGAGACATTTTTTGATCTGATGGCAGAGCCCCTTGAGGGAGTTCGAGTTATTGACGACCATACGCTGGAAATCCGCATTCACGGCAAAGACCCCCAATTTGCCTATTGGCTCGCGATGACCTTTTTCGCACCGATGCCGCAGGAAGCAGAGCGCTTTTATGCACAGGCGGGATTGCGAGCCAACAACGTATCGCTCGATACCTGGCCTGTCGGCACCGGAGCCTTTCGTATGCAGACCTTCCGCGAAAATCGTCTGCATGTGCTCGAACGCAATCCGCTTTATAAGCACGGTTTTTATCCCTGTACGGGTGAGCCCGACGATGAGAAAAAAGGCCTCCTAAAGGACTGCGGCAAGCCTCTGTCGCTCGTTGACCGCGTGGTTTTTGAAGTGGAAAAAGAAGCCATGCCGCTGCAGTCGAAATTTTTGGCGGGGTATTACGACAGTCCGTTTATCGATCGTGTCGATACGGGGCTCGGCTATTTGGTCGCAATGGATGACGACCCGGATAAGGCGGCGCTTTACGGCGGCCGCGGACTGCAGTTTCCTAAAACCGTAATGGCTGGACTTTGGTATCTGGGATTTAATTGGCTCGATCCCGTGGTGGGGGAAGGCAAGACGCCCGAAGAAAAAATCCGTCACCGGAAACTGCGGCAGGCGATTTCGATTGCCGTCGATTGGGAAGAAGAAATCGCTATTTTCGAAAAAGAGCAGGGCGCAGCATCGCACGGTCCCCTGCCGCCGGGACTCTTCGGCTATCGTGAGGACGGGCCCGCAGCGTTTAATCCGGTGGTGTACCGTAAGGACGAGCGGGGGCGCGTCGTGAGGCGTTCCGTCAATGACGCCAAGCGCCTCTTGGCCGAAGCGGGGTATCCCGGAGGCAGGGATCAGGCGACGGGACGCCCCTTGGTGCTTTATTTTGACTGGCAGGGGGCGGCCGCGAACGCCAAATCATTTTTGGAGTGGTTTTCCCGGCAGTTTGCCAAGATCGGCATTCAGCTTGAAATCCGCGGGTCGGACTACAACCGCTTTCAGGATAAGATGAACCGCGGGGCGGCTCAGATTTATTACTGGGGTTGGATTGCGGACTATCCGGATCCGGAGAATTTTCTTGCGCTTCTTTATGGTCCCAACCGCAAGGCGGAAGGTAACGGCGGCGAAAATGCGAGCAACTACCGTAACCCCCGCTATGACGCTCTTTTCGAAGCGATGAGGGTACTGCCCGAAGGGAAAGAAAAAGCGGCTTTGATTGACGAAATGATCCGCACGGTGCAAAACGATGCGCCGTGGAGTTTCGGTTATTCCCCGAAGGAAGCAGCGGCACTGCACCGCTGGGTGAAGAACGCCAAACCCACGGCGACGGTGAGAGACAGTCTTCAGTACTTCAAGGTGGATGCCGCGGAGCGAAGTAACCGAATTCGTCGCTGGAACCGGCCGGTGCTGTGGCCGGCTTTCTTGCTCGCAGCGGTTGTGGTGTTGCTCGCGAGGGCGGCCGTACGGTTTCACGGGCGGCGCCGGAAACTTACGGGACGGGAGACGACGCCGTGATCGGGTACCTTCTGAAGCGCCTCGTTTACGGCGTGTCGGTGTTGTTGGGGGTGAATTTTCTCACCTTTGTCCTCTTTTTTGCCGTTAATACGCCGGACGATATGGCGAGGCTCAACTTGGGCGGACGCTACGTGACGGCAGAGGCCGTCGCGGATTGGAAAACTGCGCACGGGTACGATCAGCCGCTTTTTTACAATGTCGCCGAAAAGGGTACCGGTAAGATCACGAAGACGCTTTTTTGGTCGAAGTCCGTCCCGCTTCTGACTGGCGACCTAGGAATGACGGACGCGGGGCGCAGCATCAACGAGGACGTCAGGGAGCGGGCGCCGGCCTCTCTGGCGCTGGCCGTCCCGACCTTCGTGCTGGGGGTGGCGGTAATGCTCGTTTTTTCATTGCTTCTCGTGTGGGTGCGGCGCACCGGTTGGGAGACGGCGGGGGTGGTGACGAGCATCGGCATCATGAGCGTATCGTCCCTTTTTTACATCATTCTCGGTCAGTGGCTCTTTGCCAAGACGCTGCGCTGGGTACCGGTTTCGGGGTTTGCCGACGGCATCGGCATGGTGCATTTTTTGTTCCTTCCCGTGGCGATTGCGTTGTTTTCCCGCTTAGGGGGTGACGCACTGCTTTATCGGGCGCTCTTTTTGGAAGAAATCGGCAAGGACTACGTGAGAACGGCACGCGCCAAAGGGGCGGGTGAACTGCAGGTGCTTTTCGGACACGTGCTGCGAAACGCGATGCTTCCGATTCTGACGAGTACGGTGGCGGCGATCCCGATGCTTTTCATGGGGTCGCTCATCATGGAAAACTTTTTCGGCATTCCGGGGTTGGGCGCCTATACGATCGATGCCATCAACGCACAAGATTTTTCCGTGGTGCGTTCAATGGTGTTTTTGGGAACGGCGGCTTACGTGGCGGGGCTGATTTTGACGGATTTTGCGTATGCGGCGGCTGATCCCCGCATCCGGTTGCAATGAAAGGAAACGAAAGAATGTGGGTGGTGCTTTATACCGACGTCGTCATGTGGCTTCTTGCGGCGCTTTTGCTGGGGACGGCGTGGTACGTGTCGCGGGTGCCGGATCTGCGGGCAAAATGGAAGGCGGTGTTTCTGCGGCCGGCGGCGCAGGCTTCGGCCGCGGTGCTTCTTTTGTTTTTCCTGACGGCGTTTGCCGACAGCGTGCATTGGCGGCCGGCGCTATCCGCAGCGGATTCGGGCGCGGCAGTCGTTTATGACGTGAAGACCGTGTCGCTTTTGGATGCGGTGCTTAAAAATCGGACGGCGGCGCAGGAGCGGAGTTACTCGGCGCCGTTTGCCCTGCGGGACTTTGACAAGACGACGGCGGTGCAGGAAGACGGCACTGCGGTGCGGGATTATCAGCGGCTAAAAGGCGTCTCGGCGGACGTACCCGAAGAACACGCGTCGGTCATGCTGGGCAAACGCTTTTTTGCGTCGCTTTTGTCCGGCGTGATGCTGCTCGCGGTTCTGTGGTTTGTGTTGGCCGGCCTTCACAAGGCGATGTTTAAGACGCCTTTTACCGTGAGCCTCACGCGGGTGACGGTACGCACCAATCCCGCACGTCCGGCGATTCAGGTGCTGCAGTTGGCGCTGTTGGCGGCCGTGGTGTTGTCGTTTATTTGGCCCGTGCGGCACGTGTTGGGGACGGATGCCGTCGGAAACGACGTCTTGGTGTCCGCTTTAAAGTCCGTACGTACGGCGGTCGTAATCGGTACTTTGGCAACGCTCTCGTCCTTACCCTTTGCCGTGGTGCTGGGGTTGGCGGCGGGTTACTTCCGCGGTTGGGTCGATGAGGCGGTGCAGTATGTGTACACCGTGATTTCGTCCATACCGTCGGTACTCCTGATTGCCGCGTCGGTGCTTCTCATTCAGGTCTTCATTGACCAGAACCCGCAGCTTTATGAAACGGGGCTGGAGCGGGCGGATCTGCGGCTCTTTCTTTTGGCCGTCATCATCGGCGTGACGAGTTGGGCGGGGTTGGCGCGTCTTCTGCGGGCGGAAACGATGAAGACGGCGGCGACGGACTTCGTGACGGCGGCAAAAGCGTTCGGGGTGCCGTCGTGGAAAATTCTGGCGCGGCACGTGCTGCCCAACGTCATCCATATCGTCCTCATTGTGGCGGTGCTCGATTTTTCGGGAATCGTGCTTTATGAAGCGGTTTTAAGTTACGTGGGCGTGGGCGTTGATCCGGTAACCCACAGCTTCGGTACGATGATCAATGCGGCCGCGGGCGAAATGAGTCGTTCGCCCGTCATTTGGTGGAATTTGGCGGCGGCCCTTCTTTTCATGGGGACGCTCGTCTTGGCGGCAAACCTCTTCGCGGCTGCCGTCCGCGAGGTGTTTGATCCGACAAGCCCCCGTCTCTTCGGACGGCCGGCGCGGAGAAAGTGATGCTTACCGTCACGAATCTCACCGTAGACATCGCCGGCCCCGAGGGAGCACTTCGGGTCGTGAACGACGTCTCGTTTTCTCTTGCGGCCGGGGAGACGCTGGCGCTTGTGGGGGAATCGGGATGCGGCAAGAGCATGACGGCGCTCGCGCTGATGCGGCTCTTGCCTCAGGATGCGTTTGTCGCCGCGGGCGACGTGACGCTTGCCGGGGAGTCTCTCATTGACCTCACGGAAAGTGCGATGTGTGCCCGGCGAGGCCGCCGTATCGCCATGGTGTTTCAGGAAGCGTCGGGAAGTTTGAATCCGGTGCTGACGGTGGGGGAGCAGATTGACGAAGTCCTGCGTCTCAATACGGTGCTCTCGCGCGAAGAACGGCGAAGCGAAGTCATTCGGTGGCTCGACCGCGTGGGGATTCCGGACCCCGAGAATCGGTTCGGGGCGTACCCCATGGAACTTTCGGGCGGGCAAAAGCAGCGCGTTTTGATTGCCATGGCCTTGGCGGGGCATCCCGACGTCGTCATCGCGGACGAGCCGACGACGGCGCTTGACGTGACGCTGCAGGCGCAGGTGATGACGCTTCTGAAGAAGCTGCAGCAGGAGCGGGGAACGGCACTGCTGCTCATTACGCACGATCTGGCGGTGGTGAAGCAGTACGCCGACCGCGTGGCTCTGATGTACGCCGGGGAAATCGTGGAAACGGCGCCGTGCCGGGACTTTTTTGCGTCGCCCCGGCACCCTTATGCCCGGGGACTTTTGGCGGCCGTGCCGACGCGGGACAAACGCGGGGCGGCGCTCGAGGGGATTCCGGGACGGGTGCCGACATTGTCGGAACTTACGCAGATGACGGGATGCCGCTTTGCACCGCGTTGTCCGGCCGCGCACGCGGCTTGCCGCCGTCAGGTGCCGCCGTGGCAAAAAGAAAATGAGCACGCCGTACGCTGTGTGGGACGATCGGCGGTGCTGTCCCCGTCGGCAGCGTCGACGTCGGCCGCGGCGGGGCAAAGTTCCTGCGTGCTCACCGTTGAGCGCCTCTCGGTGACGTATGAGCGGCGCCGCGGTTTTTGGCGGACGCCGGAAGGGATTCCTGCCGTGAAGAACGTGTCGTTCACGCTCTCAGAAGGCGAGACGCTCGCGTTGGTGGGGGAATCCGGTTCCGGCAAGACGACGTTGGGAAGAGCGCTCTTGGGGCTTGCGGGGGCCGGAGCCCGGGTGTCGGGCCGCGTAACGCTTGCCGGTGAACCGGTACTCGCGGGGACGGCGTTTGACGCCGCAGCGGTGCGCCGAACCGTGCAGATGATTTTCCAGGATCCGTATGCGTCGCTCGATCCCCGGATGACGGTGGGGGAGACGATCGCGGAAGGCATGCGGGCTTTGTCGGTGGGCAGAGATGAAGCGCAGCGCCGCAAACGCGTCGAAGAACTGCTGGATTGGGTGGAGCTGCCGCGAGACGCCGCCCGGAAACTACCGCATGAATTTTCGGGCGGACAGCGTCAGCGGATTGCCATTGCCCGGGCGCTTGCCGTCTCTCCGAAGGTTTTGATCTGCGACGAACCTACGAGTGCCCTGGACGTCTCGGTGCAGGCGCAGACCGTGAATCTTTTGAAACGACTGCAGGTGGCGACGAAAACGGCGTATCTTTTCATTACGCACAACTTTGCGGTAGTGGAATACTTTGCCGACCGCGTGGCCGTCATGAAGGCGGGGAGCATTCTGGAAACCGGGGTGACGGAAACGGTGCTTTCGCATCCGGAGAATGACTACACCCGAACTCTTTTGAATGCCGTTCCGAGGCTTTGACGTTATGGAAGCGGATATTCTCCATTACCTCATCATTTGTCCCCTCGTTTTTCTCGGGGGGTTCGTGGATGCCATTGCCGGAGGCGGCGGACTGATTTCGCTGCCAGCGTACTTTTTGGCAGGGATTCCGGCGCATTTGGCCCTGGGAACCAACAAACTCTCAAGCCTCATGGGAACGGCGATGGCGACGGGACGCCTCTGGCGGGCGGGGTGTATTGAAGGGAAGCGGGCGCTTCCCGCCGTCGTCGCGGCGTTGATCGGAAGTTCGTCGGGAGCGAGGATGGCGCTCCTTATCCCCGCGCAGTGGTTTCAACTTTTTTGGCAGTGCTCCTTCCCATAGTGGCGTTTTTCGTCGTCTTTCGCCGGACGGCAATTCGGGCTGAAGAAGCGCCGATGCCGGAAAAACGGCGCCTGATGATTCTTACGGCGTCGGCCTTGATCTGCGGGACGTACGACGGGTTTTACGGGCCGGGTTGCGGTACCTTTATGCTTCTCGCCTTTACGCTTTGGGCCAAACTCGATGTCCGTCGGGCCAACGGCGAAGTGAAGGCCGTGAATCTTGCGAGCAACACGGCGGCGTTCGTGACGTTTCTTCTCTCGGGCAACGTAATGTGGACGTTGGGGTTGACGGCCGGGATTTTCGGCATCGTCGGCAACTACTTGGGCGCAGGATTGGTGCTCAATAAGGGGGCGAACGTCGTGAGGCCCATCATTGTGACGGTGTTGGTACTTTTGTTGGTAAAGACCGGGTGGGATTTTCTGGTTTGACCAAAAGAGAAGCAGCGACCCTGTTCGTCTTGGCTAAAATAAAAAATATACTTTGATTTTCCTCAGTGGTGACGGCAGTGAAGAATGCGTCTTTGGATCTACGGCATATCAAAATTTTTCTGACGGTGGTGGAAAAAGCGGGGGTTCGTGCCGCTGCGGCGGCGCTCGGAATGTCGCCTGCTGCCGTGTCGCAGGCCGTGGCGGCTTTGGAAGCCAATCTTGCCGTGACGCTCTTTGAACGGGATACCCGCCCCTTGAAACTGACGGCTGCGGGACGCCGCCTATTGGAAGACGGTGAAGCACTTTTAAGAAGCGTACAGCGCATCCGTACTCGCGTGGTTTCCGAAGAAATGACCTTTCAGAAGCTGCGTCTCGGCATGGGGGAATCCGTGGCGACGACATCGAGTCCTTGGCTTTTAAACCGCCTTTTGAAACGGGTTGCCGGTTTGTCGGTTTGCACGGACTCCTATAAGCCCCTCGTGACGAAACTTCGTGACGACCAGTTGGACGTTATTCTCTGCGCCGGCGTGGATGATGACGATGAACGCTGGGTACGGGAAGAAGCATACCGTGAGGAACTCCTTTTGGTGACGTCCAAAGATTGCCCGGAAATTCGCTCGACGGCGGATCTGCAGAAAGCGGTGCGGGATCGGCCGGTGTTGACGGAAACCGACGGCAGCGCCGACCAGGAACGCGTGAAACGTATTCTGGGCGCGATGAATGCTTCGCCCGTACAGGAAATTGCCGTGAGTTCGAGTTACGCCTTTGTGGGACTCGTGGCGGAAGCGGGCGGCCTCGGGATTATGCCGCCCACGAGCCTTTGGTGCGGACGGCAATTTTTAGAAGCCGTGCGGTTTCAGCCGCTGCCGGGCGGACTCCGGGCGCAGCGTTCGATGTGGGTGACGGGGAGCGCAGACCGCAGTTTGGAGCAGGTCGAACTCGTGCGCAAAGAACTGCAGAGCGTGATTCGGGAAAATATGCAGCCCGAGATGGAAAGAACGCTGTCCGGACTCTCGGGGTTTGTTTACGTGAGTGACTGAGCAAAGGGCTGTGCGGTAGCGGCGGGTGTTGAGACTGGATACCGCAAATTTCTTTGGCAAAACACCACAAATATCTTCGATAAAATACCACAAATCTCTTCGGTGAAATGCCGCAAATCTCTTCGACAATAAAATATTTTGCATATAATTCATATTGTTATTGTCATTTGATTTGGGGTAGCGAATGGAGTACAAAAAACGAATCGCTGATGCGATTCTAGAGTTGAAACTAGAAGCTTTTGGAGCAACGTTGATAACGGGTCCGAAAGGTTGTGGAAAAACGACGACGGGCAAGCAGAAAGCCGCGAGTGTGGTGGAGTTTCAAGACGAGGATGTTCGCGAAAATTTATTAGCAGTAGCCCAGACGCAACCGTCTCGGTTGCTGATAGGAAAAAAGCCCCGTTTGTTTGATGAATGGCAAGATGCTCCGAAGATTTGGGGGGCTGTCAGAAAATCGGTGGACGATGAGCAAAAAACGGGGCTTTATATTTTGACTGGTTCCACATCTCAGACAGTGGACACACCTCATACGGGAACTCAGCGAATATCTACGCTTAAGATGTACCCCATGAGTCTTTACGAAAGTGGAGAGTCCAACGGAGAAGTTTCTCTGTCAGCGTTGTTTGATAAGCCAGAAGCGTTTCAAGGCTGTCACTCTGATCTGACTGTTGAACGGATTATTTGGGCTATTTGCCGCGGTGGTTGGCCAAGGGCAATTAACAATGAGATTCCAAGGGCACAGCTTGAGATAGCCAAAGATCTCTTTTATCAGACGTGTCATATAGATATTTCTAATATTGACGGAACTCGGCGTAATCCGTTGTTTGCCGAGGCATTGCTCAGATCTTATTCGAGGAATTTATGTACGTTGGCTGAAATACAGACAATACGCAAGGATGTATTGTCTGTAGCAGGAACGTTGTCTGAATCAACGCTGTACGATTATTTGACGGCTCTCAAACAACTTTTCGTGATTGAAGATGTTCCGGCATGGAGTCCTGCCATTCGTTCGAAATCTGCCATTCGTGCCGGCAATAAACGGTGTTTTACGGATCCTTCAATGGCAGTGGCTGCCTTGGGTCTTAAACCTGAGTATTTCAATACGGACTTCAAAACCTTAGGCTTTTTGTTTGAAGCGCTGTGCATAAGGGATTTGCGGGTTTATTCGTCAAAAAGTGACGGACGTGTGTCCTACTACCATGACCGGTACGGGTTGGAAGCAGATGCCGTGTTGCATTTGGCGGACGGTCGGTATGCCCTGATCGAAATCAAGTTGGGATCCCATGAAATAGATTACGGGGCAAAACATTTAGTGAAATTGGAGAATTTGATTCGCGGAAAGAACGCGACGGAAACTCAAGTGCCGCTGGCGTTGCCGACGTTGAAAATTGTGCTGACGGGAACTGAATACGGGTACCGTCGTGATGACGGCGTGTTTGTCATTCCGTTGGGTTGTCTTCGGGATTGACGAAAAAAACGACCGTCCGAAACGCATTCGGCGGTCGTTTTTGATTGTGAGGGGCGATTTTATCGGGCGTCGCTCGCGCGGAATTTCTTTTCGAGCACGCTTACGATGCGGGTGATAGTAAGCGTCATCACGAGGTAGATGATGGCGACAGCGGACCAGATTTCAAGCGAGCCGTAAGTTTCGGCAATGATGAGCTGTCCGGAACGCGTCAATTCCTCAAAGCCGATGACGGAGACGAGGGACGAGTCCTTCAGCATGGCGATGAATTCGTTTCCGAGCGGCGGAATGATGCGCTTAAAGGCCTGCGGCAGAATGATGTAGCGCATCGTCATCGTCCAATTCATGCCGAGGCTTAACCCGGCGCGCATCTGACCGATGTCGATCGACTGAATGCCGGCGCGGAAGATTTCCGCGACGTACGCCCCGGAGTTGATGGAGCAGGCTGCAACCGCTGCGAAGAAGGGGTCAATGCGGTGCCCGATGACGACGGGAAGCGCAAAGTAAATGATGAAGATCTGAACGAGGAGCGGCGTGCCGCGGATGAAGTCCACGTAAACCTTCGCAATGAGACGGAGCGGTGCGAACTTGGAGAGTTGTGCCAAGGCCGCCACCAAACCGAAAACCAGGCCGAGACCCACGGCAAGGGCAGTAATTTCCAGCGTTACGAGCGCGCCCTGCAGCAAAAGGGGCAACGAATCGGTAACGAGCGAAAGGTCAAATTCCATCGGGGCGACTCCGAAAATGCGTCAGTAGAAAGAAGTCGGAACAAACGGGTTCCGAACTGCGAATGATAAAGAATTCGAAAAGCAGAAAGAAGCGGGCGCCCGAAAGTTTTTTCATTTCGGGCGCCGACCTGCATTTCAGAAACGATTATTTGCCGAAATATTTTTCGTAGAGCGCACGGTATTCACCGGACGCCTTGGCGTCTTCAAGCGCCTTATCAAGCGCTTTTGCGAGCTTCGGATTCTTCTTGGAGAGGCAGAAACCGAACTGTTCGGCGGTGAGCGTGATGGGAAGGTGGTAGTAGGAACCGTCCGAGTCGCCCTTCGTCGCCATGAAGTAACCCGTGACGGGTTTGTCGGCTACGACGGCGCGGCATCCCTTGTTCTTCAATTCGAGGTAGGCGTCAGGGAGTGCGTTGTAGCTCGTCACCTTGGCGCCCTTTACCTTTCCGGCGTAAATGGCGCCCGAAGTACCGATCTGCACGCAGATCTTTTTGCCTTCGAGGTCTTTTTCGCTTCGGATGACGTTTTTGTCTTCTTTACGCACCAGGATGGAAAGCCCGGAATCGTAGTAGGGTTTGGTAAAGAGAACGCGCTTGGCGCGTTCGGGGGTAATCGTAAAGCCCGCGGCTCCGACGTCGATCGTTCCCGTAAGAATACCCGGGATGATGGCATCAAACCCCATGGCAGTGATCTCGGTGTCGTACCCGGCCTTCTTCGCGAGAAGTCGGATGAGATCGAGATCAAACCCTTCCAATTCATGGGTTTCGCTGTTGACGTATTCAAACGGAGCAAAAGCGGCTTCGGTCGCAACGCGCAGCGTGGCGGCCTGAGAGGCGCAGACCGCGGCACTAAGAGCAGCGGCTGCGAGGATTTTCGTTGTGGTCTTCATTGTTTTCCTTTTATTCATGAAGCCCGTCAGGCCCACCGAGGGGGAGGCCTGACGTAAGAAAGAAGGCACCGCAGGAGAAAATCCGCGAAAGCATATCCGACGGCGTCTTCCGTGGTCGGGAATTACTTCCCGAAATACTTACTGTAAAGCGCCTGGTATTCGCCGTTTTCCTTGACGGCTTTGAGAGCGTCGTTCAACTGTTTCTGCAGTTCAGGGTGTTTTTTGGAGACGGCAAACCCGAACTGTTCGGCGTTGAGCGTGACGGGAAGATGGTAGTAGGAACCGTCCGCATCACCGTGTTCGGCCATAAAGAAGCCGTTGACGGGTTTGTCGGCAATGACGGCGGCGCAGCCCTTGTTTTTCAGTTCCAGATAGGCTTCGGGCATCGTGTTGAAGTTGCGGACGACGGTTCCCTTAATTTTTCCGGCACGCATGGCACCCGACGTACCGATCTGTACGCAGATCTTTTGGCCTTCGAGGGCGTTTTCGCTCGTGAACTTAGCTTTGTCGTCGCGGTGCACGATGATGGAAAGCCCTGCGTCATAGTAGGGATCGGTAAAGAGGACGCGTTTGGCGCGTTCCGGCGTAATCGTGATGCCGGCGGCACCTACGTCGGTCGTGCCCGTAATGAGCCCCGGCACGATGGCGTCAAAACCGACGGATTCAATCACCGGGGTGTAGCCCGCCTTTTTGGCGAGCAGTCGGATCAAGTCCATGTCAAAGCCCACGTATTCATGCGTCTTCGTGTCCACGGATTCAAACGGCGGAAACGTGGGTTCGGTGGCGATCCGGAGCGTCGCGGCACCGGCATTCACGGCAAAGGCCGCAGCAAGGGCAGCCAAAAGAAAACGGGACTTCATGGTGGGTGATCCTTTCATTGAAAAGCCGGTTGCCGGGTGTTCTTTTTCTGGGGCGACCGGGGTTCGGGGCGGAACGCGTTTCAACGGATTCCGCCGGGCACGGAGGCGAAGGATACTGCGAACCGACGGTATGTGCTAAGGAAAAACGCTTGGGAAGAACAAAAAGCAGTTTGCAGAATTGACGTACTCCCCGGCCTAAAGGCTGAGGATTCTTGGATCAAACGCCGGATGCC
>ERZ827156.4227-NODE-4227-length-11914-cov-3.283329_pt1 | contig 11914 bp, 12 predicted proteins | sample MGYA00519919_ERZ827156 | MGnify/ENA primary metagenome ERZ827156 (study PRJEB31778, sample SAMEA3449269) | human gut metagenome | biome: human gut; feature: human-associated habitat; material: faeces | place: United Kingdom | collected 2010/2012 ... | reverse complement strand
TGCTACACTGGCAAATCAGAAGGATATCTTCTATATTGATATCAATGACAGCACTCTGTGCAAGGATGGTGCTTTGATTTCAGATTATACATGGGATCAGGTGCATATCAAAGCACAGTACTATAGTGTCTGGAAAGAATTCCTGTTAGAGCATGCAATTATAAAAGAGCGGTTGTCATAGCTGACAGCCGCCCTTTTGTGTCTTTTTACTTATTTAATGGATTCCTCGTAGCTCTTGACCATTCTTCTGACCATTTCGCCACCAATGGAACCTGCTTCACGGGATGTTAAATCTCCGTTATAGCCTTCCTTTAAGTTTACGCCTAATTCTGAAGCGACCTCAGTTTTGAACTTATCCATAGCTGCTTTTGCTTCAGGAACTTCTACTCTGTTTGATCTACTCTGTGATGACATATCTGTTACCTCCATAAATACTATTCGTTTTCTGCTATCTATCTTCAAAGATAAGTGTTTGTGTATCACTTATCTTAATCCTAGTATTTACGGACATGATTTTTTTATAAGTGGTATTTTTTGACTGCATCTGCATCATAAATAAAATTACGATGAATCTTTAAAAATACCTGTATGATGTCATGATCAAAGTATTTGCCTGCACCATCTGCCATCCATTCCAGTGCTTCTTCCTTTGGTATTCTGTCTTTGTAGGCTCTTTGGTCCAGCAGGGCATCATAGTATTCAGAATCTGCGTAAGTCTCAGTTCATCCCCCACCAGGTTGTCAGGGATATTCTGTGCAATACTGTTAATGATAAGCCCTACCTCAATTCCGCTTACTTCTATGACAATAACACAGGTTCTGTCATTATAAGGATTTTAATAAATTATAGCACCTTATGGAAATATTGTCAGAATTTGACACAATATCTGTCCATAAGATGCTATATGGTAATTATCTGTATACAATTTTGGCTGCCAGTTCGTCTGCTGTCTTCTGATCCAGCAGATTGGCAATGATCTGTAATCCAAAGGCAATCGCTGTACCCATGCCACGGCTGGTAATTACATTGTCTGACTGTGTAACCGGATCATAGGTCACTTCCGCTCCAATCAGTTCTGCTTCCATTCCCGGATAGATACATGCTTTCCTGTTCTTCAAAAATCCCAGATGTCCAAAGATCTGCGGTGCTGCACAGATGGCTCCGATCAGTCTGCCGCTTTCATAGAAGCGCCTGAGCTGATCTGTCAGTGCCTTACACGCTTCCAGATTCTTCGTTCCTGGCATTCCACCCGGACACACCAGAATATCAAAACTGTCAAAGTCCAGCCCCTCTATCGCTGCATCCATATCTACATTAATATGATGGGCTCCCATGACCTGTTTTTGTCCATCTATGGCTACACAGGTAACTTCAATGCCGGCTCTCCTTAAAAGATCCACCACTGTAAGAGCTTCTATTTCCTCATATCCCGTTCCAAAAAATACCGCTGCTTTCTTCACATTACACATCCCTTTCCTTAAATTATCGTACCTGATATATTTATACACCATTTACTACATTTTTTCAAATACAGGAATATATGCAGGCGGTGCATCTTTTATATCATTTATAAAAGTGCTATACTGTTACTACACTTATAAAATTCAGAAAGGACGTACACCCATGGAAATAGAACGTAAATTTACTTTGAAAGAACTTCCGGCTGACCTGGAATCCTATCCCTGTCATGTCATCGAACAGGCTTATCTTAACACCAGCCCGGTTGTCAGAGTCCGCAAAGAGGATGACCACTGCTACATGACTTATAAGGGTAAAGGGCTTATGGCAAGAGAAGAGTACAATCTTCCTCTGGATGAGACCTCTTATCAGCATCTTTTGGCAAAAGCCGATGGAAACATCATTTCCAAAAAGCGCTATGTGATTCCCATTGAGACACCGCAATTTACAGAGGATTATGTTCCTCTGACTGACATGAAACTTGTCATTGAACTGGATGTCTTTGCACCGCCTTTTGCCCCACTTATCATGGCAGAAGTGGAATTTCCCGATATCGACACTGCCAATGCATTTCTGGCTCCTGAATGGTTCGATCAGGATGTCACAAGTGACCCTGCCTACCATAACTCCAATATGAGCAGCCGTGTCTTTGAATAGGTAATGTATACACCCTATTCCTCCACGTCAATCTCTATGTTAGGTCCTAACATACCAAGTTTGAAATGCTTACGGCATAATGCCACATAGCTGTCATTTGCCCCAAGAAATACCTGTTCTCCATCTCTTACAATGCCCTGCTTATTATATCTGGCATTGCAGGTAGCCTTCTTACCACACCAGCAGACTGTTTTAACCTCGCTGATCGTATCAGCTATGGCTATCAGTCTCTGGCTTCCTTCAAACAGATTATTCTGGAAATCTGCCCTGAGTCCATAACAGACTACAGGAACCTCCATAAAATCCACAATATCTGACAGGAAATCTATCTGTTCTTTGGTCGCAAACTGTACTTCATCTACGATAATGCAGTCATATGCACGAATCTGTTCCTCCGTCATCAGTTCCAGCTCTTTTAACAGAATACATTCCATTTCCAGTCCGATTCTGGAACGTATCTTGCGTGCTCCATCCCTCGTATCTGCTTCTGTCTTGCACAGCAAAGCCTTCTGTCCTACTTCTTCATAGTTAAAATGTGTCATCAATGCATTGGCTGTCTTAGAGCTGTTCATTGCTCCATAATAAAAATACAGTTTTGCCAATTTCGTGTCCTCCCATCATGGATTACAGCATAACCCCTGAATCTTCCTTATTCTCTTCAATCTTGTGATTCAGTTTTTCAAACGGTTTACCGCATACTAATCCTATGATAACAGAAACAGGAATGTAGAGCAATAAGTGTCTGATGCAATCCCAATAATAATTCTCATATAATCCACCGACTGTCTCACGGAGCGCATTCATTGCATATGGGAACGGCAGATACTTATAAAGATCCTGATAAATCTGAGGTAATACTTCCATCGGGAATGTGCCGCCTGCACCCGCTACCTGAATAACCATGACAACAATTGCCAGTGCCTCACCGACATTACCAAAGGCAACTGTCAGAGAGTAAATGAACAGGGTAAATACGAAGCTTGCCGTAGCTGCTGCCAGCCAGAACTTGAACGGATACAGACACTGGATTCCTACATAATAAAGATCACCCAGCACAGTAAGTAAAGTCTGTAACTGTCCAATCAGGAAGAAAAGCACATATCTTCCCACATAAGTCTCCACTGGCTTCACATCTGTCATTCCTTCAATCGGATGCACCTTCACATGTACGATTGCTACCAGAATCAATGCGCCTACCCAAAGAGCAAGCACTGAATAGAAGGGCGACATGGCAGAACCATAATTCTCGATCTGATATACATGCTCAGTCTCTATCTCAACAGGAGAAGCCATAAAGCCACCGATTGCATCAGGATCTGTGCTCAACAGCTCCATTAACATCTGATAGCTGTCGCCTTCTTTTAAGTCTGTTAAAGTATTCACAGATTCCTGCAGATTATCCTTCATATCTGTGATCAGATCTCTCGTCTGATGCAGATTCACACCCATTACGACCAGACTGTCATTGAATGCTGCCATATCATCCTGCATCTGTGTATAGCTCTCTGATACACTGTTCAGCAAGCTTCTGACACTGCTAAGACTTGCTGCCAGAGACTTGGATATACTCAGATAAGAAGCCAGTCCTGTATTCAACGCACCCTGCGCCTGGGAAATGGCACTTTGCCCTGAGCTGATCGCATCATCTGCTGTCGTGGAATTCTGCGCTGTTTCAGCAGTTGCTGTGACAGAATCTGTCACAACCAGGAAAGAATCCACCAATGCCTCATAGGTATTCAGCTCTGTAATTGCACTGTTGAGTTTGTCAATCAGTACGTCTACCAGAGAATCCGCATTCGTTACTCCCATTGCCTGTAAGCCTGACGTATCCATCAGTGTATCTGCTGCTGTGGTCAACACTTCCGCCAAAGTACTGACAAAAGTCGCATTAACCTGCTGCTGCACCGCAGTTTTGGCTTTTGCCGTGATCTTAGGCGCAATGGCATTCTTCTTCTCATTCTCATAGTAAATGATCTCTGGATGCTGCACATCATCTGACAGGAAGCTTACCAGATCAGAAGTAAAATCATCCGGCATAATCAGAGCTGCGTAATAGTCTCCACTGTATACACCATCAATGGCTTCCTGTGTCGTATCTGTAAAGACCCATCCGATAGTCGTATTGGCTTCCAGCGCAGAGATCACCTTATCACCCATGTTAAAATATGTACCTTCTATATCTACACCTTCATCATCGGATGCAACAGCAACCTTGATCTTGGATGTTGATGCCTCTCCATATGGGTCCCAGTTCGACAGGATATTGAACCACGCATACAAGGAGGGCAGTATGATCAGACCAAGCATAATAACAACAGCTACTACATTGGTCTTGATCCGTTTAAAATCCGTAATAAAAATCTGACATATATTCTTTAGGTGTAGTAATGTATGAAATGGCTACAGGTAAGCTTCCTTTTGATGCGGATTCGCCAGTATCAGTTGCTCTAAAACAAATACAGGAAGATCCTGTACCTCCAATAGATGTAAACCCAAATGTAAGTCCTGCATTAAATCAAATAATTCTTAAAGCTTTACAAAAAAGTACTGCACTTAGATATCAAAATGCAACTGAGGTTATTTCAGATATTTCACAAGCACTATTAAGGCCAAATTCATTGATTTTAAGACCTGCTTCTTCTGTTGAAGCTGGTGCAACTCAAGTTATTCCTATACTTGGAAATAATGAATTACCAGAAGCTGTTCCAAATCTAAGGACAAGAGAACCAAGAAGAGCAAATGTAATATCAACTAGGGAAGCAATGAAAGAGGAATTACCTATAGAAGATTCAAAATCTGATGAAGAAATATCTGAAGAACCTAAGAAAAAAGATCCTAAAAAATCAAAGAAAAAGAAGATTATAATTATTTCAGTAATTGCCGTTGTTGTAGTGATAGGTGCAATAGTTGGAATATTAGTATATAACAATTCTAAAAAACAAGCTGAAGAAAATAAAGAAATTGAAGTACCAAATTTAGTTGGTAGAGTTTATGATGAAGTTGTTGAGGAGTACTCTAAACAAGGTATAGAAATTATTAAAGATAAGGTAGAATATAGTTCAGAGCAACCAGAGGGATCAGTTATTTCTCAAACTCCTGAAAAAGGAACTAAAACAAAAGATAAGAAGATTAAAGTAGTTGTAAGTAAAGGCCAAAAAATGGTTGAAGTTCCCGATGTTACTGGTAAAGATATAAAGGTTGCAACATATGAATTAGAAGATACTCTTGGATTTAAAATTGAACGTGAGGATGTTGTAAGTGAAAAAGTAGCTTCTGGAATTATAATTTTGCAGGATGCTAAAAAAGGTGAAACATTACCATATGGTTCAACTATAAAATTGCAAGTAAGTAAAGGTGATGGAAAGGAAACAGTTGTGGTACCTAATGTTTTAGGCAAAACAGAGTCTGATGCTAAAAGTGCTTTAGAGGCTTTAGGTCTTACTGTAAGTGTAAAATATTCTGAGGACAAAACTAAATCTAATGGTGTAGTAATTGCTCAAAGTTATCCTCAAAATCAAACTCTTAAACAAGGAACACTTGTTGAAATAACTGTTAATAAAATTTTACTTACAAAAACTGTAACACTTGATTTGTTAGAATTACAAGGTGGAACAGCAAGTTCGGCAGATACTATTAATGTAAAGGTAACAGCAAGTATAGATGGAGGAGCATATAACACAGTATATAATCAATCAGTTGATCCTAGTACAAAAACTGTATCTGTTGAAATTAACGGATATAGCAATGCGACTCTTAAGGTATACCTTAACTCAAAACAAGTAAAAGAGTTTACTGTAAGTTTTAATTAAAAATATAAAGTACTCATATTAATATATTAAAATGTATGAGTACTTTTAAGTATATAAAAGAAGGATAGAGTGATAATTTGATAGCGAGAGTTAAAGAAATAGTTTTAAATGAATATGTATTAGAGAATATTGAAGATAATAGTGAATTTAAAGCAAGTTTAAGGGGAAATATAAAAAGAAAAAATGGAATATTAGTTGGTGATTTAGTAGAAGTTGAAGTATCTTATGATAGGTATATGATTAAAAAAATATTACCAAGGAAAAATAGTCTTATTCGACCACCAGTTGCAAATATTGATAATCTTGTAATAGTGGTTTCACTATCAACTCCAAGTCCGGATTTCTTTCTATTAGATAAACAAATAGTACTTGCAAAATTTAAAGATATTCTCCCCATAATTGTTATAAACAAAATTGATTTAAATATATCAGATATTACAAATAAAGATTTATCGTATATAAAAAATGTATATGGAAATTTAGGATTTCAAATTATTGAAGTAAGCGCTAAAAATAATATTGGAATAGATGTATTAAAGGAAAAATTACATAATAAAATATCGGCATTTTCAGGTAATTCAGGAGTAGGAAAATCTAGTATTATAAACAAGATTTTTGGTACAAATTCTTTAACCTTTGAAGTGGCAAAAAAGACAAATAGAGGAAGGCATACTACAAAACATGTGAAAATATATAAAAATGAAGATATGTATGTTTTAGATACACCTGGTTTTTCAAGTTATGAACTATATGATATAGAATATAAAGAGCTAAAAAATTATTATCCTGATTTTTTAGAATGTAAATGTGATTATTTAGATTGTAGTCATGTGCTTGAAAATGAAAAAGTGTGTGGCGTAAAAAAGGCAATAAATGATGGCAGAATAGATAAAAATAGATATGACAGATACGTGGAATTGTTTAAAAAATTAAAAGATGAATATGATAGAAAATATAAATAGAGCGGGTGATAATATGAAGGATAACATATCTGTTTCAATACTTGATGTAAACAATAAAGAAGCATATATAGATAACTTAATAAACATAAAAGAAAAGATTAATGACTTAAATATTAAAACTGGAGTATTTGATGTTTGTATACATTTTGATATAATGGACTCTAAATTTGTACCAAATACTGGCATAAATATTGAAAGTATTAGTTATGCAAAAAAATTAGGATTTTATATTGATGTTCATTTAATGGTGGAGGAACCTGTTAAGGAAAAATATGTTGATAGAGCAATAGAACTTGGTGCAGACAATATAACTATTCATTATGAAATAAGTAATTTTGAAAAGAATTTAAATTATTTAATTGATAAAAAAAGAAAATTAAAGGAAAAAGAAAATAGAGATTTAAGTATTGGTGTTGCATTAAAACCTAAAACAAAAGTTGATATCTTAAAAAAATATAAATCAAAAATAAATAAAATACTTCTAATGAGTGTTGAACCTGGATTTGGTGGCCAAAAATACATTAAGTCAACTTATGATAAAATTATCTTTGCAAAAAACATTTTTCCAAAAATAGATGTACAAGTAGATGGAGGCTTAAATGAAGAAACAATACCAAAATCTATAAGAAATGGGGTAAATAGTATTGTTATAGGAAGTTATCTATCTAAAGAGAGTAATACGGATTTGCTTTTTGAAAAGTTTTTACTTGTAAATGTTATACATACTATTGAAAAATTACCAAGAAGAGCAAATATGAAATTAGACTCAACCACCCTTCAAGTTGTTCCAGGTGGTTATGGTGAAAATGATATTTTACTTGGTATAAATGTACCTGATATAAGGAAATGTGCCCTTATGTGGTATAAATATATAAATTTAAATATTTTACTTTATTTTATAACTTCTAAATTTCATGACTATAGAAGATTTGCTATTTTTTGTCTGATTAATAAAATAAGTATTTTATATAAAAAAGTAATTAAAGATAAGAAAGATAAAAAGTCTTTAAAGGAATTGAAGGATATTTTTAACTTCTTTGAAGATAATATTGGATATATAAACAACTGGGATTTAACTGATGTATCAGGACCAAATATTTTAGCATATAATCTATACACATTAAGTGAAAAACAAAGAAGAAAAAAAATATTTATGTATTTAAATAATAAAAATTTTTGGGTAAAAAGAATAGGTATTGTCTCACAGCTTAATTTTGTAAGAAATGGTTTGTTGGAACTTCCTCTACAGGTTTGTAATTATGTGTTATATGATGAATTTCATTTGTATCAGAAGGCTACAGGATGGGTATTAAGAGAATTATATAAAAAGGAACCAAAAGTAATTGTAGAATATTTGTGTGATAAGAACCATGAAAAAAAATTACCTAGTATTTTGCTTTCATATGCATGCGAAAAGATGACAAAAAGTGAGAAAGATAGGATTAGAAACGAAATAGGAGAATAAAAATGATTGGAATAATTGGTGCAATGGAGATGGAATTAGATAGATTAATTTCTGATATGGACGTAGTAGAAAAAAAGAATGTTTCCCTTCTTGATTTTTATATAGGTAAGTTATATTCTAAAGATGTTGTAATTGTAAAATCAAATGAAGGAAAAGTAAATTCTGCAGTTGCAACACAGATATTAATATCAAATTTTGATATACAATATGTGCTAAATGTTGGAGTGGCTGGAAGTATATCAAATAATTTAAATGTATTTGACGTGGCAATTTCAAATAATACTGTAGAATTTGATCAAGATGTAAGTGCTCTTGGATATGAGATAGGACATACTTTTGGAATAGATAAAGTAAGAGTTCCTGCAAGTGATAGATTATCAGTTAAAATACAAAGTGTATGTGATAAATTATCTATAAGATCGGAGATTGGTACAATTTTATCTTCAGATAAATTTATTGTTGACAAAAATGAAAAAGAAACATTAAAGAAGAAATTTAATGGTATTGCTATTGATATGGAAAGTGCAAGTATAAATCACGTTGCTTATTTGAATAATAAAGAATTTGTTACATTAAGAATTATATCGGATAGTGGCAATAACATTGAATATAGAAAGTTTGCAGAGGTTGCAACAGAAAATATTTCAAGAATATTAAAGGAATATTTAGAGGAGGAGAATATATGAAAAAAATAGCTATTATGACAGCAGGTGGAGATTGTGCAGGACTTAACGCTGCAATTAAATCAGTGGTTATGGCAGCATCTAAAAATAACATTGTTGTAGTTGGAATTATTGATGGATTTATTGGATTTGTAGAAAGAAAGTATATGGTACTTGATAATAAAATTGTTGAAAATATTGAAAGACAGGGAGGAACTATACTTGGTTCTTCAAATAAAGAATGTCCTTTTCATTATCCTAGTAAAGAGAAAAAAGATGAATATGAAGATAGAGTAGATGATTCAATAAAAGCTTTAAGAAAAATTGGTGTTGAAGCTATGATTATAATTGGCGGCGATGGTACCCTTGACTCTGCAAGAGTAATTGATGAGGCTGGTATGCCAACAATTGGAATTCCAAAAACGATTGACAATGACATGGTTGCTAGTAATCCAACTATAGGATTTGATACTGGTGTAGAAAATGCTGTTGAAGCAATCAGAAAATTAAAAACAACTGCAGCTTCACATAGAAGAGTAATGGTAGTAGAAATGATGGGAAGAACATCTGGTTACTTAACTTTATATAGCGGATTTGCTGCTGGAGCAGATATTATACTATTACCTGAGAGAGATTACGATTTAAATATTGTATGTAATAGAGTAAAAGAAATAATGAGTACAGATAAAAGATATGTTATTATTGCTGTATCTGAGGCATGTAAAGAAAAAGGCAAAAAGGAAACCATTTCTAAGGTTATAAAAGACAGTTTTGAACAAAAAAGATTTGGGGGAATTGCTGCTAAACTTTCAGAGCAAATTGAAGAAATAACTGGATATGAATCAAGACCAATGGTCCTTGGTCATCTGCAAAGAGGAGGAGATCCTTGTGCATCAGATATAATACTTGGTTCAAGACTTGGAGACTATGCATTTAATCTTCTTTCAGATGGTAGACATGGATATATTGTAGGTGTAAATCAAAATGAAATTCAAAAAATGCCTTTTCCAAGGGAAAGAAAGCCAAGGCTTCTTGATCTTGAAAATGATGACATTTATAGAACTGCTAAAGATACAGGTATTTGTTTTGGAATATAATAGTAACAATAAAAATAAAACTTATGTTTGACAAAGAAAAAATTATATGATATAATTTTTTAAAATAAACGTAAGTTTGAAAGGAGTTTGTTATATGGGTACTACATTAAATGTACAAGAAAAAAGAGTTTTTGATTATTTAAAAGAACAAATAAGAGAAAAAGGTTATCCACCTTCAATTAGAGAAATATGTGCAGCACTTAATTTTAAGTCTACATCATCAGTTCATCAATATATTGCTAGACTTGCTGAAAAAGGGTATATTGATAAGGGAGATTTGAAAACAAGAGCAATTAAAATAGTTGGAGATGAACCAACAATATCTATTCCAATTGTTGGTAAAGTTGCAGCTGGTGAACCAATTTTAGCACAAGAAAATATTGAAGATTATTTTTCAATTGGAGAAAGCTTCTTTTCTCAGTCTGATTTAAAAAATGAGACTTTTGTATTAAAAGTTCAAGGCGAAAGTATGATAAATGCAGGAATAAATAATGGAGATTATATAATAGTTTCAAAAGAAAATACAGCTAGAAATGGCCAAATTGTTGTAGCTATGATAGATGGAAATGCAACAGTTAAAACTTTTTATAAAGAAAAAGATCATGTAAGACTTCAACCTGAAAATGATACTATGGAGCCAATAATTGTAAAAGATGTACAAATTGTTGGTAAAGTAGTAGGCTTATTTAGAAAAATATAACAAATTAACCACCTTTGACATAAAATATTATAGTCGGAGGTGGTTTTATGAAACTTGAAGGTATAAAAATTGGACTTGGTATAACAGGATCGTTTTGTAATTTTTCTGAGACAAAAAATGTTATATCTAATTTAAAGACTGAAGGCGCAGATGTTTATCCGATTATTTCTTTTTCGACAAAAAATTTAGATACTAGATTTTACAAAAAAGATGAATACATAAAAATGTTAAAACAAGAATCAAAAAATAATATTATTGATACAATACAAAAAGCTGAACCCGTTGGTCCGAAGAATTTAGTTGATATAATTTTAGTATGTCCATGCACAGGAAATAGTTTAGCAAAGCTTGCAAATGGTATTACCGATACGCCTGTGCTTATGGCAATAAAAGGACATATAAGGAACAACAAACCTGTAGTAATCGGAGTCTCAACTAATGATGGACTTGGTGCAAGTCTTCAAAATATTGCAAAATTAATTAATACTAAAAATATGTATTTTGTACCATTTAGGCAGGATGATTATATATCAAAACCAAAGTCTTTAGTCTTAGACTATAATTATATAGTAGATACTGTATATGGTGCATTACATTTTAAACAAATTCAACCCATACTGTCAAGAATATAAGAAAATACTAGGAAAATTAATTCCTAGTATTTTTTTAGCTATATTACAAAAATGTTGTAAACAAACTTTTCTAATTACACTTTTTTGCTCCGCGGTTTATGCTTGTCTGCAAAAATGCCGGGAAAGGTATGGTTGTTATTATGAATAATCGGATTGGTTTATATATCCATATACCCTATTGCAAAAGTAAATGTGCTTACTGTGATTTTTATTCTATGCCTGGGCGTGAGGACTTTGACCGATATGCCGATGCTCTTGTTCTTCATATGGAAGATTATTCCGATTCGCTTAAGGACAGGGAAATCAGCAGTATTTACATTGGCGGAGGGACGCCGACGGTTATGCCGTATAAGTCAATGTGTACGGTTATAGACGGTATATATGAAAACTTTAAAGTGGCAGATAAGGCAGAGTTTACTATAGAATGTAATCCTGCAACAGCTTCTGCCTCGGATTTTAAGAAATACCGGCG
>ERZ827156.4225-NODE-4225-length-11915-cov-2.874536_pt1 | contig 11915 bp, 10 predicted proteins | sample MGYA00519919_ERZ827156 | MGnify/ENA primary metagenome ERZ827156 (study PRJEB31778, sample SAMEA3449269) | human gut metagenome | biome: human gut; feature: human-associated habitat; material: faeces | place: United Kingdom | collected 2010/2012 ... | reverse complement strand
TTTAAAGCAGTATTATCATGTTATTGATGATGATTTAGATAAAATAGCAGAGTATTCGCAGGCATCAATAAGCAGATGTCTTATAGAGAGGAGCTTACATGAAAATTAAGAAAAAAATTGTAATAATGGACATTATTATTGTGCTTCTCGTCCTGGTTAATGCCTGCATGATAATAGCAATAAAAGAAAACAGTGATAATATTAATGTTGACAGTAAAACATATTTCCTGATGAAGTTATATGGTGAAGATGAGTATGGAAAAGCTGTTGATTATGCACAGAAATATTCATTAAAACTTGAAGAAAATAAAAAGAATGCAACACAGGATTTTAAAGAGTGTGTGGCTGTTGCGGATTATTATAAGGCGGCATTTTATAAAAATGTATATGCTGTTGGCAAAGACTCACAAAAATTGTCACAGATGGAACAGAATATGGAAGATGCACAAAAAAGAATGGGGGAAATGTCCCCCATAAAAGTAAAAATAGACCGCATGTTAGAAGAATACATGGTCGCCAATAATTAATTTATCATCATCAATGCTTCCGCGGTAAGCGTGGAAATAGAGGCAGTCTACGTTAATATAACCATTAAGGACTGCTGTTGCAGCTTCAACACATGCACTATCTGCACCTCTTGCAAGGACTATTGCAAAACGTCCGCTTGCAACCGGCGAAAATTGTCCGGGAGCAAATATGACTTCCTGTATTGTATTGGCAAAACGTGGATTGCGTACACGGTTTATAATGACACTTCCCACAGCACATTTTCCTTCATATGACTGGTTTCCGGCTTCACATTCAATAATAGCTGCGAGCATATCAATGTCAGAAGCAGTATAATCTATATGGGGATAATTGTTTCCCCCGGCATTTAAACTGTTATTTTTTTCCTGCTCACGTCTGGCAGCTTCCTCGGCTTCACGTATCCGCTCTTCTTCAAGCTGTTGTTCATACTGGAGGGCAAGTTCTTCAAACTTTGTAATATCATCACTGTTAGATGCAAGCTCCTGTTGTTTTGAATCAAGAAGTGCATTAAGTCGTTCTGACTGTCTGGATGATTCAGACTTTAATTTATCTAAAGAAGCATAATCTTTTTCAAGTTCATCACTGTTTTCGGCTATCTGCGTTATTATATTTTCCATTTTTTCAAGCATTCTTCGGTCATATGAAGACAATTGCGTCACATATTCTGATTTTGATAAAAAATCGGAAAGTCCCTGTGAACTTAGAATGATATCAAGGGCATTCTGGCTGCCATGTTCATACATATATTGGATCCGTAATTTCATTGCAGCGTATTGTTCGGTTTTTTGTTTGTCAAGTTCTTCTTTCTGCATAGAAAGGTCGTCAATTTTATCTGATAAATCCTGCATCTTTTCGTCAATTTCAGTAAGAGACCTGTTGATATCATCAATCTGTGAGACAAGGTCTGACATATCGGATGAGATATCCGCCTGCTGCTGCCTTAATTCCTCAAGTTTCTGATTTGCATCGTCAAGGTTATCCTGTGTAGTTGCATATGAAATATATGGAATTGTAAGAGACAGACTCAAAGTGCAGGCAGCTAATATATATTTTTTATATGTTATAAAATTTTTAAGCTTTTTTAAAATAAATCCCAAAATAAAACTCCTTAAAAATCATGTCATTTATTAGCATAATTATAATATAAGCGTACTATAAAGTCCATTGGATAAAATTGCAAGAGACGTTTTAAAGTGTTATTATTAACAAAATAAACAATATATGAGGAATGATATGTACGAACTTGATGATTTGAATATGGACGAAGCTGTTTTAAAACAATATTCAGGAGAAGAAGAAAAAATTACAATTTCGGAAAAAATAGATAATAAGAAGATAGTTTCAGTTGGGGCATTTGCGTTTAGTGAACATAGGGAAATTGTTGAAATAACACTGCCGGAGACAGTCGTTTCGATTGGTGCACATGCATTTTACAATTGCAGGAATCTTGCATCAATAACACTTTATGATACCGTTACGGATATTGGTGATGGTGCATTTAAAAACTGTTACAGGCTTCATAACATAAATATAATCGGAACAGGTCTGAACACCAAGTGTTTAAAAGGTGTTTTGTCGGAAGTAAATAATGAAGTTAAGGTGACTATACATTACGACGATGATGATGCCGTACTGGTATTTCCATATTATCTTTATAATTATGAAGAAAATACGCCGGCAAGAATTGTTAATCAGATTACGGAAGGTTCAGGGATACAGTACAGGGAATGTGTCGACGGTACTGATGTTAATTATATGCAGTATGACAGATTATTTCAGGCAGGAATGTATATTGACGTTAAAGATGCATCATATAAGATTGCATGTTACAGATTGAAGTATCCATATAAATTATCTGAAGATGCAAAACGGCAGTATAAAGATTATCTTAATAAAAATATTATTGAGATAGTGAATGATATGGTGAAAAATGAAGATTATGACGGTTTAAACCTTATATTTTCCATGGAAATACTTGACCGTGAATCATGTATGTCATGTATAGATACTGCAAGAGAAAATTCTCATATGGAGGGGCTGGGGCAGCTTCTTGCATATCAGAAACAGCATTTTGCACCTTCTCACAGAAAGTTTGAATTTTGAATCCAATGCAAAATGATATTAAAAGTGATATATTGATATTATCAACAAACAAAGTGGCAGCTTTATTATTATAGTTAAGGAAAGATAAGTGGAAGACAATATTAATACTAAGAACAAAGAAGAAAGAGATTGGGAAAAGACGGGAATAAAGGTTCTTGATATGGCAAAACAGGAACTTTTTCTTGGAATGCGTTATATGTTTCTTGCATTGAATATGCTTGGGTATAAGGCGGACAGGCGTATCAGGTTTGTGGCGACAGACGGCAGATTCCTTTATTATAATCCTGTTCTTCTTATAGAAAATTACAAAAAGAATCCGACAGATGTCAACAGGGCGTATTTACATATGATAATGCACTGTCTGTTCAGGCATATATATGACGCAGAAAAGTATAAAGACGAAGACGATATACAGCTTTGGAATCTGTCATGTGACATATGTGCAGAATATCTTGTTGATGGAATTGAATTAAGCTGTGTTATAAAGCCGGAGAATACAAAGCGGCAGCAGATATATAAGGAGATTCTTGATAAAAGCCGTGTGCTTAGTGCAGCTAATATATTTTATATATTAAAGACGCAGATGAATAATCAGGCACAGATGTGGATTGCATCAGGGGAGTTTGAAGTTGACGACCATGCATACTGGCATGCAGACCAGAGCGATAAAGATAACAGAAGCTCCGATGAAGATAATAATAAGCAGGAAGAAAAGTGGGAGAATGCTGCAAAGAAGATGCAGTCGGCAATGACATTTGATTCGGGCAGAGGAGATACAAAAGGCAATCTTTTAAAGATGCTCAAAGCAGTTAATCACAAGGAAATATCTTATCGTGATTTTTTGAGAAAATTTGCTGTGACAAGAGAAAGTATGCATGTGGATATGGATTCATTTGATTATGGATTTTATAATTACGGAATGACTGTGTATGGTAATATGCCTCTTATAGAAGAACTTGAATACAGGGAAGAGAGCAGGATTAAGGATTTTGTTATAGTGATAGATACATCAGGGTCATGTGCATTTACGCTTGTCCAGAAGTTTATTAATGAGACTTTGGGAATTCTTACAGAATCAGATTTGTTTTTTGAAAAAATCAGACTGCATATTATACAGTGTGATAATCAGGTACAGGAAGATATTGTTATAAATGATTTGAAACAGGCAGAAAGTTTCAAGGATAATTTTGCTGTAAAAGGTTTTGGGGGAACAGATTTCCGGCCGGCATTTAATTATATAGAAAAATTAAGACAGATGGGAGAACTCAAAAGTCTTAAAGGTGTGCTTTATTTTACGGACGGATATGGAATTTATCCTGAACATAAGCCATCATATGATGTTGCATTTGTTTTTCCTGAAATGTATGATGCAGACAGAATAGTGCCGGGCTGGGCAATAAGAGTTGAATGGAAAGTTGAGGAATAACATGAATATTGAAAGAGCAAAGGAAGAAATAAAGAATACAGTAAAAGCATATCTTGCAAAAGATGAGGATGGGAATCCGCTTATTCCGTCTGTGCATCAAAGACCGGTACTGCTTATCGGACCTCCGGGAATTGGTAAGACTGCAATAATGGATCAGGCAGCAAGAGAATGTGGTATATCACTTGCTGCATATACTATGACACATCATACGAGACAGAGTGCGATGGGTCTGCCTTTTATTGATAAAAAGGTATATGATGGAAATGAATATTCAGTTACATCATATACAATGAGTGAGATTATTGCATCTGTGCATGATAAGATTGAGAAGACAGGAATAAAAGAAGGTATTTTATTTATAGATGAGATAAATTGTGTATCTGAGACACTTGCACCTGTTATGCTTCAGTTTCTTCAGGCAAAGATGTTTGGAAATACGAAAGTTCCGGATGGATGGATAATTGTTGCAGCGGGGAATCCACCGGAATATAACCGTTCAGTCAGGGATTTTGACGTTGTTACACTTGACCGTGTCAAGTATATAGAAGTTACGCCGGATTATGATATTTGGAAGAATTATGCACGAAAAAAAGGCATACATGCAGCAGTTCTTTCTTATCTTGATGCAAGACAGGAGAACTTTTATAAGATAGAAACTACGGTTGAAGGCAAGCGTTTTGTCACAGCCAGAGGATGGGAAGATCTGTCTGATATAATAAAGGCATATGAAAAGCTTGGAATTTCTGTGGATGAGCAGGTGATTTCACAGTATCTTCAGGATGAAGATACTGCTATGGATTTTGCCAATTATCTTGCATTGTATTACAAATATGAAAAATCTTACAATGTCAAAGATATTCTTTTGGCAAATACAGCACAGAGTGTGTATACTCGTCTGGCAAAAGCACCATTTGATGAGAGAATAAGTGTAGTGAGTCTTGTCCTGGGAGCATTAAATGCTGAATTTAAAAAGTATTACAGAATGACAATGACGGCACAGAAACTTTTTGATGAATTAAAGTTTTTTCAGAAAAATGAAGCACTTGTATTTTCGGATGTTGTTAAAGATATGAGAAACACATATCTGCGTGATAAAGAAAAAGGCCTGTGGGATGAAGATGCACAGGCTGTTAATGCGGCTGTAATACGTGAAATTGGTGATTATGAACTGGCAGTAAAAAATGCAGGTGTCAGTGAACATACAGATGTGTTTACAATAATTTCATCAGAATTTATGAAACTTTCAGATAAACGTGAGGCATTATCACAACAGATTATGTTAGAATTAAACAATGCTTTTGATTTTGCCGAGAAAGCGTTTGGACATGGACCGGAGATGGTTCTGTTTGTGACTGAGCTGGCAGCAGGATTTTACAGTATATCATTTATACAGGAGAATGGTTGTGATAAATTTTATTATTACAATAAGAATATGTTAAGAGATAATGCAAGACAGCAGCTTTTGGACGAGATATAAGCAAAAATACATTGCTTCGGGAAAGGAAATGTTATGCTTGAATTAAATGGAATAAGAAAAACTTATGTTACGGGGACGACATCGGTTGAAGCTCTTAAAGGGATAGATTTGAAGTTCCGTGACAGTGAATTTGTTTCAATATTGGGCCAATCAGGATGTGGAAAGACCACTCTTCTTAATATAATAGGAGGACTTGATAAGTACACAAGCGGTGATTTGAAGATTAATGGCAGATCGACAAAAGATTTTAAAGACAGGGATTGGGATGCATACAGAAATAATTCTATTGGATTCGTATTCCAAAGCTACAATCTTATTCCGCATCAGACAGTTTTGTCAAATGTTGAACTTGCACTTACATTGTCTGGTGTGTCAAAAGCCGAGAGAAGACAGCGTGCAACAGAAGCACTTGAAAAAGTAGGTCTCAAGGAGCAGATTCATAAGAAACCGAATCAGATGTCAGGTGGACAGAAGCAGAGAGTTGCAAGTGCTAGAGCGATTATCACTAATCCAAAGCTGATTCTTGCTGATGAACCTACAGGAGCACTCGATTCAAAATCTTCAAGAATGTTACTTGAAAGTTTTAACTATCTTAATGCAGAACTGGAAGCAACAATACTTATGGTTACACATGATGCGTTTACTGCAAGTTATGCAGACAGGGTAATATTTATCAAGGACGGCAAAATTTTTAACGAGATTAATAAAGGCGACAATACCCGTAAAGAATTTTTTGATAAAATTATTGATGTTGTAACACTGCTTGGAGGAGATTTGAACAATGCTCTTTAAAATTTCTGTAAAAAACATCAGAAAGAGTTTTAAAGATTATGCCGTTTATTTCTTTACTCTTATACTTGGTGTTGCGGTATTTTATGTATTTAATGCGATTGACAGTCAGACAGTAATGCTTGATGTCAGGAAGAACGTTTATGATATAATAAAGCTTATGAATGAGATGCTTAGCGGTGTGAGCGTATTTGTGTCATGTGTTTTGGGCTTCTTGATTATTTATGCAAGCAGATTTCTTATCAAAAGAAGAAATAAGGAATTTGGGATTTATCTTACGCTTGGAATGAGTAAGAGAAAAATATCGATAATTCTTTTCTTTGAGACATTATTAATCGGCATTGTTTCACTTGTTGTGGGACTTTTTCTCGGAGCAGTATTATCTCAGTTTATGAGTATCCTTGTGGCAAATCTTTTTGATGCGGATATGACAAAATTCAAATTTACATTTTCGTCAAAAGCATGTGTGAAAACACTCTTATATTTCACAATTATGTATTTGCTTGTAATGGTATTTAATGTTGTGAATATAAGCAGATGCAAGCTGATAGACCTTCTTAACGCAGGAAAAAAGACAGAGAAAGTCAAAATGAAAAATCCTGTTATATGCACAATCGTATTTGTAATCGGAGTGGGAATTCTTTCGTATGCGTATTGGATGGTAACTGCCGGATTTTCAAATATGGATATGGCGGATAAGATAATTATTCCTATTGCTATGGGCTGTGTTGCTACATTTTTGATATTCTGGTCGCTGTCGGGACTTCTTATAAAAATATTTACAAGTATTAAGAGTGTATATTACAAGGGCGTGAACAGCTTTGTGTTAAGACAGTTTTGCAGCAAGATTAATACAACGGTATTTTCAACAACGATTATATGTTTAATGCTTTTTATCACAATAAGTGTTTTGTCGGCTGCTTTGTCAATGAAAAATTCAATGTCTTCGGATTTTAAAAAAATGTGTCCTGTAGATATTCAGTTTACAAAAATCAGCTATGAAGCGTTAAAAGAGGCTTATGCGACAGCGGATAAGGATAGTGATGATTATGAAAAGACAACAAAAATCCTTGAGGATTCAAAGCTTAGTATAAGTGATACGCTTAAAAATAACGGCTTTGACGTTGATGAGTATTTAAAAAATATGACAGAATACAGTGTTTATCAGACCGGGCTTGAAGAAATGGATACATTGGGAATTCTGGCAGATGAAATTTGTGAAAAATATCCGATGGTTTCATTTTTGTCATCTGTCAATTTTATGAAATTAAGCGATTATAATAAAATTGCAACGCTTTACGGTAATGAAACTTATTCGCTTGGTGACAATGAATATTTAATTGTTGCCAATTTTAAAACAGTGGCAGATATAAGAAATATGGCATTAAAGGCAGGTACAAAGATTGATATAAATGGGAAAACATATTCTCCGAAATATCAGGAATGTAAGGATGGATTTATTGAACTTGCTTCGCAGCATATAAATGATGGAATTTTTATTGTACCCGATGACGCATTGACAGACTCCCAGCTATATAAATGCGGAATGACGGCGGATTATAAGGCTGATTCAAAAGAAGAAAAATATGATATAGAAAATAAACTTGATGATATATCGAAAAATATTTTTAATCAGACGAGTTATCTTTCATATAATTCAAAAATTGATTTGGCAGAGGCGAGTGTAGGGCTTGGTGCACTGGTAACATTTATCGCATTGTATCTTGGAATTATATTCCTTATAAGCAGTGCAGCAATACTTGCTTTAAAAGAATTATCTGACAGTGCGGATAATAGGGAAAGATATGGAATGATTAGGAAAATCGGTGTTGATGAGAAAATGATTAACATGGCGTTATTTAAGCAGATTGGAATATTTTTTGCTTTTCCGTTGCTTCTTGCAATAATTCATTCTGTATTCGGAATTAAATTCATTAATTTGATTCTTCAGACAATGGGTATGAGTTCAATGCTTGCGTCGGTTGGTATAACATTTGTATTTCTAGTTGTTATTTACGGAGGATATTTTATTATCACATATCTTTGCAGTAAAAGCATTATAAGACCATAATAATAAAAAATAAGCCGGGCAGTATAAGCTGTCCGGCTTAAAATATTTTTATTGTTTGTGTCTGTGGATATGAATTTCCGGAATTGCCATATTTTCATACTGGGTGTCTATGTGTTTACTGTCTGAATCCTGAGTGTCTTCATTGGCAGGGGGTTCATTTTTCTTTTTACCTGTATGAATTTCCGGAATTGCCAGATTATCATAAGTCAAATCATAGTCGCTTTTTTTTTCAGAATGTTTTTTACCAAACTTAAACATAATATACCTCCATTATAAAAAGTTAATGAAAAATGTAATTACTAAGCTGTTAATAAAATCTGCAAAAAGGCTTCCGATAAGAGGAATAAGAAGATAAGCCTTTACAGAAGGTGCATACTTATCACATATTGCCTGCATATTTGCCATGGCATTAGGTGTCGCACCCATACCAAAACCGCACGTTCCCGCCACAAGAACTGCTGCGTCATAATTTCTTCCCATAATATTAAATTCGATAAAATATGTAAAAATACACATAAACAATGCCTGTGAAGAAAGCAGTATTATGAGAGGAAGAGCGAGTGATGCAAGTTCCCACAGTTTTAAAGTTATCATTGCCATACCGAGGAAAAGTGAGAGTGAAATACCACCAAGGTCATTAATTTCACCCATGTGTATTGTACCTTTTCCGGAGTATTCTGATATATTTCGTATAAGTGCTGCTGCAATCATTGCTCCGATATATATTGGAAATGTAAGTCCGGTCTTTGTAAGCATCCATGAAAAAATTGTTCCGAGACCAATTGCAAGTATAAGCTGGAATACAGCTGAGGCATACATGCTTGTGTGACGCTCATGTTTCTTTTCATCTTCAACAAGAAGGCTGTCATCTTCAGGAACTACTGTTGATAAAAGATTTCTTTTTTCAATGAGGAGTTTTCCCAAAGGACCGCCGATAAGGCTTCCTGCGATAAGACCGAATGTTGCTGCAGCTGTACTTATTGTTGTTGCTCCGTTTACATTAAAATCTTCAAGTACGGGACCGAAAGCACCTGCCGTACCGTGACCGCCAACCATTGAGATTGAACCTGTACACATACCTATAAGCGGGTTGATGTGCATGAGCCTGGAAAGACCTACAGCCAGGAAATTCTGTGCTATTATTAATGTAATTACAAGTCCTAAAAATACAGCCATTGATTTGCCGCCGCTTTTTAAGACTTTAAGATTTGCCTGAAATCCTACGGACGTGAAAAATAAAACCATACAGACTTCACGAAGTGTGTTATCGAATGTAAATTCAATAATTCCCGTTACATGGCATATGCAAGTAAATATTGCGAATAAAAGACCACCGATTACAGGTGCGGGAATACAGAATTTTTCAAGAAAATATATTCTTTTTTTCAAAAAACTTCCAAGTAAAAGAACCAGAACAGCCACAGCGACTGTCTGATACATATCTAAAGATAAAAGCATGTGAGTCCTCCTGACTATTCTGTTATAACATCAATTCCGTGTTCGGAATAATACGCTGCCGCACCCGCATGGAAGGGGATTGTTATTCCTTCTGCTGCGTTACGGATATTAAGGTTGAGGTCAACAGAAGTCGCATATTGCAGCTGTTTTGAATTGTCAAAAAGTGATGATGTTATCTGTTTAACCGTATCCTTTGAAAGACTGTCGGACGCTAGAAGTACTGATTTGACGCCGAGTGTTTTTACCGATTCAGTTTGTCCGTTGTATGTATACGCGGGAATTATATATTCTGAATAAAAAGGACATGCGGCTTTTAATTTGTCCATGCAGTTATCGTCAATATTTAAAAGACGTACATCACATTCTTTTGAAAGTTCTTCAATTACGGTTGTTTTAATTCCTGCCGTGATAAAAAGAGCGTCGATTTTTCCTGTGGTAAATTCCTGTGCAGCATCACTGTAATCAAGGTTGACGGTCTTGATTATCTCGTCGGTAAGACCGCTGTATTTAAGAATCTGCTTTGCGTTGCTCTCGGAACCTGATTCCTCGGAGCCGATGCTTACAGTTTTTCCCTGCAAATCATTAAGGGAATAGATGTCAGAATCCTCTTTTACAACAATCTGGCATGCCTCTGTATAAAGCGTTGCGATTGCTTTGTAACCCTGATATTTTTTTTCGTCTGATGGTCCGTTGCCATTGTAGGCACTGTCAGCAATATCCATCTGTGCAATTCCTAAGTCAATATATCTGCCTGACAAAAGACGAATATTGGCAGCCGAACCTGCCGTGTTTTTCAGTTCTATTTTTGAGGCGGTGTTATCCTGGTTGAATATACCGGCAAACGCACCGGAAAATGAATAATAAATTCCGCCTATGTCACCGGCACCCATGCGTATGTTTTTATTTGCTGAGCCACAGCCGCCAAGTACAGTCATAAGCACAAGCACAATACACAGCAGAATACTTAATTTTTTATTCATACGTTTAATTCCTTTCACTTTCTTTGTAATATATTTTACATTAATTCATAAAAGTTGACAAGGAAACACGGTGAAATTAAATTTCTTAATAAAATTTTAATAATAGGGTTGCATTATCTTATAACTTATGATAGTATCATCTAAGTGCAAAATACAAATGTCCGTCACAGAAAGACAGAATAAAAGATTTGCAAAAAGAAAAAGAAGATAAAAAGGGAGATATTTAACATGAGTGATAAGTTGAGAGTTGGTATACTTGGTGGTACAGGTATGGTTGGACAGCGTTTTATAACATTGCTTGAAAACCACCCTTGGTTTGAAGTTGTGCTTGTTGCGGCAAGCGGACGTTCAGCAGGCAAGCTTTATGAAGAAGCTGTAGACGGACGTTGGAAGATGGCAGTAGCTATGCCTGAATATGTTAAGAAGATGACAGTTTACGATATGGATAAGGATTTCGATGAAATCGTATCAAAGGTGGATTTCGTATTCTGTGCTGTAAATATGCCTAAGGATGAGATTAAGGCTCTTGAGGAAAGATATGCAAAGGCAGAAGTTCCTGTAGTTTCTAATAACAGTGCTAACCGTTGGACACCTGATGTTCCTATGGTTGTACCTGAAATCAATCCTGAACATCTTGAAGTTATTGAGTCACAGAAGAAGAGACTCGGAACAACAAGAGGTTTTATCTGTGTAAAGCCTAACTGTTCAATTCAGAGCTACACACCTGCATTAAACGCACTTAAAGAATTCGAGCCTAAGCTTGTAGTTGCTACAACATATCAGGCTATCTCAGGTGCAGGCAAGACATTCAAAGAATGGCCTGAAATGGTTGAAAATATCATCCCATACATTGGCGGTGAGGAAGAAAAGAGTGAGAAAGAGCCATTAAGACTCTGGGGTAAAGTTGAGAATGGACAGATTGTTCCGGCAACAGAACCTGTTATTACATGCCAGTGTATCAGAGTTCCTGTTCTTGACGGACATACAGCAGCTGTATTTGTGAACTTTGAAAAGAAGCCTACAAAAGAGCAGATTATTGAAAAATGGAGAAATTTCAAGGGACTTCCACAGGAACTTGAACTT
>ERZ827156.4220-NODE-4220-length-11929-cov-7.300741_pt1 | contig 11929 bp, 10 predicted proteins | sample MGYA00519919_ERZ827156 | MGnify/ENA primary metagenome ERZ827156 (study PRJEB31778, sample SAMEA3449269) | human gut metagenome | biome: human gut; feature: human-associated habitat; material: faeces | place: United Kingdom | collected 2010/2012 ... | reverse complement strand
ACAGTGAGAATAGAATGGTGTATGAGGGATTCCGAATTGGCGAAATGAATGTGTGTTATGGCAGAAGCTACTATCCTGAAGTTGGAGTGATTGAATATGAAGGGATGATCTTTGAAGGAAAGCGATGGGGAAAAGGCGTTCAGTACGATCGAAAGGGTAACACAGTATTTGATGGAGAATGGATGAATGATGATAACAGGATGGAGAAGCAAATTGTGCTGGGTAAAGAGAATCAACTGCTTCACAATCACCTTGAAGAACTGATCGTGAGTAACTACAGATGTAAAGGGCAAGAATGGACTGTACTGAATCTGTCCTTTATGCCCTATTTGCGAGTGCTTGAAGTGGGAGATGAGTGTTTTGAGTATGTGGAGGAAGTGAAATTGATTGGATTACATAAGTTGGAGAGAGTGATGATTGGAAAGAAATGCTTCACAACGTGTTATTATGAATGGCCTGAACTATTCATGCCATATGGTCGTTTCTATTTGAAGAATTGTGAGCGACTGAGAGAACTGAAGATGGGCTATTATTCCTTCTCCTTATATTCAGTGTGTGAAATGGAAAATCTTCCTTCTCTGGAAGTGATTGAAATGGGAGACTATGATGAAGAAAGTGGCAATTTCTGTCATGCTTCGTTAGAACTGAAGAGTGATTCTGAAAGAATGAAATGATGACTAGACTTGCCCAGTTTGAAATCACTTCTGTTTGGTGGATTTACATTCAATCAGTGTTCTCGTGCGGTTTTTGAGAGTGAATGAGTTGAAGGGAGAATGATTTCTAGACTTGCCTGAATTGACTTCCATTAAGCTTGGTTGTAGTGCATTCTATTTCAAGGATAATGATTCAAGTGAATTAATCATGCGAAGTGGTGTTGATGAACTGGAATGATGAATAGACTTGCCTAAACTCACTTCACTCACTGCTGCTGAAGGAGAAGAAAGAAGCTCATTCCGCTATCCTCGTTCCATCACTCTGGAGGGTACTTCTCATCACTCTTTCCTCACAGACAGACATGCCCTCTCTCACAACTGTTGCTTTTGACAAAGAATGTGCATTCACAAGCAGGAAAACCGTCCATACGAAGAGTTCCTCTTCTTCCTCTCCCTCATTCCTAGACATCACTCCCGCTCTCCAACAGTATCTCTCCTTCCCTCTTTCTTCCACACACCACTCTCTATTCTCACAATCAGTTTCTCCCTTCAAGGACTCATTGACGATTCGCACTCCCAACACACAGTACTCTCCTCCACATTTCTTCAAACAAACACAAACACAATCCAAAACGACTACAGAGAAAGAAATCCCCCTTCTTCCGTCTCGAACGTCGTGGGCTTTCATTGAGTCCCTGACATGTCATGCTTCTTCTGACAACGAGAAGTACATCTCGCGATTTCTCAGCAAGCAACTGTGGGGAAAGGATTGAAACAAATTCCCCTTCTTTCGTCCTACGCCGGAAATCATGGAGAAGGCGAAGCATCACTCCCGAAGAACAAGAAATGGAAGTGGCTCACTCCGGAGAGTCTGCAGCCTGCGAAGTTCTCCGCACTGAAGTCCTACGAGAGGATGATCTTCGCCTTCGCCCTGTTCTCATGAACGTTCCAAGATTCCATGATGATTCCGGCAGTCTTCGCGATGAAGAGCATTTGGACTGCTTGTCCTCGATGTTCAACTTCGATAGAGATTACCTTCAGTATCTCTTCGTGGCAGTGCTGCAGAGTGAACTCCCGCCAGACGAGATTCCGCCGACAGTGCACAACCTGTCCCATGTGGCATTGAGCATCGTCCTTCACGGTTGTGCGGCAACATACAACGCCTACAACCAGGAGTCAAAGTACCGCATTCCGAAGCGGTTATGCGAAAGAAACGGGAAGCCAACCACAACTATATAGATTCGATTGGTGGTGCATAACGTCGTCTCGCTGTTCTCCTTGATGAAGAAGAGAAAGGAGGGTGATTACAAGTTGTATTCCCTTCTGAGATGATAAGAATGTCCTTAGGACGTGCATAACGAAATGACAAGATGGAATATACTGAATAACGAACGTTTCCGTCGTAATGAGTCCTTTGCTCTTCTCCTCCATGCAAATGAGTAATCAGCACCTCTCATCGATGCATCATACGAACTACTATCCATCATAGCAATACTGGTACGATAACACAGACGGGTGACAATAACACCCATTACCGTTCAATATCACTTAACAACAGCTTCATTTTCATCGATCTGTCTTGACCACTACGAATAGGAACAAACTCACGAGATACGCTCCCTTCCAGTCGCAAACCAAAAGAAGAGTGATTCTTGCAGTGGAATGGCAGAATAACCGCGGAACAGTCATCATCCTTCCTATCTCCCCATCCACGTAGAAATGGGACATTATCTGCATGCCATTTGAATAAAACAGCAAATATAAGTGCAACCTCAACACAACTGAAGGCTCCTCTTCCCATCTCAAATCCACCCCAAATCTCCATCTTCTACTCCTCTACACGCCAACCTCCTCTCCTTAATCCATCTCTCATTACACCCCAAAACACCCTCAATACCCATCCCTCATCCCATTCCCACCTCCTCCTTGCATTTCTCCCCACAAACCATTCCAATTCCAATAGGACATCCATTACCCCCCATATTCATCCCAACGCCCCAATTCTTTTCAAACCCATTTTTAACTGACAACACAAAGGATGGACAGGGGGAAGAGGTGCTGTGGAATTGATCTCGGGACGTACAAAATCACCATCTGCTGCAGAGGGGAAAACGGAGCCATCCAGTGGATGGACGGCAGAGTTCAAGGCCGCAACTGGGACTATTCGAGCGTATATTATCAGCCGGGCAAGGAGAAGATTCCGTGCTACATTCCGCCTTCGATTCACCAAGGCGATGTGCTGCTGACGGATACAAAGCGGTTCTTCGGCAGATGCGACTGCCCTGAAGTGCAAGAAGATGTGAAGAAGGTTCGATACCCTGTGAGTTGCAAACACGGCCAGATTGGCTTCGAAGTGCCGGGAAAGGACGGAAGGACGATCACTACAACGGCAGAAGAAGTGGCGACCGATTTTCTGAAGAGACTGCGAGAGGCCACAAAACTGATGACCCGAGAGTACATCAACTATGCTGTGGTTTCACACCCTGCCACGTGGTCAATCCTCCAGAAGAACCGACTCACGGAATGCGCAAAGGAGGCGGGATTCACCTCCATCAGTCTGATCGAAGAACCGACGGCTACCGCCTACGACATGCTGTCCTTCGATGCAGATGACGGGTACTACCTGATCTACGACTGGGGCGGCGGCACGTTCGATCTGACCCTGCTGGAGATGGAGAAGGGCGTGGCGACAGTGAAGGGCACAGACGGGTTGCGCTACGTGGGAGGCATGGACATGGACAGCCTTCTGGTGGAGTACGTGAAGAATCAGTACACCCAGCTGGAGGGCGAGGACTCCTGGCCCACGAGCCTCAGCACCAACTGGAAGGTGGGCAACGACTGCCGAGAGGGCAAGTGCAGCCTGGCGACCAGCGCCGAGGTGTGCATCCCCGTGGGCGAGAAGGAGGTGGTGGTGACGAGGGAAGCCTTCAACGGCCTCATCAAGGGGCTGGTGGACCAGACGCTGGAGAAGTGCCGGTCCCTGCTGCGCGAGAAGGGAGTGGAGGTGGAGGACGTGGAGAAGGTGGTGCTGGCGGGCGGCGTGTCGAAGATCCCCTACGTGCAGGAGCGGGTGAAAGAGCTGTTCGGCGAGGACGTGGTGGAGTACAAGGACGACATTGCGGAGAAGGGCGTGGCGCGTGGCGCGCTGGTGTTCGGCGAGCACTTCACGCCGTTCAACAGGGTGGAGAAGGACATACTCGTTCCCGAGACGGTGGAGCGGGTGGAGGTGGCGGAGGAGACGAAGCCGAAGCTGGAGGACTCCTTCTCGTTCAATGTGTACGTCGACAACGTGGTGGATGGCGTACCGGTGAAGAGACTGGTGCTGGAAAAGGGGGAGTTGTATGGGAAGGAGAAGGAGTTTTTGCTGACGATGACCGAGAAGGACAAGTACATGAGGGTGAATGTGTACATCGGGAAGACGGAGGCCGAGGCCGAGTGTGTGGGAAGCTTTGTATTCGAGGCGGACTACAACGCCATCGCCAAACTGTTCGTGCGCTGTGAGCAGGGACGGTACTTGTCCTTCCGTTCTTCGTGGTCCATGCACGGTGAGAACCACGAGAGCGCGTGTCAATTTGAGCTTGGTGATCTTTTCTAACGTGGACTGTTTGTTGCGCCATGCCATCAACCTCTCGGAGCCCAGATTCAAAGTGTGCTTTTACCAAGAGCGAAACACTCCATTCTGACCCAGCCAGCCCTGTTTCAGTTTTTCCCCCGTTTGGTACACGAGCATGAGAGAAATCATCCACCTGCAAGTGGGTCAGTGCGGTAATCAGGTAGGGAGGCGGGAAGGAAAACTAAGGCGCAGATCGGAACAAAGTTCTGGGAAGTGATTAACAAGGAGCACCACATTGATATCAACGGCCAGACCCAAGTGGAGCCCAACGAGGACCTCAACGTCTTCTACAGCCAAGCCATGAACGGACGCTTCGTGCCCCGTGCGATCCTGGTCGATTTGTGTGCCATTCATCTTATCTCTCATTTTTAGGGAGCCCGGGACCATGGACACCATCCGCGCGATGGAGGTTGGCAAGATGTTCAAGCCGGACAACTTCGTGTACGGCGCGAACGGCGCTGGCAACAACTGGGCGAAGGGACACTACACGGAGGGCGCGGAGCTGGTGGACCAGGCGATGGACGTTCTTCGTCGCGAGGCGGAGTCGTGCGACTGCCTGCAGGGCTTCCAGCTGACGCACTCGCTGGGAGGCGGTACGGGCTCCGGCATGGGCACGCTGCTGCTGTCGAAGATCAAGGAGGAATTCCCCGACCGGATGATCATGACGTACTCGGTGTTCCCGTCGGCGAGCGTGTCGGACACGGTGACGGAGCCGTACAACACGACGCTGTCGGTGAACCAGCTGCTGGAGAACGTGGACGAGGTGGTGGTGCTGGACAACGAGGCGCTGTACAACATCTGCACGCAGTCGCTGAACCTGAAGACGCCGTCGTTCTCGGACATGAACGAGCTGGTGTCGAAGGCGATGTCGGGCATCACGGCGTGCCTGCGCTACCCGGGCCAGCTGAACAGCGACCTGCGCAAGCTGGCGGTGAACCTGATCCCGTTCCCGCGCCTGCACTTCTTCATGACGGGCTACGCGCCGCTGACGAACAGCGCGAACAGCGCGTTCCGCCAGTACTCCGTGGCGGAGCTGACCTCGCAGCAGTTCGACGCGAAGAACATGATGTGCGCGTGCGACCCGCGCCGCGGCCGCTACCTGACGGCGGCGGCGATCTTCCGCGGGAAGGTGGCGACGCGCGACGTGGACGAGTGCATGCGCGAGATCCACCAGCGGTACGCGCCGTACTTCGTGGAGTGGATCCCGAACAACATCACGACGAGCGTGAGCAGCGTGGCACCCGCGGGCTCGCCAATGGCGACGACGTTCCTGGGCAACAGCACGGCGATCCAGGACGTGTTCTCGCGCGTGTCGGAGCAGTTCGAGGTGATGTTCCGCCGCCGCGCGTACCTGTACTGGTTCACGAGCGAGGGCATGGACGAGATGGAGTTCACGGAGGCGTCGAGCAACCTGGCGGACCTGATCACGGAGTACCAGCAGTACCAGGAGGCGACGGTGGATGACGAGATTGTGCAGGAGGAGGCGCCCGCGCAGGAGGAGCAGCCGCAGCAGGGCGAGATGGAGGTGCAGAACTGAGTGTATTCGTGTTTGTTGGAGTAGCGTGATTGGGTGAGTTCGTGTTGAGTGAGAAAGGTGACTGCGTGTTTGGAGAGGAGATCGTGCTGGAATGCCGTGTCTAACACGAGAAGAAGACACAGAGAGAATGGCATATTTCTTTTCAATGACGACTCTCTTACTGTGTCTATTTGTGTTTTGTATCACAGTCTCGGCGTCGGACAACCGAGACCAGTGTAAGGCGGGGTTTAGCGGCATAGTCTGTTACCCCATTGACTGTTGCAACCGCTTCGTCCAGTGTGTGGACGGAGTCCTCTATCCCCCACAGGTGGCTTTGTCGCTTCCCGCTCAGGCGTAGGAGACGGCCAACGGCGCCAACTGCAAGAACAACGAGTATGTCCTCTCCAGCCAGTGCTCCAAGGTCAACTGTCCCACCGAACTGCCCGACTGGGGAAGTGGCACGGGCGGTGATAGTGGCTCCAGTGGCTCCAGTGGCGACTCTTCGGGAACGGCAGGCACGGACGCTGCGACGGGGCAGTTCAAGCTGAACAGCACCAATCACGGGAAGTAGACTCCTCCCGCTCGCTCAGTCGTAGTCTCGCCCTGAACCTGAACCCCGACAACCTGCTCAACGACGTGAAGGCGGTGATGAACGAGGCCTCCTACGACGACGCCTCTGCCCACGCGCCGCTGTACAAGATGGGCTGCAGCTTCCACCCGCAGTGGCGAAACCAGGTAGGGACAAAATAAAGTGCGAACCGTAGAACACGCAGATGTTCATCGGGCGGCCCTCGGGCACCTGCACGGTCAGCGTGACGAGCGTCAAGATCCGCCTGCCCGACAAGTACTTCGGCATGTTCCTGGCGTACTCGCAGGACCAGTACGGCATCTCGCCTCACACGATGATCGCGCTGGCGGCGAAGGAGACGTTCGCCACGGCGCTGTACCCCCAGAACGACAACAGCTACTTCATCGTGGACAAGGAGGACGACCACTTCGACACGCTCTCCAACGACAGTCTCTTCATCGACGGCAACAAGGACGGCCCGTTCCAGGTGGAGACGCCCGCCATGTCGACGGACGTTTCCGTCCTGCCGCAGCGCTTCTACTTCGGCGACACCTCCGTCCCCGCTTCTCAGCGCAAACCGAGGTGAGGGTGAATGTGCGGGGTGAGGGATAGTTACCTGTCGGACAACGAGCTGCTGAAGGACTACAACGCCTTCCGCTCCTACCACGACTCCGTCACGGGCGACCTCTACAAGGCGGTGGTGCTGTCGGCGCTGGACCTGCACTTCCGACACAACATCATCATGCAGATGATCAAGCAGGGCATGCGTCCGGGCTGGGACTTGCGCGCGGGCAACGCGGAGTCGGAGGACGCGCTGGAGTTCGCCGGGGCGATGTACACGTACAACCGCGGGCTGTGGAGCCAGATGAACATGGGGCCGTGCAGCGCGGACAAGAACCCGATCACGGAGTGCAACCTGGACGGGTACGGCGGACACAGCACGGACATCAACAATGCGTGCCAGCTGCTGAACCAGGCGAGCGAGGTGTACGACTTCGCCATCCGGCTGGAGGACGCCCTCTGGTTCGTGAGCAAGCTGAAGGAGACCTACCCCTACGAGTCGGTGCAGGGCGTGCATGGAGCGATTCCCTGGAGCACGATCGAGGAGAAGGTCAGGGCGGTCTACCCGCTGCTGCTGCAGCACCGCAAGCAGAAGAACGCGTCGGCGACGGGCATTTCCTTCCGCTACGACTGGCGTCTGCTGCTGGCGGTGATCCGCGCCTACCTGCCGAAGAAGGAGGACTTCTACGGCCCGACGCTGGAGTGAGTATGGGCGTGTGGGGTGATGCGCAGGAACATGGTGCTGTACTCGTTCATGAACAAGATCGCGCCCGAGCCGCACGACTGGAGCGAGAAGCCCAATAACAACCTGGGCAAGTACCTCAAGCGCTATGGCTCTCTCTATGGAGAGAGTGAGGTGACTGTACCGACGGTGAAGCCGATTGTGAAGCCGACTGTGAAGCCGACGACAGCTCCGCTGAAGTCGTGTGGGAATGGCGTGTGCGAGGAGGGCGAGACAGTGGCGAACTGTCCGGCGGACTGCAAGAGCTATCCCGCGACGGAGTTGCCTCCTGCCTCCTGCGCCGGCCTGAGCAACGGAGTGCACTGCTACCCGCAGGACTGCTGCAACCGCTACTTCACCTGCCTGAACGGGCGACTGTTCGGCCCGATGTCCCTGCCCGCCAACTCGCTGTGCTACGAGGGAGGCCAGATCAGCGCGAGCGACAAGCGCTGCGCGAACGTCTCCTGTCCATCCTCCGTCCCCGCCTCGTGCGGAGATGGCGTGTGTGCTGTGTACGAGAGCTGCAGCAGCTGCCCCGAAGACTGTGGCTCTTGTAGTCCCACAGTAAAGCCGACGGTGAAGCCAACGATGAAGCCCAGTCCGTCCACGTGCGGGAAGGACGACATTGGAATGGTGTGCTATCCGCACGACTGCTGCGGGTTCTTCCAGCAGTGCGTGTATGGCAACACATCGCCGCTGTACCCTGTCCTGAGTGGAGCGGTGTGCTACAACGGGAATCTGGTGGATGCGTCCGTCAGCCAATGCATGGGCGTTTCGTGCTCCACTCCATCCTCGTACTGTGGAGATGGCAAGTGCTCGGATGGTGAGACGTGCGAGAACTGTCCCGAGGACTGTGGTGTGTGCCCAACTATCAAACCCACCACCAAACCAACAATCAAACCAACCACCAAACCCACCACCAAGCCAACTGAGAAACCCACAGTCAAGCCCACCCCCTCCTCCGAGCGCCTCTTCGTGGGCTACTACACGAACTGGTCGCAGTACCGCTCGGGCACGAGCCAGTACTGGCCGGAGAACATCGACGCCTCCAAGTTCACCCACCTCGCCTATGGCTTCGCGTACATCAAGCGCGGCACGTGGGAGGTGGAGCAGGTGGAGTGGAACGACGTGAACCAGTGGCAGCCGACGCAGGGCCTGTACTACCGCTTCAACAACCACGTGCACTCGACCAACCCCAAGTGCAAGACGCTGCTCGCGTTCGGCGGGTGGAACTTCAACTTCAAGGAGGAGTTCAAGGACATCTTCACCACCATGGCGGAGACGGCGGCCAACCGCGCGGCGTGCATCAACTCGATGATCTCGTGGGTGCGCCAGTATGACTTCGACGGCATCGACGTGGACTGGGAGTACCCCGGATGGGAGGAGCTGGGCGGCAGGCCGCAGGACAAGGAGAACTTCGTCCTGTTCGTCCACGAGCTGCGCGCTGCCATCGACGCCGAGGCGGCCCGCACGGGCAAGACGCGCCTGCTGCTGACGCTGGCCGTGGCGGCGGGCTACGACAAGATCGAGACGGGCTACAACATCCCCGAGCTGGTGGACTACGTGGACTACGTGAGCGTGATGGCGTACGACCTGCACGGCCAGTGGGAGACGAAGACGGGCGCAGCGAGCGGACTGTACCCGCCGACGAACTACGAGGCGGGCACGGTGGACGAGTACTACACGGGCGACTACGCCATCCAGTACTGGATCGACCACGGCATGCCGCGCAACAAGATCGTGATGGGGCTGGCGGCCTATGGACGGGGCTGGACACTGGAGAGCGACACGCCGGGACAGGGCCTGGGCGCTCCGGCGCTTCGCGGGTGTGACCCCATGAAGGACACGCAGCAGGAGGGCGTGCTGAACTACATCGAGACGCTGACGGTGCTGAACTCGGGCGGCGTGTCGGCGTTCGACGCGGCGACGAAGACGATGTACGTGCAGAAGGGAGACCAGTGGTACTCCTACGACGACCCCAGCTCCATCCTGTACAAGGTGAACTACATCAACGACGAGGGCTTGCTGGGCGGCATGCTGTGGGCGGTGGACAACGACGACTTCCGCAACGGCAACCCCATCATCACCGCCATCTACAACGGGCTCCACACGAGCTCGAGCGATGCTCCACGAGGCATCGCGCGGTCGGTGATGATCCCCTCGATCATCGGGGGCGTGCTGCTGATCGCTGTGATCGCACTGGTGGTGGTGATGGTGCTGGCGAAGAAGCGTCGCCGCGAGCTGCCGGTGGTGCGGAAGCAGTTGCCTCGCCAGAGTAGTGTTTAGTTTTGTTTCTCGAATGCTGCGTTTGTTGCCGAACACACTCGCAAGAAGATGCCATCGTCTGTTCGTGCCCATCTTCGTGTGGAAGTGTGAAGAGTAGCACTCGATGGTGTGCAGTGCGTACGGCGCGCCACTCGTTCAGAAAGAGTGTCCGCAGGTTGCATTGAAGAAAGGACAAGTGCGGATCAAAACAGCGTATGCGGGAATCAACTACGCCGGTATCCACTCTATTTACTGAGTTTCGAATAGACATACTCGCGTGCAAGGGAAAATACCAGGAGCGGTCCAAGCCGCCATTTACGCCGGGACTGGAGGTGAGCGGCGTGGTGAGTGAATGCTGCGAGTGCCAGTCGCTGTCGAAGGGCGACCGCGTGTTCTGCATCTTCTCTGCGAATGGAGGCTTTTCCGAGGAGTGCGTTGTTGACGAATCGCGTTGTTTCATTGTGCCCAAAGTACATACTATCTATCAAAGGTGATTTCCAGTCCGTGCCCCTCAAAAGCATGTCCATTCTGGGCATCAACTACTGCACGGCGAGTCTGGGTCTGGAGATCGCTGCGAAGATGGCTCCGGGCGAAGTGGTGACCGTGACGGGCGCAGCGGGCGGGACGGGTCTGGCGGCGACGGAGCTGAGTCTTTCTCGCCACCATCCGGTAGGCACGAGGGAGGAATGTAAGCGTCAGACCGTGTGTGTGGTGCGCGGGGACAGACAGCGGTCGTTTCTGGAGGAACTGCTCTCTCGGGAGTATCCTGAGGGGCGTTTCACCGTGGTGGATTCGGAGGCGACGCCAGTGTTCAAGGAGGAGATCAAGGCGAAGTACGTAGGCGTGGAACGAGGGAGTGAGACGAAGGGCGGAAGCGACGTGGTGTTCGACACGGTGGGCACGGCGGCAGTGTTCAACGAGAACCTGCTGCGATCGGTGCGGTTCGGGAGCCATATCCTGGAGACGCGGAGAAGGGAGCTTAACGACAGGATTGGTGGTGGTGGGTTTTTCGGGCGGGAGCATCCAGAGCATTCCGGCGAACCACCTGCTGGTGAAGAACGTGAGTGCGATGGGCATCTACTTGGGCGGGTACTTGAAGAACCGGCCGCGGGTGGTGCAGCAGGTGGGGGAGGGGAGAGGAGGTGAGCGGTAGTGTGTGGAGTCGCTGTGTGAGCGTGTGGAGAAGAAGGAACTGCATCCGCACCTCTACGAGGCGTTTCCGTTGGAGCGGGCGAACGAAGCGATGGAGGTGATGGAGAAGAAGAAGGTGTTTGGGAAGGTGATTTTGTGTATGAATGGCGAGGAATGGTGTGTTTGTTTGCCAGTGAATTGCGATGTCTCCACCGAAAGTGCGGAAAGCACCCGAGGTGATCGTGTTCGAAGATCCGGACGCCAAGGTGAGACAGCGTAGCTGCGTGAATCCGCGTGGAGAGGACGTTTGTGTGGAGAGGGAGAATGAGCATGTAGAAGGAAAAGAGCAGTAAGAAGAAGAAGATGGAGAGTGGTTTCAACGTGAAGGACCACTATGATGAGATCAAGGCGTTTTGTATACGATGGAAGAGTGTTTGATGTGTAGCAAAGAGTGCATTGAGTGGAAAGGAGAAGCGAAGATATGAATTGGAACTGTTGGGAGCGATTGTGGGTGTGAGGGTGGAGAATGAGATGCAGACACACACGAAACGACACGAGAACGTGAAGACATTCCAGATGTACAAGGAGAGGCGAGCGAAGAAACAGCGCAAGGCAAAGCGCGAGGTGGAGGAGAAGACAGACAGTAATGCGTAGCTGAAGGTGAACGGGATCGTGACGGCAGTGGAAAAGAAACCGCAGAAGAAGCGGGAAGTAGGCGAGGCGAGCGTGTTGACGCAGCCGGGCACGTACAAGGACGGCGTGCTGTATGTGAATCCGAAACTGTTGGGTCGCTGGCGTGTTTGGTACAAACAGGAGCGTAGTAATGAAAATTACTCGGCAGAACCAGTGGTGGAATACTTGGAGATGGACTTGCTGCCCTCGGACATGGCGTGCTTGGCGA
>ERZ827156.4214-NODE-4214-length-11938-cov-4.103762_pt1 | contig 11938 bp, 15 predicted proteins | sample MGYA00519919_ERZ827156 | MGnify/ENA primary metagenome ERZ827156 (study PRJEB31778, sample SAMEA3449269) | human gut metagenome | biome: human gut; feature: human-associated habitat; material: faeces | place: United Kingdom | collected 2010/2012 ... | reverse complement strand
TTGGGTTCGATCCCCAGTTTGAGCATTTTTTCTTCCATGGAGTGGCTTCTCCTGTTGACGTTCGTCGTCGCCTTTCTTTTGTTCTTCTATGTTGCAACCGTCTACTACAGGGAGAACGACGGAAGGGGATCTGCGCCTCGCAAGACTATGATCGTACTTGGCTCGGGTAATAAACTGGATGCAATGATGAGGGATAGGGGGTCACACAAGCGAGATGATTAAGCTGATCCGTGGCTTGGATCCGAATCTCTACAACCCGATCGTGTTTGTTCATGCAGATACGGACACAAAGAGTATGGCGCATTTGAGGGAAAGTGACGTATTCGTTGATGCAGAAGGTGTTGTGTAGGTGGGCTTCAAGTACTCGACTCGGAGTATTCCGCGCTGTAGAGAGGTGGGACAGTCCTATGTGTCCTCCATCGCTTCCACAGTGAAGGCGTTCTTGTCCTGCATCTCGTTGATCCTGCAGGAGCGGCCCTCCCTCCTTCTGGTGAATGGCCCCGGCACGTGCATTCCGGTCGCCTATTGCGTTGCTCTGTTCCGAGTGCTCAATATCCTCTCCTGCAGAATCGTGTTTGTGGAGAGCTTTTGCAGAGTGCAGAAGTGGTATTAGTACCTATTACTGACATATAGACTGAGTGTGACGGGGTATCTGCTGTACTACGTGGCCGATTCCTTCGTGGTGCAGTGGCCGCAGCTACAGAGGAAGTATCCGCGCTCTGTGTATCTGGGAGTTTTGCTGTAATCTTTCCTGTTTGTTGAGTCATTCTTTCTTTGACAGATGTCGTTTAAGCCTACTATCAAGGAAACGCCGGTATGCGGATGCTGTTGAAATTGTAATTGCGGTAGTTTGAGCTCGTGACATCGATTCGCGCCGGAAGAGCGAATAACAACAGATCGGGTGAAGACACGATTCTCATTACATGCATTGACGAACCTGGAATGCTGGAATTGTATTGCAAGAAGGTTACGGAGGAATACGAGTACGAGGAGGAAACCTACCAGTTCTGCGACTACCAGCTGCGATGGAAGCCGATTGCTGACGAATCCACTACACAACCGATCGTATGCTTTGCTCCTTTCCGTATGCGCTTATTCTTGTAGACTGTCGCGATTACATATGAATATGAGTTTATCCGAGTCGTGTAGATATGGAGTGATTACGAGTAGTATCCCGAGGTCAAGGATGCCGTCGTGTTCCTGCTCCGCAAGAAGGAGGCGTGGAAGGACTCCTTCCCGTACTTCTTCTGGTGCCAAGTGGTGCTTCTTAAGTAAAGTGAATCGTAGGAGACCGACGAGACGACGTACAATCGCTTTATCACATCCTTCGACTTGTGCCTGACCACGCTGTATTTCCGCTTCATTTCGATAATCGCTAGTCAGAAGGAAAAGAACGAGAAGGACGAGCTGAAGAAGGCGAGTCCCTTGGATCTCCTGGCGTTCGCCAAGGAGCGCAATATCATCTCTGTGCTGGACAACGAGGATGTGTGTAAGCGCCTGTACCCGTTCGTCCCCGAAGTGTTCCGAACCCCTGCGGGCCTGAAGAGAATCGTGGCGTCTGTTTCGACGGATGAGAAGTAGATCCGCTCCTCTGCCTGCAAGAAGAATGTGGCCGTGTTCCAGAATTGCATGTCGGTCTTGTCCGTGAGGGACACTTTGGTGGGAGTGAAAGAAGGAACTCACGACTAGGCGGCGTATGGTATCGACAACTCTTCCCTTCCTGATGATCCCATCTTGGGTGATGTGGGGGCAAAGGCCTACGTAAAGAGAATTGAGGATTTGGCGAAGAAGGAGTTGGAGGATGAGAAGTGATCTGTTTGTTTGTACATGCGTTGCGTGTTTCATTGAATCACTCATGCTGTGGAAGACACTCTCTCAAAACAGTCAAACACATTGATTCTAGGATGAGTACAGGATTCCATCTTCGTACCGTCATCTACTGACTGCAATTTGTGTTGCTCTATGATATACACCTGATGATTAAACGCACAACAATGAAAAGAGGCAAAGGACTGTTCCATGGAGCATTTGGTGTTCCCCTGTACAGAGAAACGGGATGTATCAGCACCCACAATATAAAAGACCTCCTTCCGAATAGGGGGACAGAGTATCGCTTGTGGACATGGTGTATCTGTTGAGAATGAAGCGATAAGAGAGGAGAGGCGTGTTTGAGGAATTGTTTTCTTCGCCCATATTCGGAGGGTCCATTCTCCTTCATTATCGATGCATTTCAGTAAATACATTGCGCGCCGGAAAGGTGAAGTGATGATACAAAATCAGGAAAAGGGAAAGAGAGAAAGAGTCAGTATTCATCGAGAACAGAGGGAAAGAAAGAACCCTAGAAATGGCGGCTATCAAAAATCGAGAGAAACAGAAGTCGCGAGCTGATTGGCTGTTCCGTTCGGATTGTGGGTTTGCGCCATTTTTCGTGGATCCCACATCACTATTATTTAAACGTTGAAACCGGAATTATGAGTTCTACTCCCGAAAAGACCAAGAAGACAGAGAAGAAGCCTTCCGTTCCTTACAAGAAGCTCATCCTTGAGGCCATCGTCGAGCTGAAGGATAAGACGGGCAGCTCCATCCCCGCCATCGAGAAGTACATCAAGGAGCACCACCCCGAGGTGGAGCTGAACCACACTCGCGTGCGCCTGATCATCAAGATGATGCTTGAGAAGAACGAGATCGCCCCTCACTTCCGCCATAAGAATTCCTACAGAATCGTCCCTCAGAAGGGCACGAAGAAGACTGCTAAGAAGCCCGCCAAGGAGGAGAAGGAGGAGAAGAAGCCTGCCAAGAAGACGGAGAAGAAGGCTGCTAAGAAGCCCGCCAAGAAGGAGGAGAAGAAGGAGAAGGCTGAGAAGAAGACCTCCAAGAAGACCACCAAGAAGGAGAAGGCTGAGAAAAAGCCCGCCAAGAAGAGCGAGAAGAAGGAGAAGGCTCCCAAGAAGGAGAAGGCTGCTAAGAAGCCCGCTAAGAAGACGGAGAAGAAGGAGAAGCCCGCCAAGAAGGCTGAGAAGAAGTCTGAGAAGGCATAAGAGCTGTCGCTTTTTGTCCAGGTGTTGTTTAATACCAGAATACCTGGTGTGTTTCTTGGAACAAAGAAACCATTTGAGGGCTAAATCGAGTAACTTGCGCGTGTTGATCCACTGCTGTACATCGGGAACGTGAACGACAATCCGGTTGTCCTACGACTCACACGCTCACTTCAGCATTACCTCCTGCGTATAGGGGAGAATGGGGTAGATGTCCTTCTCCAGAAAGTCGACGATCTGGGTGAGTCCCTTCTGGTTCGCTCCCAGCTTCACGACGAGCTTGCAGTTCGCCAGGTCGCGGTTTGAAAAGTGGGCCACGTCGTACAGTCCCGCCACAAAGCAGAGGGAATTCGCAACATCGCCATTGCTCTCCTGGTACAAGCCTAGAATTGACGAGACGCGATTAACTAAACAGATGGAAGAGGAACGCGGATCAAACTTGGGACGATGCGGCGTATTGAAATGCCAGGCGAGGAAGACCTGCCGAATGGCCTTCCTCCACTCCTCCACGCTGCTCTTGCTCCGCAGGTAACGCTCCCTACGCGATCACCCCGCCATCACGCATTCACTTCTCTCCCTCCGGAATGCCCTTGCACGCACTCGCGTCATGCCGCAGCTCCTCCAGCCGTTTCTCTCCCGCGCCCGTCCGGACGAAACTCTCCGCCACCATCAAGCTCTCGCGGTAGTTAGGGAACACCCCCATTTTTCGACTCTCGTGGTAGAAGTACTGCGTGGCGGCGAAATCGCCCAGGCGGAAGCAGCTGCCGATCACGGAGCTGTAGCACTTGGAGTTCTGGATCTGCTTCCACTCGGGCGAGTGTGTGTCGGGCATGTACTCGCCGGCGGGCCGGATGGATTTGAAGAGCTGGAGACAATGCGAGTACGATTCGCCTTCGTAGAAGCCGAGGATGGCGTTGGTGTACAGATCGTTCGTGCTCGTGACGCTCCGGTTGCGGTACTGGGAACTGGTCTTGATCTCCTCGATCAGCGCAGATGCCTCCTTCACCTCGCGGAGCGAGAGGAGGCAGCGGACATAGGTTGCTAGGGGGATGAAAGTGTACGGTGATGATGTACAGCGTAGAATGAGGTTGTTCGTCCGGTACTGCATGATGGAGTTGTAGATCGTGTGCACCTTTTCCGAATCCTTCAGCTGCGCTGCAGACAGCATGGCGTACTTCACGGACACCGTGTTGAACAGCGCGAGCGCCTTGCTCCTCTCGTAGTAGTTGTAGGTCTGCAGAATCATCCGGTTGAGACCCAGGCGGTACATGTAATTGACCGCAGAGGAGAGTTCCTAGTTCTGACGGGAAAAACGCACGCTCACTCCAGGGGTCAGGAGAATGTTGCTGTACTGCAGCGCCTTCGTTCGCTCAGCAAACTACGCGTCAAAAGCAAGAGGAAGCACGACGTAGTACTTCCTGTAATTGCACATGTCGATGAGCTGCAAGTACTGCTTCACCATTCCCTCTTCCTTCTCGTTTCTGCTCGTTAGGAGTGCAAACAAACCCCAAACCGCTTCACTCGCATCTTGGTTGGTTCCTCTTCCTCATTGCCTTTCTGTGCAGTCTTCGCACTCGAGGCGAAGGGACGGACGCATTCAGAGAAGGGATGAACCCGCAAAGCCCCAATGCTTGCAAAATGCACGCTACTCGTACTCCGCAATGCATGCTTTCCGATGCAAATCAATTTGGAGGAAAGCATCGAATACGTGGCGAGAATAAAGACGGGGGAAGGAGAACGGCGATATGGCTGATTGCAGTCGCAGAAATCGATGAAATCCCCGCACTCCTCGTTTGGAATCGTTTAGTCACAAGAGAGCTCTCCAATTGACGAAGAATCCGATGAGCGACGTCCTTAAGAAGAGAGGGTTTGTCTGTAAAGAGATTGTGGACACGGAGGAGCGTTATGTCCGAGACTTGGAGTGGGGATGTGACGATGGTATGATTGGATAGAGTGATCATCAACGTGTTTATGGACCCGATGAAGAGAAAGAGAATTGTGAGCGAGGAGTTGATCATGGGTATCTTTGGAAATATCCCCATTCTGCTGAATATCAACAAGAAACTCCTCGAGAGTTTGAACGCGGCTGTGAAGCGCGACAGCGATTCCCCCGATTACGTGAACGCCAATTTGGGCGCCGTTCTCCTGAAGTTCTGCCCCTTTTTCAAAATGTAGCGCGCTTTCCGGAGGCTGCGAGCGTAGGTACTCCAACTACTGCAAACTGCAAACGAAGGCGACGGCGGCCATCCGTGAGCTGAAGAAGACCTCGAAATTCGCCAACTTCTACAACGCCTGCCGGAAGAACCCCGCCTGTCGTGGAATGGAGCTGACCGTCGCTGTTCTCCCTCCTGCATCACCCATAGAGCTTCCTGATCATGCCGGTGCAGCGCATTCCCCGCTACCAGCTGCTCCTCAAGGAGCTGCAGAAGCGCACACCCGCCGATCATCCCGACATGCCGTTCATCCAAGTCCCCGCTCTCACCAGCCTGAACTGTAGAAAGCGCTGGCGCTCATCGCGACGGTGGCGCAGGAGTGCGACTCGGCGATGAAGGGCGACAAGGAGACAAGCCTGAAACTGAGCATCCAGAATTCGCTGGGCACCAAGTTCAACCTGATGAAGGCCTCTCGCAGACTGCTGCAATATGTGCGTGTGGCTCGCTGCGGTGACGCCTAGACCCCGTGCGTGTGGGTGTACCACCACAAGCACATCCCCGTGACGGCGTTCCTCTTCTCCGACCTGCTGATCTTCACCAACCAGTTCGAGAACGACGTCGACCTGAACGTGATCGCCAAGTACGAGCTCTGTGCGCCCGCTGTTTCTCTCTCACCCGTAGACATGTTCGAGTACGCCTACAAGCCCGTCACGCCCACGGCCGTCACCGCCTCCAACGTCTTCGAGCGCTTCTTCCTGGAGTTCGACAAGCCCGAGACGGCGCGCGGCTGGTACGATGCGCTGTCCACCTCGCTGGAGGGCGTGCTGAAGCGCACTATCGGCACCACGTGTGAGGTATGCTTCGGCCCGCTGAAACCGGCGTTCTGCTGCCACTGCATCAAGTGCGACCGCATCTGCTGCGAGCACTGCTGCGGGTACATCAACACACAGGACCGCATGACCGCCTCCAAGAACATGGCATGCCTCAGCTGCGTGACCTACAACAACAAGATCCTCAGTCAGAACACCATCATACGAGAACTCATCCAGTCCACCAACTCCGCGAACCGCCGCGATTTCATCCAGCCCTCCTTCGTGTGCAATCTGAATCGCAAGACGCAGGTGAGTCTGCCCGAGGGGTGGGAGGCCTGCATCCTGGGCGACTCGCGCGTGTACTACTTCAACCGGGAGAAGTGGCTCTCCTCGTGGAGCCTGCCCAAGGAGGATTTCGCGAATGATGCCCCGTACGGCTGGCAGAAGTACTACGACGAGAAGGAGCACGGGTTCTACTACAACACGAAGACAAAGGAGGCGGCCTACACGCGACCCGAAAAGCAGGTGGTTGTGTCGATGGACTGTCCCGGCTGCGGCTACGTGATTACAAAGGTGGACATGAAGAGGGGCCACTGTCCGTGCTGCAACACGTGTCTAAAAGGAGCCTTCTGATGCATCTTGTTTGTTCTTCACCACGTGCGAGTGTGCATTCCTGGAAGGCCGATTTTGCACTGAATGACTCCAAACAAGCCGTTGGTGATGGTGAAAAAGGGGCAGCTCAGCCAGCGAAACTCCCGCGGGCGTTTCAAACGGCATCAGAGTTTGGTGGTTCCAGATTTGAATTCGACTCGTGAATTCAACCGTTGTTTCGTTTCCACCTCGGAACCTTGACTGCTTTTATCACGTGATTATGAGCGAAGAGCCAGCAACGAGCCCACCTGAGCCCATGGAGTGTTTTTCTCGTTCTCTATTTGATTTGTAGAGTGGAGGCGCCGAAGGAAGACATCGAAGTGAAATCGGAAGAGAAGACCCAGGAGCCAATCCAGGAGAATCCCGCTCCTGCTGCAGAGGGTGTGCGCACTTTGATGATTCTGATTCGTGTAGAAGAGCAAAAGGAGAAGGAGGAGGATGTCCCGAGCAAGGAGGTGGAGAGCGCGGAGGAGAAGCCGGTGGAGGAGGACGAGGAGAGTTTGGTGATGGCCTGTGAGTAGCCGCGGTGTCTGCTAACCCCACAGATGATCGCAAGAAAACGCACCCCATCCTGGACGGTCACTTTATAAATGACGGGAAGATGTGCGTCTGGTACGGATTGTGGGGAATGGGCGTCGACGGCGTCATCCACGGCGCCAGCAGCGACTTCCGCTTCTCCATGAAGCTGCCGACGGAGGGCCTGGAGGGGCCGCAGGACGGCATCTACAACGGGTACTTCTGGATGCGCATCAACCCGCCGAAGCGAATGACGGAGAACAACGTCTCGATCCAGTTCACGAAGGCGGACGCGATCTACAAGGTGCGCGGCGAGGGTCAGAATCGCCTCGGCCCCTTCGTGCTGATCGGCACCTACGATCCCCAAACGCACATAATCTTCTGCGAGAAATTGTACATGCCCTCCTCCCCGATAACGCACAGCTATCAGCCCATCACCAACACACCGCGGCCCGCGCACGCCAAGCCCGCCAAGCCCAAACCCCGTCCTCGCAACGACAGCTGGTCCGCCCCCCACCACCCCCCAACTTTCATGAGCACGCGGTCGGGTACGCACCACGTGAGGGTCGTTCTCTCCCGTGAGCCGTAGGTGGCATACCTGCGCGGCAGCAGCATCGTGCCCAGCGGGCTCTCGCGCGAGATGTCGCTGTGCTACAAGTCGCTGAAGCGAATGATGGTGCGATTCTCACAGGACGCTGACCTCTAGGCGCACAAGTGGGCGGGCCCGTTCCTGCAGCCGGTGGACCCGGTGGCGCTGGACATCCCCGACTACCTGACGATCGTGAAGGAGCCGATGGACTTCGGGACCATCGCCACGCAGATCGAGAACCACGTGGTACAGAGCAAGGAGGAGTTCGCGGCGCGCATGCGGCTCGTGTTCTCCAACGCGCTGCTGTACAACAAGCCGGGTTCCGACGTGGCGATCATGGCACACACGCTCAGTGACCTCTTCGAGAAGGAGATCATCGAGATCACGGGCAAGGTGCTGGCGGCGGGTGAGGACGCGCAGAAGCCCTCCTTCTTCGTTCCCACGCGCCGCGAGCGCGCGCCGGTGCTGGAGGAGCCGCAGAAGCTGCCGCGGCTGTCGGCGCCGCGCGCGCGGGGTGGCGCGGGGAGCAAGAGTTCGCGCCAGGAGGAGATGGAGATGATGTCGACGATGATCGAGAAGCTGCGCGGAACGATCAGCCGCATGGAGCGCGAGATCAACGAGAAGACGGGCAAGGTGGAGAAGGCGGTGGTGGACAACCGACCGATGACGGTGGAGGAGAAGAAGTCGCTGAGTCTGGAGATCAACCAGCTGAGCGGCGCGGACTTGGCGGGAATTGTGAACATCATCCGGGAGAACGTGCCGGCGGACTCGATGCAGCAGGAGGACATCGAGATCGACCTGGACACCATGCCGAACGAGGTGCTGAGGAAGATGGAGCAGTTCATCCGCGATTGCAAGCAGGTGAAGAAGGAGACGAAGAGACACCGCAGGACGCACAGTCACACTCCGCACGAAAAGATTATTGACTTCGATGACAGGGAGTTCATCGAGGACTTTGAGAATTCGGGTAGGGGCGCGGCGAGGGGCTGAGGCGTAGAAGAGTCGGTCCAGGACGAGTACTGAGTGAGTTGTGTAATATACATTTTGCTCCCTGTTTTCCATACAAATCTGTTTGGAGCCGCTGTCACGCCGTGCTTCTCCTTCCCTGGGATGGATCAATTCGCGAGTGGCAGTCTTCCCAGATGCACGCCTCCGATTCTCCTCCTGTCAATGTGGGCGCTGTTTCACCTCGCACTCATTTTAAGATACTCGCACGTGTACAGGGCATACGCCGAGCAGAGCAGGAAGAGTCCTGCGCGGGCCTGCATTCTCGTGAAGGCCCTGTACGACGTCATTTCCACTCATGTAAATCGCACGCATGTTTGAAATGATGGCTCGTAGTTGAACGGCGTTTCGATTGGAACCCTTCCCAAGAGAATTGAGGAGGAGACGATGAAACTTGTCGAAAGCAAATCGGCACTCGTCTCGTTCCTGGGAATGTCTTCGGCGGACGAATGTGGAAGCGGCTTGCTCATCCCTCCCCAACCAAAGCGTCCCCGGCTGGATAACCAGGAGGAATCGGGCGATGCTGCAGCTGCCCAGTCCACTCCGATGTGTCCCTTGCTATCCAAGTTGGCCCCTTGCATTCCCTCCTCGCTTTGCCTAACGCCATCTTCGTGCATTCACAATCTGGAGGAAGACGCATCGTTGATCATTCCTGCGTTTTCCATGATGTGTTGCATGCTTGTTCATTCCGCGTCCTGCAAAGAGGGCTGCACCGTATGGAGTTGTTTCTGTCTGTTCTGTAGTCCGAAAAGTACTGTGTGTGGTTCCACACGCTGGTAGAGCATGTCGCATCGTGCTCGATTCACAAGTGCCTCGTTCCCTCCTCCTGTTCAGTTCACGCCTAGTACACGGGCTGCCACCAGTTACACATCGTGATTTCCCACATTCGCTACTGCAAGAGCATTCACTGTCCCGCGTGCGAGAACGCCCTCGCCACCCTCCTCGTATCGCCTCTCCCTCTCCTCATTCCCAGAACTACCGCCAGCCGTCCCCCTCGCTGTGCCTGCTGTCGCCTCTTCTTTCCCTCCCTTCCTTCTCGTTCCCCTCCTTCTCCGCCTCCATCCAACAGTCCATGGCCCCCTGGTGGCGTCCCGGCTCCCTCAAAGCCGAACTGCTTCGCTTCCTCGGCGTCCTCCACACGAAGGAGTAACGCCTTCTTTTCCCTCCAACCTAGCTATGCCTGCTTTTTCCTGCACGAAGTCGATCCCTCCGCGGAGGGTTGCGCCGACTACTATCGGGTCATTCTGGACGAAATGGACCTGGACAAGATGACGGCCAAGGCCAACCGCGGGGAATACAAAACGATCGAACTCTTCAAACACGACTTCGACGACATGATCGAAAACTGTCGTGTTTACAACCGGGTCGGACACGGGCGTTTCCTTCACCGTAGGCGCTGGAGGGCGTGTTGGCCTACGCTGCGGCCTTCGAGAAGGAGTTCGAGAAGGAGTACAAACTGCTGAAGGAAAAGGACTCGGCTCTGAAGAAGCGCTTCTTCGATGGTGGCAGCGGGCGTGTGTGCGGCGTGTGCCACGGCAGCGACGAGGCCTTCGACCCCGCCTCTCTCCACTGCACGCTCTGCGGTGCCATGATCGCCCAAAACACGCACTATTTCGTCGACGCCTCTCTCCGGTCCATCGTCTGCTGTGTGTGTTTCGCGTCGCTTCCCGACGCCGCGGCGCCGCTCTCCAAGACCTCGCTGTTCTTGCGCGAGAACAAGGAAGTGTCTTTCGAGCAGGTGCTCTTTTCCCGCCAACCTCAGCCGTAGTGGGTCGCCTGCGCCGCCTGCCGCCGCTGGTTCCACAAGGTGTGTTTGTTCTACAACGACCGCATCGCCCTGCAGGGCGGCGTCACCGACGCGCTCTGTCCCGAGTGCTCCGCGAAACAGCCGCTGCACCCGAAAACGAAACTCCTCATCGATTGTGTTCCGGAGACGGAGCTGAGCCGTTTCATCGAGGCACACCTGCAGACGGCGATCGCGCGCTACTGCGCCGAGCACAGCGCGAAGTACAACTCGCTGCCCGAGGACATGATGAAGCCCGAGGGTCTGTCCGTGCGCGTGGTGCTGAGCGAGGTGGGCGTGGTGCGCGGGGCTCAGCAGTAGGAGCGCCAGCTGCCGCTGAGTGAACGGTTCCGCTGGTACTTCCAGCAGTGCGAGCTACCGGAGTCCGTGCCGTACGTGCAGAAGTGCATCTGTCTGTTCCAGGCAGGCGTACCGCGGGAAAGTCACCCATAGCGCGTGCACTCGCTGGACATTCTGCTGTTCACGATGTACGTGTGCGAGTCGCCCGCGGACGCGCTGCTGAACCATCGCTGCGTGTACATCGCCTACCTGGACAGCGTGGCCTACCTGACGCCTCCCGCCTTCCGCAAGGCGCTGCACCAGGAGGTGCTGATCAGCTACCTCGCCTTCCTGCAGCGCCGCGGCTACGAGCGCGCATACATCTGGGCCTGCCCGCCCACCAAGGGCGACGACTATATCTTGTTTGTTCACTCCGCTCCTTTCACAGACAGTCTCTCCCACCCGCCGGAGCAGCGCATGCCCAACGGCGCCGTGCTCCAGCGCTGGTACCACGAGGCGCTCGCGGCCGCGCACCGCCGCGGCGTCGTGACTGAGGTGACCAACCTGGTGGATGAGTACCTCACCGGCAAGTACGGGCTGCGCGACGCGGCGCTGCTGCGCGTGCCCGTGTTCCCCGGCGACCACTGGGCCTCCGCCGTGGAGGAGAAGTGCGCCGACCTCTTCAACGCCGGAGACGACCCCTTCCAGCGCCAGCCGGGCGAGTCGCTGTGGGCGTTCCCCGCGTGGAAGAAGAAGGTGCCCGTGCCGGAGTACCTACGCAAGCGGAAGAAGGGCAGCGGCAAGATCAAGGAGCGCCTGATGCAGAAGATGTACGAGTGTCTGAAGGACCAGAAGGCGCACCTCATCGTCGCCAAACTCCAGCCGCAATGCGCCAACTGCGGGCGGTTCTTGCCGGGGCAGGCCTACTTCGTCTCCCAGGAGGAGCAAAAACCGAGCCGATTCGTGCCCATTCCCGCGCCTGCCTGCTTCTGCGCCGCCTGCGTGCAGCAGAACCCCGCCGTGAAGGAGCTGAAGTTGGCGGGAAGAGTTGGCGGGAAGGTAGAGCCCGCGGGGCAGGAGCCCGCCATCCACTCGTCGGTGTTCGCGACGCGGTC
>ERZ827156.4211-NODE-4211-length-11940-cov-4.580480_pt1 | contig 11940 bp, 17 predicted proteins | sample MGYA00519919_ERZ827156 | MGnify/ENA primary metagenome ERZ827156 (study PRJEB31778, sample SAMEA3449269) | human gut metagenome | biome: human gut; feature: human-associated habitat; material: faeces | place: United Kingdom | collected 2010/2012 ... | reverse complement strand
GACCCATCTCGAACTTTCTCTTCTTGATGTTGATCACCACCTTTCCACCGGTCAAACGACGCTTATGACGAGAATCACGGCAAATACCTACACACTCGTTAGAACCGCTCCACCCTCGCGGAACACGGAGAGAACGTACCCATTATTCAAAGTCTATCAGTACAAGCGATACAACGATAGGTTTCTGCGAACGCGAATGAGTGATAAAAAGGAAGCGTCCAGTGATCCGTGGGCCTTGATTATCAACAGAGTGACGATTCCTTCTTTTCTGCTCTTCCTGCGAAGCAGATCGAGGAAAGGAGACGATAATTCTCTTCTTTCATGGTGTGGGAACAAACGAGGGCAATCACATTTCATAAACCAATAGTGCGTCCTTCGTGTTTGTGTTGCTTAAAATGCCCACCACGTCCATAAACGCCATGATGAACTGGGTCATGTCCAGATACTGGGTCAAACGCCTAATCATCATGGCTCTCTTCCTCTCCAACGCTTCCAGAATCCTCCGCATCGTCTCCATCTCGGACTGCGAAAAGGCGTTGGGGTAATGCTGCGCGACCGTCTCCAAGAGCACACTGCAGCGCTCGGACGGCGTTCTCCACACAAGAATCAACAGGTTGAACACAAACGACACGCTCTGGCGCAGCAGCGCCCGCTCCCAATTCACGCACTCCACGATTACGTTCTACGCTTCACTTATCATGATTTCGCGTACGGTCAGGAACGCACCGGCGAGAGACGTCACCACTCGCACGATGTTGTCATTATCCGTCTCGCAGCGCACGAGGCGGTTCAGCAGCGAGAAGCACGCCATCTTCGCTCGCGTGGGCGCGGTGTTCACGTAGGAGTCCGCCACGCGCAGCATGGTGGTAATGCAGTCGGGATCCTGATTGAGCTGGACGCAGCAGATGCACGGTGTGACGGCGAAGAGCTGCATGAGCTCGCGGACGTAATTCTCGTCGTTGTACTCCAAGTTGGAGAATGCGATTCCGGCGATGTCTCGAATGACGGCGAAGAATGCCGGTGCGAAGTCCTTTCCGTAGAACTTGGTCAGCGACGTGAGCGTCTTGAGAAGGATGGTGGAATGGGGGTAGTGTTGGAAGTAGCTGAGCAGAATGTCCATCTACGCCTCACGCACCGTCCGTACGCGCACCAGTGTCTGCACGTGCGGCGCGAAGAGCGTGGCGTACCAGCCGCGGATACCGAAGAGCAGCAGCGAGCAGAAGGCGAGCAGTTCGTTGCTCTCCGTCGCGGCGTCGGTCGCCACCTTGCAATCGGTTGTCACCTCCAGCACCACGCCCACCAGCGAGGCAACGACGTCACGCAGCACGGGCGCGGCCTGGTCGTACTCCTCCACTAGAGGTGAGAGATGATGGAGGCGGCGACGGTGGGCGAAGAGCTGTGAGGAGGAGTAGAAGAGCATGGTGGCGGTGTGAAGCGCGACGAGCCGCTCGAAGGGGTTGGCGGTGGCGAAGGAGGCTTGCAGGAGCGAGCAGAGGGAGGTGAGCTGCTGGGCGACGGGCGCGTTCTGGTAGATGAGGACGAGGATCTTGGCGAGTTTGAAGCGGAGGAAGGGTGCGACGGCGCGGTTCTGCGGTGAAGGAGGAGGTGGAAGCGTACTTGGAAGGAGTCGAGAAGCGAGGGCAACACGCCGCTGGCGAGGAGGGCGTCGGAGTAGCTGTAGGCGATGTGCAGAAGCAGGTCGACGCCGAAGCAGCTCGCGCGCGGGCGCTGGAGCAGGCGGCCGGCGAGCTGGATCAGCGAGGCGAGGAGTGGCGATGGGAGGTCTGCGGTGGAGAGAGGGAGGAGAAGCTACCTGCGGCCAGCAGTGACAGGCGGATGAGCAGAAAGGCCATCTGGCGCACCGGCAGGAAGGCGTCGCCGGGCAGGCGGTCCAGCAGCGCGTCGCAGGCGCAGAGCAGCTCGTTCAGCAGCGCCAGCGTCTCTTCCGTCTATGCTTTATAGTATCGCCTCACACACACGATGGGGTGTTCTTCCTTGTCCGCGCGCATCTCCTCGATGAACTGGCCCAGCACGTACAGGTCCGCCTCCACCAGCTTCGCCTCCTGTCCATCACTCATCACACCCACACTCACCTGTCCATCACTCATCACACCCACACTCACCTGTCCATCACCCTTCAGCACGCCGATCATCTCGCCCAGCACGCCGTTGCCCAGCTTCCCGAACAGAACGCGGATCACATCCTCGCAGCCCGGCGGGCCGTGGCGGAACGGAGAGGTCTCCATCTCCAGAACCGCGGGGAACACCTCGTTCTTGGGGTCGTCGGCGATCTGCGGGCGCCAGTTGAGCACGTGTTCGCTGTTTTGCAGGAGCTGGAGCTGGTTGCCTGGGTTGATGAACGCGTTGTACACCGCTTCGGAGGAGAAGCCAGTGGTGTCGTGGTTGGCGAGCTGATTGCGGAGGAGGAGGAGAAGAGCCATGGCGCAGGAGCTGTTCTGGAAGGTGATGGAGGCTGAGGAGAAGGCGGGCGTTTCCTACGCTGAAGGCGCGAACAAACAGTCACAGCAACAACAAGCCAACTGTCCAGCGCGAGCGAGGCGAAGTCCAGACTGCCGTTGGCTGTGATCGAGAGGAGAACCTGCACCACGTCCATGTTGATCTTCTTGTTCACCAGCAGGATCGACTTCGCCTCGCCGATCATCGTGGTCAGCAGATGCACCAGACTCAGCGTCTCCTCCTCGTTCAGCTCGCCGCGCAGCAGCTCGCCGCACAGGTGCATCATCATACCATAGATCAGATTCACTGAAGGTGAGAACAGGCGATGCACAGGGTAGCTGCCCAGCTCCAACAGGCGCGTGAGCAGCGTCAGAATGTGCTGGCGCAGCAGTGTGTGGGGGTTGAATAGAGACAGCTGGAGGAGGAGAGAGAGGAAGTTGGATTGGGGCTGCAATTCGTCGGGGAAGCTGTAGAGGTCCGGGAGGGAGAGGGAGAAGAGGGAGAAGAGGAGACATTGGATTAGCTGCTCCTTGAAGGAGAGAGGGACTACATGGGAGATCTCGGGCAGGGCCTACTGTCGTTCTGGAGGAGCGTGTAGAACAACTGCTCCCAGGCTGTTTTGTGGTCAACAAGCACCTTCACCACGATATCCTTCACCGATTCCGGGATGTGGTTGGAGTCCACCTCCTCCAGCAGGCACTATGAGTCACTCATATGTGTGACGACTACGCGATAGATATTGATGTATACGCGCATGTGTCCCGGACTGTTGGGAATGTTCGCATAGCAGTCCTCGATTAGTCTACCCCTGAATACATATATGAGAGCACACTTTGTAAGCAGCCCCTCGTCAAAGGACTGAAGAACGGCGTAGCACAAGCACACTCGGTTAAACGCAATGTCATTCAGCGTTACTTCCTGCGCTGAGATGATTTTGCATATGAAATCCCAGAGACAACTGCTATAGGCGGAGATCGCTCCTAGATTTGGATTCCTTCGAAATAGCTGTGTCTGTGTGTTATACATCACAGCTAGGTGAATACCTGCTGGTAAATGATGTTGCACAGTCCAAAGACGACAGTGTTGTCCGCACACTGCAGTCCCTGTTCCAAATCGATCACAACCACGTTGTTATTCACGACGTCGTTGACATAACACTGCGCCTTGTTAATCGCGTCCACCGAGGAATTCTACCCAATTACTCTCCTCCTCATTCCTCTACAGGAGAGTACAATACACGAATGGCTTCAATGAGTTGACTCGTGTCCATGATGACGATTAGTGAGAACTGAGCATGCTATTCTGTCCATCCTGTGTTGTGTAGTTGGGTTGTGTCATTTCGATAGGTCTTCACATTTCCCTCCATTCTCAGTTCTACCGCACTTCCTATCAGACCATGGCATTTCAACCACGGTGCAGTTTGTGTTACAAGGAGATTGTTTCACCCCAGTCCATATTCACCTCCTGTGGGCATTTCTTGTGCCCTTCGTGTGTGGGTTCAAGAATGAGCGGCAGCAGCGAACTGTGTCCGAAGTGTGGCCAAACGTGCAGTATTCTCTATGTGGATGTAGGCATGGCGTTGTGACGTCAAGAATAGGAAAACATGCCGGACGAGGTCCAGCAATTCATCTGCTCCGATCCCTATGAGCTCCTGTCTCAGGCCATGGAAATCCTCCGCGTGGATCACGACGGATCGGTTGACAACTAGTTCCAGCACACGCACAACAAAGCGTACACGGCCCACTTGGAGAGCAAATATCAGGAACAAAAGAAATCATTTGAATCGTACCATCAGCAACGCATTCTAACCAGCAGACAGATCACCGCACTCAAGGCGGAGATTGAGCGTCTGAAGGGCAGCGTCACTCCATCCTACTAGTACTTGCGGCTGAAATCCCTACCCAGTAGTCAGAGCGGAAGCACACTGAAACGACCCGACTTCCTCTCCAGGTTCAAGAGCACGTTCAACGCGTCAGCCAGCACGCCGCAAGCAACTCCGCGCAGAGAAATCCCATCGCCTCAAACGCGTTCCGCAACGCCCTCCTTCAGCGACCGCAGTCTGGAAGTAGGATCATGAGGGTGAATGAAATGGCTAGAAGAAGCTGGTGAATCCATTTGCAAGGCAGGGTGAAGGAAGACAGCCGATCGCCGCCACGCCCACGCCTTCGCGTCTGCGGACAAGTCTGGACATTCCGGGAAGCATCACGAGGCACCCCCAGTTGACAAACACTCCGGCCCGAACATCGCGCGAAGCCACTCCCGCTCCTCCCTTTCAGCTGCTGCGCCCTCCCAAATCGGCTCCGGTGATTCGCTCCTCCCTGCCGTAACTGAAGTATTGTTTGTTTGCCTAAGGAGTTTGCCTCACTATCGCGCAAAAAACACTTACCGATTTGAGAATGCAGAGAGTTATTTCTGCACAGTCTCTGCTCGAGGCCTATGGGTACGTATTGGAGGAAGACAGCGTAATGGCGGATACTCTCGTGTACCAGAAAACGATGGAAAAGTGTACGATCCAGAGGGAGTTCGGGCAAGACCCTAAGTTTTCAATCCTGTTGGTGAAGAATTCGGAGCATCAGACTGTTTGCTACCTGGAACTCTATGAAAACAGTCTCCGCGGAAAGGTGCTGTTGAAGGACCCCAGTGGAAGGATGCTGCTCCTGGCCTCTTTCTCCAAGGGGAACAGACGAGTCTTTTCCGAGTTCTATGGCTGCAGACTGCATCGTGTCATTACGTACAATAACGAGGTGCCAACATCCGTGATCCTTCGTCATTCGCCTCAGTCTAATCTGATGGTGGAGTTGTCCGTCTCTGGCGCCCTTCTGAATGCTGGAGAGTATGACCCCTTCAATCAGAAGTGGGAAGGGAGTTGCTATTGCTACGAGCAGGGGAGAATTGCCAGGATTACCAGCAGTGACAACCGCGATGTGGCCAGAGAGTTCAAGGATGGTGTGATGACAGAAAGGAAGGGAGATGTCATTGTGTATCAAGGCGGATTCCTGGACAGTCTGCCCTTCAAGTACTGCCGTGATGGATATGGTGTTCTGTACGAGGATGGACAGGTAGTCTATAAGGGGTCCTTTAAACGCAACACCTTCAATGGAGCGGGACAATTGTATCGCAATGGGCAGCTGTGCTTCGATGGTGTGTTTTACAACGGCCGTCCGACTCCTTTGGAGTTGGAACTTGACGACGACGAAATGGGTCCGAATCCCGCGATGATCAACGCGATGGGCAATCTCCCTCTCACCAACGCCGAGTACACTGCCCTGCTGAACCGCGTCTCCCCGCTGCTGCCCACCCCACCCGGCTCTTGTCCGTACCTTCCGCAGCCCGAGGAGTGGTGGATGACTGCCTCGGTGCAGGCGCAGCTGAACCAGTTCGCCGGCTTCTTCCCCTCCAACATCACCCTCCCCGAGAGCGACGTTCCCAACATGGCCAGTATGGCAAGCATGATCAGTATGGCCAGCGTGCCCAGCATGGCGGGTCCTGCAGGTGGCGACGCTTCTCAGTCGCTTCCTGCATCGGTCTGCCGTTCGCACATCACACGGCCTCCCATCTCGCCCACCCACGCCACGGCACAGCCAGTCATGAAGTCAACGCAGTCAGCAGTGCAGTCATTACACTCCCTCCGACGGACCATGGCGCCTTCCTTTCCGCGTCTCCAACCCCCACTGCCGACTCTTTGCTCCATTCCCCGAAAGAGCTTTCCCGTCGAAGTGACCAGCGGCTGTACCTCCATGGACCTGCGCTCCTCTCACAGCTCCTTTGCCTACATCAATGGTCTCACGGCCAGCATGGGCGGCGAGTCGCTGTCTCCCTCTGCCGAAAGCGACAACTCGCCAGAGTTCGTTTTCTCCGAAGCGGCTACCACCATCTCGTCCTTTGAGGAATACGCACAGTTCAACAGCGAAATGGAGGGTGTGGAAAAGGTTACGTTGACGGGGTGCAATTCCGATGGCATTCTGTCCTTCAAACCACACATCCAGAGTCTTGTCGAATTGCGCATCACTGCGGGCTCGCTCGCGAAGCTGAAGGCGTTCTGTCTGTCCGACCTGCCGAATCTCGCCATTGTTTTGGTTGACAAGGACTGTTGTCACGCTTCATCCCCCTCGCCGGATTCCTGCTTCACTCTCATCAATCTTCCTTCGCTAGAGACCTGTCAAATTGGCGCGAACTGCTTCGCCTCGTTTGCCGCGGTGAGCATCAGCAGTTGGGCTACTTGAGCTGTGTGATGTGCAGACCTGCCGAAACTCAAGTCCCTGACGATCGATCAGAACTCCTTCGTCTCCTGTCAAACCCTGTCATTGACCTGTGCGGTTGGTCCGACCCTTTGAGGAGTAGATCTTCCCTCTCTCGATAACCTCATTGTCGGAGCGAATTCATGCAGTGCGGATGAGAAGTACTCGCAATCATCCATTGCGATTGACGGTCTGAGTTGAATTCAGGGATGACGAATAGGTTTGCTTAAGTTGCGGGGGATTAGCGTCATCGGGAGCGGTTCGTCGCCCTTCAGCAACTTCCGTAAGGCAGTTTTCCGCGGTAAGCACATTTGAAGAATTTGATCCTGTAGACATACCCAAACTGAGAATTAAAGCGTACTGTTTCAATGGAAACGGTATTTTCGAGCGGATTCAATCCCCATCCTTTTCCAGTAAGGTGAATAGTATAGTATCATCCGCAGATGCACCCGGACTCGAATCCTTCATACAAAGCAGAAGGAACGATGGCTGAGCCCTGTTTGTTGAAAACGGCATTCTGGTTCTTTTGTGAACGATCAAAACGCAGAGATAATCCGCTCGTGAGCATTTGTGCATCGCTCTTATTCAAATCCAAGCGCCACAGTTCCTTCACAGACAGAAATGGAGTCATCAGACCCAGAACCGAATAACGACCAGCAGATGGATCAATCGGGTAGTGTAATGCATGTTCCTGATCATGAGCAGAGACTTCCTTTTCGATCGATGAGATTAAGGGAATTAAGACGGGAAAGGAGCAATCCAAGAAGCGAGTCATTAGAAAGACACGCGAACCGAAGGAGAAGTTCACTACAGATTTCTTAATCCGTGACACGGGCATTCCCAAGTTGGTTGAAAGGGGAAGGAATCTGAAGCTTGACCAGTATCACAGCATTGTGTGGTGAATCCATTCCGATGAGTCATAGACAAAACAGTCTGACGTCATCATGGCCATGTATCATTCGTGGGCGAAGGAAATGTATGGACTGGACCAGTTTGAAGACGTGCTAACGAAGGTGTGCTTCTTCGTGGGGTGTAATCAACAGACCCTCAGCTGTTCTTCGAAGGATGATATTCGCGGTATCATGAGCAACTACCGCGACGTTGAAATTCAGAAGTTTGAGCCGTTATTGTTTTCCCGTGGATTGATGGGTAGTCATCCTCTTCTTTTCCAGCCATTGTTGAATGAGCCGCAGCAGGGTGAGCAGACGCAACAGGAGCGGAGTGAACAAGCACAACAACAACAGGAGAGTGAACAAACGCAACAAGAACAAAGCGAACAACAGAATGAACAACAAACCACAAACACTTCAAACAACACCACGGAACAACCCCAGACACCCCCCTCCACTGTTTCTTCAACAAACAGAGAATGGCACGCGCACTTCACAATAATGATAACGCCTCTTTGTCGAATGCTGCTCCCGACTGCCCGTCTCGATTCCTCGCTTCCTCAGCGACATCTCCACAATCTCTTTCCCCTCGCGAATCTTCATCTTCTCACTGTCCGGTCCAAGCATCTTCGCCTCATCCCTTCTCCCACCACTCACCTCAATATCCCCTTTCCGCTTCGCCTGCATCACCTTCGCCTCTCTCACCACCACCACCACGGACGTGAGAATCACCAGCACCGGCATGTAGCTGTTGAACTGCGTGCCCAGGAAAGGAATCGTGCTCATCTCGCCCAGCACCTTCGACAGAGCCACGGAGGCGTACGCCGACTGCGGCAGCTTCGGTTAAACGAGAAGAGCGAACGAACCTGGAGGAGTGTGAAGAAGTGATAGAAGAGAGAGAACTGGAAGCGAGTCAGGTATGTCGCGTTGCCGGAGAGCGCGTACACGTCCGTATGGTGAGGGTACAGCGAGTAGAAGTTGATGAAGGGAACGCGGAGATTGAAGAAGGAGAAGAAGAAACAGGCGGAAACGTAGCTAGCCATCATAAAGGCGTGAGGACCACACAAGAGGAAGCAGAAGGCGATGAACACGCGGAAGGAGGTGGAAAAGGCGAAGTGGAAGGACCAGCCGAAGGGAGACAAGCTCTTGTTGGTGAGCTGGTACAGAATCGTGGTGAATTCGGTCAGAAGGGTGAGGCAGGAGAGGATCAGCGAGAGGAAGAAACAGCACTAGAATGAAGCGGACGCGACAGAAATACGGTAAAAAACGGACTTCGGATCGCCATCCACAATCGTCTGAAGAAGTAGTAATAGCGGTCCTTGGAGCTGTAATTCGTCTCCAGCGGAATCTGAGGAGTGATAGGATGGGATGGACTTTCACTTCGGAGGTGCCCGTCGCATGGCGCAATTCGGCAATGGTCTCCAACAACTCGTCATACTGGTTCATCTTCCTCTGATACACCAAGCAGGTGCGCTTCAGCTTGTTGTTCAGCTATCCAATCAACACGCCTTCCAAACACGACTTTGGACAAAACGCCCATCAACGCCTTGTCGTTCATTTTCTTCACGCTCTCCTCGTCCAGCACGATCCATTCCGACTTGTCCACGTGCCCGCGCATGTGTCTCTTCAGATCCAGCTCCTCGTCACCCGGCATGCAATCGATCATCTACGCATCACCATCGCCTTCCATGCCGACAGATTGGATGATGGTCATGAGTTCCTTGCTCTTTCCCGTGTGCTCCATCATGCGCTGCAGCTCGCGGACGTTGCACTTCACGGAAACGACCTGCATCTCGTAATCGAACTTGTCCGTGTCCAACTCCTGTCCCTGCTTGTACAACTCGTTGATCTCTTGCTTGGGGTGGATGCTCTTGTATAAGCTACGATAAATGGGTCCACCCATGATTACTAAAACGGCAGCGCCACTAATCCGAATCCCAAATAGAAGACGACGTAGCACAGACCGTAGGTGTTCATGAGAGCAATGATAATGCCTTGAAGGGAGGCGAATGATCTACAGGGGACGAGAAGAGAGGCAAATCGTACACATTCTTCGCAATCAGAATATACAGCAACACACAAATCAGGATTCCTCCAAGAATGGCGTAGTGACGGATATAGTTCACAACAGACTCACGGAAGCGCGATCTAGCCGTAATCACAACGATAACGAAGTCACTTCTTTGAAAATTCTCCCGAAGCCCAGTAGTCCATCATCAATGGAAGAATCACCCACGACAGGAGGAACGTGATCCAGTAAATGACGTTCCAGAGTCCAACTAATCCCTTGCTAGCAGCGCTACCCTCCGTAGCCACGCCAATGTCAAAAGGGAAAATGGCGATTCCAACGAACCCGAAGAAACTAGGATCGTCACGAGAAAAAAGAGACATACAAGGAAATGAAGAGGATCGCGGAGAAGAGAATCCCCGACGCATCCTCAAGATAATGGAAAAGTACGGTGAGGGAAATGATCCCTATCAGCAGGATAAGCAGTATGATACACAACGTCTCTCTCACAGAATCCAGCATCTTACAAAATGGCGTATCAACAAACACTTCACACTACTGTTACACCGCTTAATCCACTTCCTCCATCTCTCCAGCCTCCTCCTCCTTCGCCTCCTCCTTCGGGGCCTCGCTCTCCTCCAGCGCGGGCATGTCGTCCTCGTCGTCGCCGCTCAGTCCCAGCTTGATCAGCTTGTGGATGCGGTTGGCGAAGGCCACGGGCTCCTCCAGCGAGAAGCCGGAGGCGAGCAACGCCGTGTCACATTTCATTTACCTCGAGAGGGTCTCTTTCCCAACTCAGCCATCCATCGCGAGTGAGATCTTGTGTGGAGGAGTCGTTGTCCATTCTCCCTCTCTCTCCATCAACACCCACAGGGAGAACACACTCACAACCATGTAGAGTACAGAAATGGAAAATGGAACTTCTCAATAAGACATAATAAGACTGGAAAGGCGCCTCTTTAAGAAAAGAGCAATCATGAAGAGGACTGGTCAATTCCAACCACGCATGATGCAACAATAAGCAAGTACACTAAGTGATAATGCTGGCTTCAATGAATACTCCTTAACTTGCACATTTGAAGAGGATGGGCAAATAGGCAGTAGATATCACTTCACTACAGTCATACGATGCAGTAGATGATTCATACAAGAACAATGAGGAAGCGAAGGACAATCAAGAGGAAGCAATAGAGATTCGGATCGTCTTCAATCCGTACCACGATAGACATGCGATAAATAGCATCAGGATGGGACTGGAAACAGGCAATACCAAAACAGACGAATGGCAAGGATGTTCTGGTTCCATTATGAATAGGGCACACTACAGTGATAGAAGAGCTCGATTTCAAAGAATCACCACGAAAAGAGAGTGATCTCCTAATGACAGCAACACAATGAAGAAGAAGCACCGAATGGGTATGTACATCCCATTTCCAAACCATTAAACAGCATCAAGACAGGAACACTCCAACACGAAAGAACACTCGCTAATCCCATTCGACAGTACTGCAATCCGTTTTCAAAATGGATAGCTTGAATAAGACAACAGTGATGGATTCACGGTAATATGCCTCTTTTTGTGTGTAATGAAGAGAAGGCTATGACCATGTACTGTCGTGTATGTTTGAAGAAACAGGGATAATACATAACGCAGTGAGAAGACTGGTTGTCAGGGACGTATGATTCCACCAAGAGCCCCAATGTCTAACGATGAGGTAGAAAATGAAGGGGCACTTCCAACGATTGTAGCATTATTCCGATAAAAGAATGCATGTGGGAGCCTGACTGTGGTGATGGAAGGCAAGTCTACTTGTGATTCGAAAACGGAAGAACCAACTCTCAAGAGTGATGTGACAAGGAAGATAGAATGCTTGACTTTGATTTGTATTGGTAGTGAGTGACGAGAGTTTAGGCAGGTCTATTCATCATTTCATATCATATCATTCACTTCGCATTATTAATTCACTCCAATAATCACCATATTTGAAACAGAATACACTATCACCAAGTCGAATGGAAGTCAATTCAGGCAAATCTAGTTATCATTCTCTCTCCAATCCAACCACTCTCAAATACAACGCGATGACAGTCATGGAATGCAACACGACCCACCAAAAGTGATTTCAAGCCGAGCAAGTCTATTCATCATTTCATTCTTTCAGAATCACTCTTCAATTCCAATGAAGCATACCAGAAATTGAAACTGTTTTTCTTCATTTCTCCCATTTCAATCACTTCCAAAGAAGGCACATTCTCAATCTCACACAAGGAATACTTAGAGAAGGAATTACAACCCATCTTCAGTTCCCTTATCTGAGGGCAATTCTTCAAATAGAAACGACGATTT
>ERZ827156.4210-NODE-4210-length-11941-cov-2.558051_pt1 | contig 11941 bp, 10 predicted proteins | sample MGYA00519919_ERZ827156 | MGnify/ENA primary metagenome ERZ827156 (study PRJEB31778, sample SAMEA3449269) | human gut metagenome | biome: human gut; feature: human-associated habitat; material: faeces | place: United Kingdom | collected 2010/2012 ... | reverse complement strand
CAGCCTGCGTTCGAATTTTTCCGGGATTTCGAGGATGATGTCGGTTTGTCCCGATTCGACGCCTTTCATCGCTTCTTCGTACGAGGACGCGACGTCGACGAGGTTGAAATAGGCCGACGCCGAGGCTTTTTCGGTCAGTCGCCCGGAGTAGGCCGAGCGATCGTTGTCGACGACGGCCAGGTTGATGTTGCGTACCTCCATACTGGCCGCCCACGGCAGTACCAGCATTGTCAGGCACGGCATGAACAAGATCAGCCGGGGCAGGAACGAGTTGCGGCGGATCTGTTTGAACTCTTTTTCGATCAGGTATTTCAACATGGCTATTCGAGTCTGTATTTGAATTTCTTAAGACTTACGACGACCAGCACGACGGCCATTGCGCTGAGGATCGCCACCTCTTTGAGCGCGTAGGTGATGCCGAGTCCTTCGATCATCACTTTTTTGACCGCTTCGATGTACCAGCGCGCCGGGATAACGGCCGACAGTCCCTGTAATACGCCCGGCATACTTTCGATCGGAAACATCATGCCCGAGAGCAGCGTGGTGGGCATCATCAGCACCATCCCCGAAGCGAGCATCGCGGCTACCTGCGTTTTGACGAGTGTCGAGATCAGCAATCCGAGCGCCAGTGCCGTGATGACGAACAGCAGTGAGATCACCGACAGCCAGAACAGGCTGCCCGCTACCGGAACCTGCAGGATGTAAACCGCCACGAGAATGATCGTCGCCAGGTTTACGGCCGACAGCGCGAGGTAGGGGACGGCTTTGGCGAGGATGATGTAGATCGGTCGCATCGGCGACACGAGCAGCACTTCCATCGTTCCGCGCTCTTTTTCGCGAACGATCGAAATGGCCGTCATCATCGCGCAGATCAGCATCAGGATCATACCCATCACGCCCGGCACGAAGTTGTACGCCCCTTTCATCTGCGGATTGTACAGCAGTTTCACTTCCGGAACGATTTGTAGCGGGGCGGGGGTGCCGGCCGAAAGCTCGGCCTGGTATGCGGCCAGGATGTTCGATGCGTAACTTGTCACCAGCGTCGCGGTGTTCGGGTCGGTTCCGTCGCAGATCAACTGGACGTTCCCCGTTCCGCCGTGCAGCAGGTTTTGTTGGAAATTCTCCTCGAAGACCAGCGCGAGGTCGGCCCGGTTCGAACGGAACGCTTCCTCGATCTGTTGCGGGGTGCGGAGCGTTTCGACCAACGAGAAGTAGCGGTTTGCGTCGAAACGCTCTACGATCCGCCGTGTGGCGTCATCGTTCGACGGGTCGTAGACGGCCAGCCGGACGTTGTTGACGTCTGTCGAGATAGCGAATCCGAACAGGATGATCTGCACGATCGGCATTACCAGCAGAATCAGCACCGTGCGGCTGTCGCGCAGGATGTGGCAGAACTCTTTATAGACGAAAGACAGAAATTGTTTCATGGCGTTATTCTCCCCGTTTAGCTTCGCGGGCGAGGCGGTGGAACACCTCGTCCATATTCGGCGCGTCGAAAGTTCGTTTCAGGTTGGCCGGAGTATCCAGCGCCCGGATCGCCCCGTCGACCATGATCGAGACGCGGTTGCAGTACTCCGCCTCGTCCATGTAGTGCGTCGTGACGAAAACCGTGATGCCCCGTTCCGACGCGTCGTAGATCAGCTCCCAGAACTGCCGCCGCGTAGCCGGATCGACCCCTCCGGTCGGCTCGTCGAGGAAGACGATGCGCGGCTCGTGGAAGATCGCTACCGAGAAAGCCAGTTTCTGCTTCCAGCCGAGCGGCAGTGCGCTCACCAGCGTGTTGCGTTCTTCGGCGAATCCGAGCCGGCGCAGCACCCGGTCGGTCTTTTCGGCGATCTGCCGGCTTCCCATGCCGTAGATGCCGCCGAACAGCCGGATGTTTTCCCACACTTTCAGGTCTTCGTACAGCGAAAAGCGCTGGCTCATGTAGCCGATGTTGCGTTTGATCTGCTCGCTTTGGCGCACGATGTCGAACCCGGCGACCGTACCGCCGCCCTCGGTCGGGCGGCTCAGGCCGCACAGCATCCGCATTGCGGTCGTTTTGCCGGCGCCGTTCGCGCCGAGGAATCCGAAGATCTCGCCGCGCCCGACCTCGAAACTGATGTGGTCGACCGCCGTGAAGCTGCCGAACCGCTTGGTCAGTCCTTTCGTTTCGATTACTTTATCATTCATTGGTACGGTCCAGTTTCATGTAACAATCTTCGATACCCGGTTCGATTGCCTCGATCCGCAGATTGCGGTATCCTTCCGCGGTCAGGTAAGCGGCCAGTTGCTTTTCGGTCAGCGTCGCGTCGGGCGTCGCGTGGTGCGTGTCGCCGAACGCGAAGGCTGAGGTGATCTGCGGATGACGGCGCAGCGTTTTCAGCATGGCCGGCATCCGGTCGCCCGATACGGCCCACAGCCGCTCTCCGAATTTTTCGATGATGCGTTTCGGCGTGTCTATATCGAGGAACCGGCCGCCGCGGATCAGCGCGATCCGGTCGCAGCGCGACGCCTCGTCCATATAGGGCGTCGATACGAGGATCGTGATGCCCTGGCAGCGCAGTTTGGCGAGCATCTCCCACAGTTCCTTGCGCGATACCGGGTCGACGCCGCTCGTCGAGGAACAATACCGACGGTTTGTGGATCAGCGCGCAACTGAGCGCTAGTTTCTGCTTCATCCCGCCCGAAAGCGCTCCGGCCCGCCGCGTGCGGAACGGTTCGATCTGACTGTAAATGTCGCGGATCAGGTCGTAGTTCGCCTCGATGGTCGTCCCGAAAAGCGTTGCGAAAAAGCGCAGGTTCTCTTCGACGCTCATGTCCTGGTACAGCGAGAACCGTCCCGGCATGTAACCGACCCGCCGCCGGATCTGTTTGTAGTCGGCCGCCACGTCGAGTCCGTCGACCGTCGCCCGGCCGCTGTCGGGCAGCAGCAACGTCGTCAGGATGCGGAACAGTGTCGTCTTGCCGGCCCCGTCTGGGCCGATAATTCCGAAGATCTCGCCGCGTTGCGCATCGAAGCTCACTCCGCGCAGCGCTTCGATGCGCCCGTAGCTTTTCGTGAGGTCGCGTATGGTTACTGCGGAAGCCATTATTCGGAGAATTTGACGTCGGCGTACATGCCGATTTTCAGCAGGCCGTCGTTGTGGACGGCGATTTTGACCGGATAGACCAGGTTCGCGCGTTCGTCGCGGGTCTGGATCGTTTTCGGCGTGAACTCGGCTTTGTCCGAGATCCAGATCACTTCGCCGTCGTATTCGCGGCTGCCTTTGTCGCCCGAATCGGCGAACACGCGCACCCTGTCGCCGAGTTTCAGGCCTGTCAGTTGGCCCGATGTGATGTAGGCGCGGAGTTCCATGCGATCGACGTCGGCGATCTTGAACAGCGGTTTGCCTTGGGCGGTCACTTCGCCCGTTTCGGCGTATTTGACCAGTACCGTCCCGTCGATCGGGTTTACGATGCGGCATTTGGCGAGCTGGTCTTCGATCTGAGCCACCTGGATTTCGATGGCCGAGCTCTCTTCGTTGACGCCGCGGTTGCTGTTTTCGAGCGTCGAGAGCTGCGCTGCGAGCTGTTTTTCGAGTACGGCGATCTGCGCGTCGATATCGTCCAGTTGTTTGGTGTTCGCGGCGTCGGCTTTCAGCAGGTTTTCGACGCGCCGTTTTTCGCGCTGCTGCGTGGCGATCTGCTGTTGCGTGGCGGCGATCTGTTTGCCGATGTCGGACGTGCGGCTGCGCGTCGCCCCGAGCTGTTTTTGGAGTTGCAGCTTTTTCAGGTAGAGCTGGACGCTGTCGACCGTGCCGACGGTTTGTCCGGCCGCGAGCCGCCGGCCTTCTTCCACGCCGAACGAAGTAATTCGTCCGTTGGCTTCCGAGGATACGATCACTTCGGTCGCCTCGAACGTCCCGGAGGCGTCGTAACCGTTTTTATTGCCGCCGCAGGCCGTCGCCCCGGCGCAAAGCGCGAGAATCAGAAATCGTTTCATATCAGTTGTTGGTTATATTTTTCAGGTTGTATGTCGTCATGATCAGTTGCATCCGGTGCAGTGCGCGGTTCTGCCGCGCCGTTTCGGCTTTGGTTACTTCCTGCATGTAGTCGGTAACGCTCATCGTGCCCTCCGCGACCTTCGCCTCCGACGCGCGTTTGATATTGTCGCGCAGCGCTACGATCCGGTCGTCGTCGGAGAGCGTGCGGCGGTATTTTTCGAGTTCGCTTTGCGAGGATTCGACCTGCTGGTTCGTATTGAACAGGAACGTTTCGCGTTGTGTGCGGAGCGCGTTGCGCGCGACGTCTATCTTGGCCGCGTCGCTTTTATGCGTGTAATAATTGCCGAAATTCCATGAAAACCGCACGCCGCCGATCGCGAATGCTTTGAATTTGTCTTGCAGCATGTTCAGTCCCGGTTTGCCGTAGGCTCCCTGTACGAACAGACCGAGGGTCGGGCGGTTCCGGGCGTTCAACTGTTTCAGTTGGGCGTCCAGCAGCGTGTTGCGGGCGTCGAGCAGGCGCAGCTCCGGACGGTTCACGTCGGTAGGCGCCGGCTCGCTTCCGACTTCCGGGCAGATCAGTTCGGCGCTGTCGGCGTTTTCGCCGATGAAGGCTCCCAGCATCTGCCGGTACGCGCGGTTGGTCGCTTCTAGCGAGACGCGCTGCTGTCGGTTCGAGAGCTGTTCGACCTGCACCGCGTCGAGGTCGGCTTGGTTGGCGACCCCGTTCTCGATGAAGCTGCTTATTTTGCGGTAGTTGCGTTCGAGCTCCTCGTCGTACAGCCGGTTCAGTTCCAGTTGTTCCTCGGTCAGTAGAATGCCGAAGAACAGCGAATTGACCCGTTCGCGGATCGCGTACATATCGACCTGCTGCTGTTGCAGGTCGACTTCGGCGGACGCTTTGACATTCTGTTTTTTCGCACGGATGTTCCCGCCGTCCCAGATTACCTGGTTCACCTCGGCTACGACCTGATACTGGTCTTTGCTGAGGGTCGGGATGTCGATGCCCGGCAACGAGAACGGGATTTTCGTCACGTCGGTCTGGTAAGAGGCTTTGGCCGACAGCGACAACTGAGGCAGGTAGCCTTTGTTGGCGTTTTCCAGGTCGTACTGTTCCGATTGTCGGATCAGTCCGTACTGGGCCACGAGCGGATAGTTGGCCTGCGCTTTCTGCTGGCAGGCGTCGATGGTCAGTTGCGCCTGTGCCGGCAAAGTTCCGAAACCGACGGCCAGCAGCAGGATGGATCGGATTATTTTCATCGTTTTACTGAATTTATGCATGAGTGAAGTGAAGGTTTTCCGATGTTTTACGGCTTGAGGCTTTGCAGGATGATTTTCACGTTCTCCTCTTTGCGGTGCTCGAGGAAGCCGTCCATCGCTTCGTCCGTCAGGCCGAGAATGTTCTGCAGTACCGGTCGGACCAGGAACGTGGCGAGATTCAGCGACAGCGCGCTGAACATCAGGTCGAGCGCATTGGTTTCGCGGACTCGTCCCTGCGCGATCTCTTTTTGCAGATCTTGTTCGAATGTAGCGTAAACGCTCAGCGGCAGTTCGCCGATGCTGTCGCGCAGCGATGCGATCCGTTCCGGGTTCGTCGTGATCTCGTTGATGACCAGAAAGGGGATTTTCGGATTCTTTTTCAGGATTTCGAAATGCGCTTCGATTTTGCGCCGCAGTTTCTCTTCGAAAGTTCCGCCTTCCCGGTCGATCGAAAATATGTTCGAGATCAGCATCCGTATTTTCTGTTCGAAAATTTTCTCGAAAAGGTTCTCTTTCGTGCGGAAATAGTAATGAACGAGCGCCTGGTTGCAGCCCGCTTCCCGGGCGATCTCGGTCGTTGAGGTCAGTGCGAACCCTTTGTCGAGGAACAGCCGTTCGGCCGCCCGCAGGATCGCCTGTTCCATCGGTTCGGTTTCGTTTTTCGCCGTTTTTTCCGTCTGTTTCATGTGTTAATAGTTTAATTTAATATATCTATTAATACCGCAAATGTAGGAATAAATACGAACCTTGCAAATTTCAACGCTGTTTTTTTGTGGATAAATCGTTCAATGTATTTATAATGAATGCTTTGAATCTGTGTGTTTCCGGGCTCTACGCAAACGGGCCGGAATATGTGCCGGCAGCCGGCAAACGGCGCGACTTACCGTATTTCAGGTTTCCGAAATCGTCGTCCGGTCTGTTGCAAGAATCAGACCTATATTGCTTTCTCGGGCCTTTTCGCTTTTGAACCGAGGCCGTTGCGGGTGTTGCGACCGGGGTTCTTCGCGTAAAAACGGAGCGGTAAGGCGGCCGGCGGAATTGCCGGAAAAGTTTCTTTTAGTTATATTTGAAAGTACCCGGTCGGACGCATCGGGCGTTCTAACGTTATTCTATCGTTTATGAAAAGGTTTTTTTTGTGGTCGCTGACGCTCTTTTCGTTCGTTTTCGGAGCGGGCGTATGCAGTGGCGCTGCGGGCGGCGGAATCCGTCTGGACAAGGCGGCGTTTATGATCGACAGCGGGGATAAGATGAAAATCCGCCTGGCGGAGGCTCCTGCCGGCGGCGTGCAGTGGACGTCGAGCGATGAAAAGGTGGCGACGGTTTCCCGGAGCGGCGTGGTGACCGGCGTTTCGAAAGGCGATGCCGTAATTACGGCTTCAGCGGCCGGTTCGAAAGCCGAATGCATCGTGTCGGTCGGTTACGAGGGACAGAATCCGATCCTGCCGCCGACGTGGGGACTGTTTATCGCCGACGGCGAGCCGCACGTTTTCGACGGACGGATGTATATTTTCGGGTCGCGGGACGTGACGAACGGTTTTCTGCCGAACGGCGAACGGGATTTCTGTTCGACCGACTACCATGTGATCTATTCCGACGACCTGATCCACTGGACGGACGCGGGCGTCAGCATCTCGATCGACAGTATTCCGGCGGAGATCCGCGGAAATACGCGGCGGCTGTGGGCGCCGGACGTCTTCAAAAGCCCGACCGAAAAAGACAAGTATTACCTGCTGTTTTGCGGCAACGGCCAGCCGGTGTATATCGCCGAGGGGACGAGCCCGACAGGGCCTTTCGGCAACGTCCGGCTCGTAACGCTGAACGGCGAGCCCATCCCGCAGATCGATCCGGGCGTACTGGTCGACGATGACGGCAAGGTGTACCTGGCGAGTCCGAAATTCTTTATCTGCCGGCTCGACCCGTCGGACTACTCGCGGGTGATGCCCGAAACCTGCCGCGACGTGACGCAGTATATGCCGGTCGGCGACGAGCCGTTCGAAGGGCCTTCGCTGCGGAAACGCAACGGTATTTACTATTACATCTATATTCAGAATAAAGGCAATATCGAACGCGACGGCGCGGTTCCGACGCTGATGGGGTATATGACGGCCGAAAATCCGCTCGGCCCGTATACCTACCGCGGCGTGATCGTTACCAATTACGATTATCCGGCTTCCGGAAACATACACGGCTCGATCGAACCGTTCGACGGACAGTGGTACGTGTCGTACCATATGCCGGTGTCGGAGCTCGGTCTGACCCGTGCCGCCTGCCTCGACCGGATCGAATTCGACGATGACGGGACGATCCGGCGGGCCGAGCCGACTTCGTCCGGCGTAAAGGGCTGTTTCGTACCGGGCGAACGGATCCGCAGCTCCAGCGGGGTCGTCTATTCGGGCGGCCGCAACGACCGCAGGCTGGTGACGCGGCGCGAGCCGACTGCCAATCCGTATGTTTTCCGGTATGTCGGTTATCCGTACACTTTTTACAACGAGCCGGGACAGTGGATCGGATACCGTTTTATGGATTTCTCACCGGAAATTTCGACAGTCGGCATGAGCGTCTGCACCGAAGCCGCCGGCGGGTCGCTCGAAATTCGCCGGGGCTCTGCGGACGGAGAGTTGATCGCCGCCGTCGATCTGCCGAATACCGACGGCGAATGGAAGAAGGTCGAAGCCCCGGCTTCCGTAACCCGCGACGGGAAGGATGCGTTCTATATCTTTCTGAAGACGAAGCCCGGCAGCGGGGATGTTCGGGTCGATTGGCTGGAATTCGGCGCGCGGCGGTAATTTTTTCGACCTCTGTCCGGCAACCGGCGTATTCGGCCGGAATATATCTTATGAAAACGCTTCCGTTGCGAACAGTTTCTTCGCAACGGAAGCGTTTGGCGGAAGCGCGTTTCGGTCAGCTCTTTTTGGCCAGCGAGAACAGGAATTCGAGTCCCCCTTCTTTCCGGTTTTTGGCCGAAATGCGTCCTTTGTGGTACAATACCGAGTTGCGGACGATCGACAGTCCGAGTCCCGATCCTCCGTTTTTGCGACTCCGACCTTCGTCGACCCGGTAGAAACGGACGAATATTTTTTCCAGATCGGCCTCCGGTACGCCGCAGCCGTTGTCGTGGAACGAGAAGTAGTAGAAATCGTCGTCCTCGGCGTATTGCTCGATCGTGATCGTGACGCCTTCGCCGGCGTAATTGACCGCATTGTCGGTCAGGTTCCAGAAGATCGAGTAAAGCAGCGTGTGGTTTCCTTCGACCGTCGTTCCGCGGCTGATGCGGTCGACGATCTGCACGCGGTGAGCGTCCAGCGTATTTTTATGGTCGGCGATCACCTCTTCGACGACCTGTTTCAGGTCGACCGGTTTGCGCTCGAACAAGTCGGTCGCCTCTTCGATCTTGGTGATTAGCGCGACGTCGCGGATCAGGTCGGACAGTCTCAATGCCTGGGTATAAGCCCGGTCGAGAAAGAAGCGCTGTTTGTCCGGACTGATCTCGTGCTGTTGCAGCAGGGTTTCGAGGTATCCCCGGATGCTGGTGACGGGGGTTTTCAGTTCGTGCGCGATGTTGTTGGTCATCTCCTGTTTCAGCAGCCGATTTTTCTCCTGCGCGGTGATGTTATCGAGCGTGATTTCGAAACTGTTGTCGTTGAAAATCAGTAGCCGGACGGCGAAATGACGGCCTTCCCGGGTAAGCTTGGTTTCGTAGATCGGGATCGAGGCCGACTGCGGGTTGACCGGCCGGTGCCGTTGCAGGAATTCGCGCAGGTCGCCGAAATCTTTGGCCCGGAGAATTGCGGTCGCGTCGGAGGTCGGTTCGTCGAGGATCGTGTTGAGGTGCTGTATGAAGTGCGAGTTCGCATAAATTTTGTCTCCGTCCGGCGAAAAGATGCAGATTCCCTCGTCCGAATAGTGGAAGTGGCGGATCAGTTTTTCACGTTCCGTATCGAGCAGGTTGCGGCTTTCGCGCAGCAGCCGGTAATTGGTGACGATGCGGTTGCCTATCTCGCCGAGTTCGGTATCCGGGAATCTGACCTTGTCGAAATCGGGACGGTTGTTCTCGGTCGAGACCAGAAAGTCGCGCAATCCGCTGACCGCCTTGCCGAAACGGTCGGACAGGTACAGCAACGAGATCAGCGCGACAAAGAAAAGCAGCAACATGAAATAAAGAAAGAAATCGTCCGCTTTCAGGCTCAGTTTCGCCGCGTTGTCGTAAGGCAGCGCCACCCGGACGAAATCGTTGCCGAACAGCCGCGCATAGTAATAATAAGTTTTTCCGGTGGTTGCCGAGTGCCGAATGTGGCTTCCGCCGCCGCGGATCAGCGCTTGGGCGATTTCGGGCCGCGACAGGTGGTTCTCGACGATCGGTTTTCCGTCGGAGCCGTTGTCGAACAGCACGTTGCCGCGCCGGTCGATGATGCTTATCCGCAGATCCCGGGGCAGCAGCGGCAGCAGGCTGTCAAGCCGGGACATCGAATCCGGAGCGGTCAGATGGTTTTCGGCGATGTATTTCGAGATCAGCGTCGCGTAAACGTCCATTCCCCGTTTGAACTCGTCGTTTCTGAAGGTTCGTTCGCGGTTTTGCTGGACGAAGACGACGATCGCCGCGAAAACGGCGAATACGATCAGGAAGTAAAAAAACAGTTTTTTTCGATAGCTCAGGCGCATGGCGGTATCGGTTATCGGGTTAAAATTCGATGCAGTATCCATATCCGGAACGGTTCGTCAGGCGTTCGCCGAACGTTCCCAGTTTTTTACGCAGCCGTGTGATGTGCACGTCTACGGTGCGTTCGAGCACGTAGGACTCCTTTTTCCAGACGCGTTCGAGAATATCCTCCCGCGAAAAAACCTTGTTCGGAGTCCGCGCCAGCGTCATAAGGATTTCGAACTCCTTTTTGGTCAGCAGGATGTGTTCGTTGCCGAGCGTCGCGCTCTTGGTTTCGGGATCGATCGTCAGTTCGCCCAGTTCGATCGTACGGTTCGTATCGGCCGGCGCTGCGGCGCTCCGTTTCAGCACGGCCTTTACGCGGGCCGTCACTTCCTTGATCGAGAACGGTTTCGGAATGTAGTCGTCCCCTCCGAGGCTGAATCCGGTGAGCAGGTCGTTTTCGGTGTCCTTGGCCGTCAGGAAGACGATCGGAACTTGCAGTTTCTGCTCCTTGCGCACCTTTTCTGCCATCCGGAATCCCGACATCCCTTCCATCATCACGTCCAGCAGGATCAGGTCGTAGCCGTCCGGCAGCATTTTCAGGGCCTGCTCGGCCGATTCGGCCGTTTCGACGGCGAACCCTTCGCATTCGAGGTTGAAGCGCAGGATCTCGCACAGATCCTGTTCGTCGTCCACGACCAGTATTTTCTCGCGTTTTGCCATTTTTACAACAGGTTTTTGTCCGTGTGCTTGATGTCTTTCCCTTCGGTAACGAAAATCACCGCCTCGGCGATGTTCGTCGCCTGGTCGCCGATGCGTTCGAGGTTGTTCGCGATGCCGAAAACCGACAGCATCCCTTCCATCTCTTCGGCCGTCAGCGTCCGCTGGGTTCCCGTGCTTTTCAACTCGCCGGAAATCCGCCGCCACCATTCGTCCACGCGGTCGTCGCTGCGGATCACTTCGCGCGCCAGCCGTTCGTCGCTGCAGTTCATCGCAAAAATAACGTTTTTCACCATATCCGCCGCCAGGTCGAACATTTTGAGCAGTCCGTCGCTTTTGCGGCGGTACAGTCCGGTGCTGACGGCCGTGCCGCCGGTGAATTCGTAGACGTTGTGGATCAGGTCGCCGATGCGCTCCAGATTCGAGGTCGTATCGTAGCAGGCCATGATGATCCGCAGGTTCGAGGCGCGCGGCGCGTGCAGTACGATCACGTTGACCACTTCGTCGCGGATCGAGACTTCCAGGCCGTCGATCGCGCTTTCGTTGCGGTTCAGTTCGTCGCGCAGTTCGGCGGACGAATTTCCCGCGAGCAGTTGCCGGGTGATGGAGAGTTGTCTCAGGATGAGTTCGGTTAGCCGGTCGAACTGGTCGCCTACCGGTTTTAAAACGGTGTCTTTCAATCGGTTCATAATAGGTGTGTTTTTATCCGAACTGGCCGGAGAGGTACTCTTCGGTCCGTTTGTCTTTCGGTGTGGTGAACAGGGTTTGCGTGCGGCCGGATTCGACCAGCTCGCCGAGGTACATAAACAGCGAGTAGTCCGAGATCCGCGCCGCCTGCGCCATATTGTGCGTTACGATAACGATCGTGAACTCTTTTTTCAGTTCGAGCATCAGCTCTTCGACGCGGTGCGTCGCGATCGGGTCGAGCGCCGAGGTCGGTTCGTCCATCAGCAGCACTTCGGGTTTCAGCGCGATCGCGCGGGCGATGCACAGCCGTTGCTGCTGTCCGCCGGAGAGGAATCCTCCTTTGCGGAACAGCGAATCGCGCACTTCGCTCCAGAGTCCGACGCTCGTAAGGCTCGTTTCGACGATCTCGTCCTTCTGCGCTTTCGACAACCGGATGCCGTTCAGCTTGTATCCGGCCAGCACGTTGTCGTAAATGCTCATCGTCGGGAACGGGTTCGGCCGCTGGAACACCATGCCGGCCATCCGTCTCACCTCCATCGGATTCATTTTGAAGATATTTCGTTCGTCGAGCAGGATTTCGCCCGTCACGCGGATGTCCGGATAGAGCTCGTGCATACGGTTGATCGCCCGCAGCAGCGTGCTTTTACCGCAGCCCGACGGGCCCATGATC
>ERZ827156.4208-NODE-4208-length-11944-cov-3.090840_pt1 | contig 11944 bp, 9 predicted proteins | sample MGYA00519919_ERZ827156 | MGnify/ENA primary metagenome ERZ827156 (study PRJEB31778, sample SAMEA3449269) | human gut metagenome | biome: human gut; feature: human-associated habitat; material: faeces | place: United Kingdom | collected 2010/2012 ... | reverse complement strand
CAAATGCAATTCTTGCGGTTTCCATCGCATGTGCCAGAGCGGCAGCAATTTCACTGGATATTCCGCTTTATCGTTTCCTTGGCGGGGCTTCCGGAAATCGTCTTCCGGTTCCAATGATGAACATCGTAAACGGTGGATGCCATGCATTGTCTTCCGGACTGGATGTACAGGAATTCATGATCATGCCGGTAGGAGCACCTTCTTTTAAGGAGTGTCTCAGATGGTGTGCGGAAGTATTCCATGCACTGGCTTCTATTTTAAAGGACAGAGGACTTGCCACATCCGTTGGGGATGAGGGTGGTTTTGCACCGGCACTGAAATCGGATGAGGAAGCAATCGAGACCATTCTTGAGGCGGTAAAGAAAGCTGGATATGAGCCGGGGAAGGACTTTAAGATTGCAATGGATGCCGCTTCTTCCGAGTGGAAGACAGGAAAGAAGGGCGAGTACAAACTGCCAAAGGCCGGAACCGTATATACTTCTGAACAGCTGATTGATCATTGGAAAAAGCTTGTGGAGAAATATCCGATCATTTCCATAGAGGATGCACTGGGTGAAGAGGACTGGGAAGGATGGCAGAAGCTTACCGCCGAGCTGGGGGACAAAGTACAGCTTGTCGGTGATGACCTTTTTGTTACCAATACCGAGCGTCTGGCAAAGGGAATCAGCCTTGGCTGCGGAAACTCCATTCTGATCAAGTTAAACCAGATCGGTTCCGTTTCCGAAACTTTAGAGGCAATCAAGATGGCACACAAAGCCGGATACACAGCCATTTCTTCTCACCGTTCCGGAGAGACAGAAGATACCACAATCGCAGATCTGGCTGTCGCATTAAATACCCGTCAGATCAAGACCGGTGCACCGAGCAGAACAGAGCGTGTGGCAAAATACAACCAGTTACTCCGTATTGAAGAAGAACTTGGCGCAGCAGCTGTTTATCCGGGTATGGGAGCATTTAACGTACAGAAGTAGTATCCGGATATTATAATTGACAATATCAAATTTTTGTTTTACATACTTCAATTTTTTCTTCTTATTTGAGAGAGACCGTAAGGTCTCTCTCATTTTGTGCATGTATCCGAAAAAAGTAAAAAAAAATTTAAAAAGTGCAAAACATTGACGATACAGGCATAAGAAACTATAATAGGGACAGAAACAAAAGAGGGAGGGAATTGTTTGTGAAAAAGAAGGGTAACATTTCTATTAAAGCAAAATTACTTGGAATTATTATTCCGGTAGTAATTGCGATTATACTGATTCTGGTGTTTACCGCATATCATGTATCATCCGGAATTATCGAGAGTTATTCCAAAAATTTACTGGAATCTTCGGTAAACAGTCAGGCATCAAAAATTGAGGCATGGCTTGAGGAAAATCTGGCTTCCATGCAGATGGCAAAGACCATGATTGAAAAATTGCACCCGGATGAGGCGCAGCTGCAGACTATTTTGGATGCATCCTGCGGATACAGTGAAAATTATCCGGATGGTCTTTTCCTTGCAGATGCCAATGGCAGCTTTTTAAAAGGTACAGACTCCAAAAAGCAGGAGCCAAATCCGAAAGAGAGTATGTGGTATCAGGAAGGAATGACAAGAGTTAATATGGCAGTCGGTTCTGCACACCAGAATCCGGACGGAACGAATGTTGTCAGTGCATCCGGACTTTTGAATGACGGTTTAGATACCGTGCGTGTAATTGCAGCCGATATGACATTGGACCGTATTTCCGTGATTGTAAATTCTTTTATCGAAATGCACGATGCAGAGGCATTTCTTGTGGACAAGGACAGCAGCGTGATCCTTGCAAGCAGGGATTCCGATCTGATTTCCAAGACACTGGGGGCAGACGGACAGAGTGCATTTTATAAAGATGTGGAGAAAAAGGTTTCCGGCAAATCGTATGATTTCTGTACACTTGATGGAAATATGACAGTATTTAAGGAAGTAAACGGAACCAACTGGCTGCTGGTTTCTTATGTTCCTACGCGTGTTGTACTTGCGGATCTGGTAGGATTGCGGAATCTTATGATCATTTTCAGCATTATTTCGATCCTTGTATTATGTGTTCTGATCGAACGTGTGACGCATGTGGTGATTCGTCCGGTGAAGGAGATGACAAGGGTAATTACCAGCATGGCATCCGGTGACTTTACCGTATCCATGAAGGTGAAAGGAAATGATGAGATTGCTGTGATGGGGCGCAGCGTGGAACATTTTATTGCATCAATGAAAGAAATGATCCGGCAGATGGGACATGTTTCCGACCGCCTGGAAAAACAGGCGGGATCAAGCAAGAATGTTTCGGGTGAAATGAATTCTGCGGCAAATATCCAGTCACAGTCCATGACGGAGCTGAATGCAACGGTTGATCAGCTGTCGGTTTCCGTCAATGAAATCGCACAGAACGCAACCCAGCTTGCCGGTGTTGTTGCGGATACCAAAGAGGACAGCGATAAAGTAGAAGATAAGATGCGTACCACTGTGGAAGTATCAGAAAAAGGAAAAGCCGATATGGAGAGCGTTGGAAATGCGCTTCATAATATCGAAATTTCCATACATAACCTCGAAGAAGCGGTTGATAAAGTGGGTACGGCTTCCGGAGAAATCGTAGATATTATAAAACTCATCGGGGATATTGCGGAGGAAACCAACCTGCTCTCCTTAAATGCATCGATTGAAGCAGCGCGTGCAGGGGAAGCCGGACGCGGATTTGCGGTAGTTGCCTCACAGATTGGGGTACTTGCAAAAAACAGTGCGGATTCGGTAGCGCATATTACATCACTCATCAATGAAATCAACGGACTTGTGGATGATGCCGTCAAACAGGCCGGAAGCAGTGCAAGCGATATCGAAAGCAGCGCGGATTTGATTCATACAGCGGTGGATACATTTGACCAGATTTTCCAGAATATCCAGGAAACCAGCCATCTGATAGAGAGTGTGGTAGAAAAAATCAACCAGGTGGATCAGGTGGCAACCAATGTTGCCGCAATTTCCGAAGAACAGGCGGCAAGTTCGGATGAAATTCTTGCCACTTCGGAATCCATGCTCCAGCAGGCAAAGAGTATTTCCAAGAACAGTGAACAGGTGGAAGCGGAAGCCGGAAATCTGGCAGAATCTGCAGACCAGCTGGCGGATCAGGTCAAGCAGTTTCAGATATAGGAGGGTAAAAGGTCATGAAGAAAGTAATCAGTTGTATGATATGCGCCCTGCTTCTTGTGGGCTGCATGGCAGGATGCGGCAGTACCGGAGGCAAATCCGGCAGCGGAAACGGAATCAAAATCATGATGTCGTTGTCACAGGGAGATGATTTCCGCAACACGATTGTGGAACAGGCAAAAAAGACGGCACAGGAAAAAGGTGCAACACTGGATGTCTATGATGAGGATGGTTCCCTGGAGAGTCAGGTGGAACATATCAAACAGGCAGCAAAAGAAAAATACGATGTGATTTTATGTGGACCGGTTAATGCAGATACCGCGCTGGAACTGGAATCACTGGCAGACGGAATTCCTGTTATCTTTTATAACAGTTGTCCGGATGCATCGTATCTGGAGACCGGAAAATATATGTATGTGGGTTCCGATGAAAATGTAGCGGGACAGTATCAGGCAGAGTATATTCTGGATAAGTTTTCTTCTTCGGATGAAATCAATGTGGCAATCTTCAAGGGACCAAGGAACCATTCGGCAACGAAAGGACGTACGGGTGCATTGAAGGATACATTGAATGCGTCCGGCAAGAAAATCAATTATGTATTTGAGGATAATGCAGACTGGGATCAGGCAACGGCACAGAAGATGTTTGAACTTTTCTTAAAGACCGGACAGTCCTGTGATGTTGTGGCATGTAACAACGATTCCATGGCGATGGGAATTGTCGATGCATGCAAAGAGGCAGGAATAAACGGTATGCCAATTCTTGGTATTGATGCGACGGCCGGTGGATGTGCAGCGATCGAGGCGGGAGATATGGCATTTACCGTCTATCAGTCAGGTGTTGGACAGGGAAAGATGGTTGTAGAGACTGCGATTGCTGTGGCAAATGGTTCGGATGTAACAAAACTGGAAGGGGCAACGAAGGATGGCCTTTATGTATGGGTGCCATTTGAAAAAGTTGACAGTTCTAATGTAAAAGATTACGAATAGACTTGCAATCATGCGTGCATTTTGGGATAATAAAAAAAGTTTGAACAAAGGTGGACGTAACAGTGAGTCAAAGAATAAAAATAACGGATTTTATGGCACCGGAGCTGGATGTGTACGCGCGGCTGACCGAAAATCAGCTGCTGAACCGTGCGCATCCGGAAGAAGGAATGTTTATTGCCGAAAGTCCCAAGGTGATTGAGCGGGCACTGGATGCGGGATGCATACCGGTGTCTTTGCTTATGGAAACAAAACATGCCCAGGGAGAAGCAAAAGAAATGATCGAAAGATGCGGGGATATTCCGGTGTATACGGCAGAATTTGATGTGCTGACAAAGCTGACCGGTTTTGCTCTGACCAGAGGGGCACTTTGTGCCATGTACCGGCCAAAGCTGCAGGAACCGGAGGAGATTTGTGCCAAAGCCAGACGCATTGCAGTACTCGAAAACGTGGTAAATCCAACCAATGTCGGTGCTATTTTCCGTTCGGCGGCTGCGCTTCATATGGATGCGGTGCTTCTGACGCCGGGATGCAGTGATCCGCTGTACCGGCGCGCCATCCGGGTGAGCATGGGAACCGTATTTCAGATTCCGTGGACATACCTGCAGACGGAAAACGGGGTGAAAAATCCACCCGGTCAGGCGGCAGGAGCGGACATTGACCATTTGCATAAAATGGGATTTCGTGTGGCAGCCATGGCACTTTCCGGGGATTCGGTTGGAATTGATGATCCGGCACTGGCTGCGGAAGAAAAGCTGGCTGTCGTGCTTGGCACGGAAGGGGATGGTCTGGCAGGACATACGATTGCGGACTGCGATTATACGGTCTGTATTCCGATGGCGCATGGCGTGGATTCGCTCAATGTAGCGGCGGCAAGTGCCGTGGCATTCTGGCAGCTAGGGAGAAATAATTGTACAATTAAGCATTAATGTGGTACACTATATATTGTTTTTATTAGCTTACAATACTTTTCAAAGGAGAAATATATATTATGAAACTCGGCATTGTCGGACTCCCAAACGTGGGAAAAAGTACATTATTCAACTCACTGACCAAAGCAGGTGCCTTATCTGCAAACTATCCATTCGCAACGATCGACCCGAATGTTGGAATTGTTTCGGTTCCGGATGAGAGAATCGTAAAGCTCGGTGAACTTTATCATACAAAAAAGGTTACACCTGCCACAATCGAATTTGTTGATATTGCAGGACTTGTAAAAGGTGCCAGCAAGGGAGAGGGACTCGGAAACCAGTTCCTTGCCAATATTCGGGAGGTCGATGCGATTGTACATGTAGTGCGCTGTTTCGAGGATACCAATATTATCCACGTCGACGGTTCCATTGATCCGGCGCGTGATATCGAGACCATCAATCTGGAACTGATCTTTTCGGATATTGAGATTCTCGACAGAAGAATTGCAAAGATTGCCAAGCAGGCAAGAATGGACAAGACACTTGCCAAGGAGTTAGAACTTGTTGAGGCAGTCAAGGCACATCTGGAAGATGGAAAGATGGCGAGAACCTTTGAGGTGCCGGATGATGATGACGCACAGATTTGGTTTAAGGGATACAACCTCCTTACTGCAAAGCCTACCATCTATGCTGCAAATGTAGCAGAGGATGATCTGGCCGATGATGGAGCTTCCAATCCGCATGTGGCAAAAGTGCGTGAGATGGCAAAAGAAGAAGGTGCAGAAGTATTTGTGATCTGTGCACAGATTGAGCAGGAGATTGCAGAGTTAGATGAAGATGAAAAGAAGATGTTTTTAGAGGATCTTGGATTAAAAGAATCCGGTCTGGAAAAACTGATCCGTGCAAGTTATCGTCTTTTGGGACTGATCAGTTATCTGACAACGGGTCCGGATGAGACAAGAGCATGGACCATCACAGAAGGAACCAAGGCGCCACAGGCAGCAGGTAAGATCCATACAGACTTTGAAAGAGGATTTATCCGTGCGGAAGTGGTCAGCTATGACAACCTTGTTAAATATGATGGAATGAACGGTGCCAAGGAAAAAGGACTGGTCCGCTCAGAAGGAAAAGATTATGTAGTACAGGATGGCGATGTAGTGCTGTTCCGCTTTAATGTCTGATAGAAAAGACAGATTGGAGGAAGTATGAAGGGAGCAGATATTGCTTTTCCGAACATAGGAATCTATTTTTCAAATGTGCCTAAAAGTGTTTCCGTGGCAGGCTTTCAGATTGCCTTCTATGGCATTATTATTGCCTGCGGTATGCTGCTAGGTATCGTGATGGCCAGGTGGAATGCTAAAAGGACGGGCCAAAATCCGGATATCTATACTGATTTTGCTCTGTGGGGAATTTTGTTTGCTCTCATCGGAGCCAGAGCTTACTATGTGATCTTCAGCTGGGACAGTTATAAAGATGATTTCATGCAGATTTTTAACATACGCGGCGGCGGTCTGGCTATTTACGGTGGTGTGATCGCGGCGGTTATTACAGCTATCGTGTACTGTAAAAGAAAGAATTATAACTTCCTGAAATTTGTCGATACGGCAGTGACCGGACTGATCCTGGGACAGATCATCGGGCGGTACGGAAACTTTATGAACCGGGAGGCCTTTGGAGAGTATACAAATTCCTTGTTTGCCATGCGCTTGAAAGTGGATGAAGTGAATCCGAGCAGTATAACGGATGTTATGACGGAGCATATGCAGACCATAGATGGTGTAAATTATATACAGGTACATCCGACCTTCTTGTATGAATCGGTTTGGAATCTGATCATTTTGATTCTGATGATACTGCGCATCAAGAAGAAGGCATTTAACGGTGAAATTTTCCTGATCTATCTGATCGGATATGGAATAGGAAGATGCTGGATCGAAGGACTTCGTACCGATCAGTTGCAGATCGGCACAACCGGGATTGCTGTTTCGCAGGTCCTTTCTGCTGTGCTTGCCCTGGCCGGAATCGCTGCCTGGGTGCTCTTGTTCAGAAAAAATAAAAAAAGAACAAAAAAAATATAATTTAATACAGAAACAATATGTAGTAGAAAACAACTTATTAAGAGAGAAAAACCACTAAGTATAGGTTTTTCTCTCTTTTTTTATGCATTCGTTGAAAAATTTTTATGCTTGCGTATTCCCATAAAGTGGTGTAAGATGGTGATAAAAGTGGTGCGAAGTGGAGGAAAGTGTCACGAAGTGGTGTGATTGGCATAACACATCCATCACGAAACGGAAGTTGGTGAATGATTATGTTTATGGGTACATACGAGCATGGACTTGATGCCAAGGGAAGAGTGATTGTTCCTGCAAAACTCAGAGAAGACTTGGGCGAGTCGTTTGTGGTCACATTGGGTCTCGATGGATGCCTGTTTGCATATCCCATGTCTGAATGGGAGAAGTTCATTGACAAGTTGAAAGAATTGCCGGGGACAAAAGAAGCCCGTATGCTGCAAAGGCATTTTATGGCCAAGGCGGCACCCTGTGAAGTTGACAAACAGGGAAGGACTCTTTTACCGGCAAAGTTAAGAGAGTACGCAGGATTGGAAAAGGAGATTGTCTTTGTAGGAGTTTTGTCAAAGATTGAGATCTGGAGTAAAAAACGCTGGGAAGACAATGATGATTATGACAACATCGAAGATATTGCCGAGGATATGTCACAGTTTGGACTGAGTTTCTAATGAAAGGGGAGAAGGCTGATGGAATTTAATCATGTTTCCGTTTTATTAGAAGAGGTAATCGAAAATCTGGACATAAAACCGGATGGTGTGTATGTGGATGGTACCTTGGGAGGAGCCGGACATGCTTCCAGAGTATGTGAAAAATTAGGCCCCGAGGGTATGTTTATTGGTCTTGATCAGGATGAGACGGCGATCCGGGTCTCTACGGAACGCCTGGCAAAATTCGGTGAAAAGGTTCATATCGTCAAAAGCAACTATGTTCACATGAAAGAGGTACTGAAAGATCTTCATGTAGAAAAAGTGGATGGTATTTTGCTGGATCTTGGTGTGTCATCCTATCAGTTAGATACGGCCGAGAGAGGATTTTCCTATATGGAAGACGCACCCCTGGATATGAGAATGGACAGACAGCAGAGTATCAGTGCCATGGAGATTGTGAATGAGTATCCACAGGAAGAACTGTATCGTATCATCAAAGAATATGGTGAAGAGAGGTATGCCAGAAATATTGCCAAAAACATATGTCTGGCAAGAGAAGAAAAGAAAATTGAGACAACCTTTGAATTAGTTGATATTATCCGCCGCTCCATGCCGGCAAAGGCACGGAATGGAAAAGGGCATCCGGCCAAGCGCACCTTTCAGGCAATCCGGATTGAATGCAATCACGAATTGGATGTGCTGCGTCAGGCGCTGGATGAAATGATCGATTTATTGAGCGATTCCGGAAGATTGTGTATTATCACATTCCATTCTTTAGAGGACAGAATGGTAAAACTGAAGTTCAGACAGGCAGAAAATCCATGTACCTGCCCTCCGGACTTTCCGGTATGTGTGTGCGGCAATGTATCAAAAGGGAAAGTGATTACGAGAAAACCGATTCTTCCGTCACAGGAAGAACTGGACGCAAATTCGCGCTCTAAGAGTGCCAAGTTAAGAGTGTTTGAAAGAAGAAAAACAGGGGGAATTTAATTCATGTCCACAAGAAATACGCCTTATGTATATGGAAGTGCTGCCAGGCAGTTAGAAGCAGCACCTTTAAGACGGCGAGAGGAAGAGATCCGCAGACAGCAGGAGCAGAGGAGACATCAGAAACCGAAAAAGAGAGTTGACCGGGTAGCAGTGTTTTGGACGGTGGTGACTTTTTCTGTTGTTATGTTTGTGTCATTGTTCTATATTCGTCTGCAATTTCAGTCTACCTATTTGAGCAAAAGTGTGGTAAACTTACAAAGTGAAGTTGTAAATATGGAACGAGAGAACACTGTAGCTGAGATGGAACTGGACAATAATGTGGATCTGACGGAGATTTACAGAAAAGCTACCAAAGAGTTAGGGATGTGTCAGCCAAAAGACAATCAGGTATTTACTTATGAGAGTAAGAAGAGTACACAAGTCAGACAACATAGTGCGATTTCAGATGATTGACGGTGAAGTGGGGAAAAATCTATGACAGACAAGTATTATAGAGAAGAAGCCTATAGACGAAGAAGAATAAGACGAAAAAGAGCAAAACGAAGAAAATTCACGCGTGGAATGAGGATTGCTCTTTTTTGCTTTTTTATCTTGTTTATTTTAGCGTTTGCTGCTCTGGGAATCCGGATTTACGGGATTAACAGAGATCAGGGCGAGAGATACAAAAAAGCAGCCCTTTCACAGCAGTCGTATACCAATACGACATTGAATTACCAGAGAGGAGCCATCAAAGACCGCAATAATACAACCATGGCAGTCAGTGTCAGAAAGTATAATCTGGTGCTGGAACCCCGGACCCTGGCGGAAGATGCAGAAAAGAAAACGGCTACGGTAGAAGCTATTGCATCCTATTTTTCGGTAAAGGCGGATGCTGTCAATGAAGTTGTAACAAAAAAATCAAACTCCATGTATGAGCATCTGGACGAACTGAAGGAACTGGACTCTAAAAAAGTGGATGGCTTTAAAAAGAAAATGCAGAAGGATAAAAATATTGTGGGTGTATGGTTTGAAGAAACATATACAAGAGATTATCCTTTGAAAACGGTAGGCTGCAACATTATCGGATTTATGTCTTCTGAAAATCAGGGGACTTACGGAGTGGAGGAAAGTTATAACGATGTACTCTGCGGTACAACAGGCCGTGAATTTGGATATTTTGATTCTAATATGAATTTGCAGCGTACGGTGAAAAAGGCAAAGGATGGCAATTCCGTCGTACTTACCATTGACGCCAATGTACAGCAAATCGTAGAGCAGGAAATCCAGGATTTTCAGAAGAAGGGAACCGGCGCCCAGAAGGTGGCAGTTATGATGATGAACCCGAAAAATGGAGAAGTGCTTGCTATGGCATCTAACTCTACCTTTGACTTGAACAATCCAAGAGATATGAGCACTATGTTTACGCAGGCGCAGATTCAGGCCATGAATGATAAGGAGAAGAAAGAAAACCTTATGAGCATGTGGTCCAATTTTTGTATTGGATCTGCCTATGAGCCTGGTTCTACATACAAACCCTTTACGATTGCTGCGGCACTGGATGAGAATCTGATTCAGGACAGTTCGACTTTTAACTGCCGCGGTGTTCTGAAGGTAGGAGACCGTGAAATCCATTGTAGTAACCGCTCCGGACATGGTGTGCTGGATCTCCGTCACGCTTTGATGGAATCTTGTAATGCGGCTCTGATGGATATTGGATTGAAATTAAAACGAGATAAATTTATTAAATACAACGAATTATACGGATTTGGACAGAGGACAGGAATTGACCTGCCGGGTGAAACATCCGGACTTTTGCATTCTGCTGACAGTTTAAACGAAGTGGAACTGGCTACCAGTAGTTTTGGGCAGACTCAGACGATGACTATGGTTCAGATGCTCAGCGGTTTCTGTTCCCTTGTAAATGGTGGCAATTATTATCAGCCTCATGTCGTGAAAGAAATCCAGAACAGTGATGGAGAAGTGGTAGAAACCATCACCCCGACTATCGTGAAAAAAACCACAACAGAAGATACCAGTAGTCTCCTCCGCAGTTACTTAAAATCTACGGTGGAAGAAGGTACTGCATCACCGGCCAAGGTAAAAGGATATTCCATTGGTGGAAAAACCGGTACTGCCGAGAAGCGTCCGGTCAGTGCCAAGAAATATCTGGTATCATTTATTGGCTGCGTGCCGGCAGAAGATCCGGATGTGGCGATTTATGTTATCATCGATGAACCAAAAGTAAAAGATCAGGCCCACAGTACGTATGCTACTGAATTTGCGTCCAAGATCATGAAAAAAGTACTTCCGTTTTTAGGTCAATATCCATCAAAGTAATCATATTGAATGTCTGCCTGCAATAGACTGTAAAGATGAAACATGGGGGCGGACAGATGAAACACAGACACAAGACCTATCAAAGAAGAAATGCTTTAATGGTATTCCTTTTATTTGCATTTGCGTTGACAGCTATGATCGGGCGGCTCTGTTATCTGATGATCGTCAGAGCGGATCATTATGGTGTACAGGCGAAGGAAATCCAACAGCGGGAACGCCGTATTAAGGCAAAAAGAGGCGAGATAAGAGACCGGAACGGAAAGGTGCTGGCAGGAAACAAGGCAGTGTCTACGATTTCGGTCATTCACAGCCAGGTAAAGGAGCCGGAAAAGGTTATCCGTATACTGGCAAAAGAGTTGAAAATGGATGAGGACCAGATCCGAAGAAAAGTGGAGAAGGTTTCCTCTCGTGAGAAGATCAAATCAAATGTTGATAAGAAAACATCCGATACGATACGCGACTATGGATTGGCGGGAGTGACCGTCGATGAAGATGATAAAAGACAGTATCCATATGGCAGTCTGGGATCTAAAGTTCTTGGTTTTACAGGGGCGGATAACCAGGGTATTATTGGATTAGAGGTAAGTTACGAAAAATTTTTGAAAGGAATTGATGGAGCAATCCTTACGACTACCACAGCAGGCGGCGTGGAGATAGAAAACGGAGCGGAGGAGAGAGTGGAACCGGTATCCGGCCAGAATCTTACCACCAGTCTGGATGTGACCATCATGCAGTACGCAGACCAGGTGGCAAACCAGATCCTTCAGAAAAAGAAGGCAAAAAGTGTTGATATCATTGTGATGAATCCCAATAATGGGGAAATCTATGCCATGGCCTGCGCACCGGAATTTGACTTGAATTCTCCTTT
>ERZ827156.4205-NODE-4205-length-11947-cov-3.430626_pt1 | contig 11947 bp, 5 predicted proteins | sample MGYA00519919_ERZ827156 | MGnify/ENA primary metagenome ERZ827156 (study PRJEB31778, sample SAMEA3449269) | human gut metagenome | biome: human gut; feature: human-associated habitat; material: faeces | place: United Kingdom | collected 2010/2012 ... | reverse complement strand
GGGCCAGCCGCTTGAGGGCTGTGCCGCTGAGCGCGGGGCGCTGTGTTTGGGGAACAACCATAAACAACCCTCCAAAAGAGTGTGGATTCGACTTTCTGTTGCAGGAAAGTCCTTATTTTTTGTGGAAATTTCCGCTTGGGTGCTTGACAAAGGCCGGGCGGGATAGTACACTCAAAAAGAAAATTGAACTCCAGCAAGAGCAAGATGAAAAAGATTCACAGAAGATCGGGCGTCTCCGAACGAGTAACGGGAAGGAGGCATTGAGGTATGACGCTGTTTTCTTATGAGATTTTTGATGCTGTGGCCCGCCAGGGCAGCTTTAACAAGGCGGCACAGCAGCTGCACCTGACCCCCTCGGCCATCAGTCACGCCATTGCCGTAATGGAGGAGGAGCTGGGCTTTGCTCTGTTCAACCGCGGCAAGAACGGCGTTTCCATGACCAGCTACGGTGCCTCGCTGTACCCGTCCATCCGCGATGTGCTCAACAGCGACGAAGCCCTCAAGCAGAGCATCGCCCGCCTGAACGGCCTTGAAAAGGGCAAGGTGAGGCTGGGCGTGTTCAACTCGGTATGCGCGTCGCTGCTGCCGGGGCTGCTGAAAAGCTTTATGACCCACTACCCGCAGATCGAGATCGAGGTCTATCAGGGCACCTACGATGACGTGAAGGAATGGCTGCGCACCGGTCAGGTGGATGTTGCGTTCCTTTCTTCCACCTGCCGGGAGGAATTCAACCTCACCGAGCTGTTCCGGGAGCCGCTGCTGTGCATCGTGCCGCAGGACTGGCCCGAACCGGAAAACGGCGTGATGACCCCTGCCCTGATGAACGGTCAGAGCTTTGTGGTGCAGTGTGACGCCACCGACGCAGAAATGCGCCAGTTCCTGAAGAAATACAAGGTCGGCACCGAGCGCCGCTGCCACGTCATCGATGACCAGTCCAATATTGCCATGGTGGAAGCCGGTCTGGGCATTTCCATCATGCCGCAGATGCTGCTGCGGGACTGCAAGGCCGCTGTGAAGATCTACCCCATCGAGCCGGAGGAATACCGTGTGGTGGGTCTGGCCGTCCAGCGCCCTGCCGCGATGGCTCCTGCCGTGGAGCAGATGTTCCACCACATCGTGGACTACTGCAAGCAGGTCGAGCTGCAGTAACGCGGGATCCCTATTACTATAGCACATTTCAGCCGGTGTTTGGTGCACCGGCTGAATTTTTTGCAAAATACGCCCGGATGCAGGGGTGCGTGTGGCAAGTCTATTGTATCTGCTGGGAAAATCCGGTATACTAAACAAAAAACAACAGGAGAATGCAATGCATACTTTTTCTACCCTGCCCGCCGCCGAGGGCTTCCGGATGCCGGCGGAATATGAGCCGCACCGCGGCTGTGTGATGATCTGGCCGGTGCGGCCCGGTTCCTGGCTGTACGGCGGCCGGGACGCCCAGCCTGCCTTTGCGCAGGCCGCCCGCGCCATTGCCGAGAGCGAGACGGTGTGGATGCTGGCCGGCCCGGCGGATGCCGGTGCCGTGCAGGCGGAGTTTGCCGGGGACGAGAACATCCATGTGCTGACCATCGAGACCGATGACGCATGGGCGCGGGATGTGGGGCCCACCTGCGTGGTGGACGATCACGGCACCGTGCGGGGCGTGGACTGGCAGTTCAACGCACCACTGAAGAATCACTTTGCCGATAAAGCCAGCGGATGGGGTATGAACTTCGAAGGCGGTTACTTTGTAACTCCTAATCTCGGACTCGGACTCTTTATGAACTACAGCAGTAACCACGAATACTTCCCACGCGCAACTTTCCCTGTTGGCGAAGGAACCGTGAATACTGACCAGCAACATACCATCTTCCAGTTACCTTTTGGTGCCGCTGCACGTTATCAAATGAATCGTGGCGGAGCATGGCAACCTTATTTCGGTGTCAAGCTGGGTGCCAATTATGCGAAAGTACGTTCTAACTACAATATGTTCGAAACCCGCGATAATACTTGGGGATTCTACGTATCACCGGAAATCGGTCTTAACGTATACCCTTGGGCTTACGGTCCGGGTCTGCATATCGCCGTTTACTACAGCTATGCTACCAACAAGGCCAATGTGCTGACTTACAATGTAGACAAGCTCAACAACTTCGGCTTCAGGGTAGGTCTTGCCTTCTAAAAAGAGCAGAGGTACCTGACTATATATACAAAAGAGGCTGTTATATCACATGACAGCCTCTTCCTTTTTAAAAGCAATACATAGTATGCTTGCCTTTCATTTGACAACTTTATCAATCACTATTTATCTAAATAAAGGCCAATTGGAATCTTCTATATGGGCTTCTTTCATAATCGCTTTCAATTCATCCGCTTTCTCAGGATATTGATTCAGCACATTGTACTTCTCCGACGGATCAGAAGCCAGGTTGTATAATTCGTAATAGGGCTTATTTCCCCGTATATTCATGTGAACAAGCTTCCAGTCACCTTTGCGGACTGCCTGACGCCCATTCATCTCAAGAAATTCGAAATAAAGATATTCATGTTCTTTCTGTCCTTTACGGTTTTGTAACAGAGGAAGTATACTGACACCATCCATATTCCGGGTATCCGCTTTCGGATTCAACACTTCCCTGAAAGTGGGCATTAAGTCCCAGAATGAACACATGAAATCGGTTTCCGTACTGGGTTGTACGTGTCCGGGCCACGATATGATCATGGGTACACGGATACCACCTTCGTACACGTCACGTTTATACCCGCGCCATATGCCATTACTGTTGAAAAAGTCCGGATCGGCACCACCCTCCATATGAGGACCATTATCACTCGAAAAGATGATAATGGTATTATCGTATACTCCCATATCTTTCAACTTCTGTACAATCTGCCCTACATATACATCCAACCGATAGACCATTGCAGCAAATGTAGCGTGCGGATAGAACTGAGTACAATACCCTCCTTTACGGAAAGCAGGATTTCCGGGCTCCACTCCACGATAAGGCTTCTCGGGGTACTTCCCACGAAACTTCTTAATAATACTATCTTCAGGTACTATCAGTTCGGCATGCGGAATAATAGTAGGATACCACATAAAGAAAGGTTGATCTTTCTCCTTAGCGGCTTCATCCAGAAAAGCCAATGCTTTAGAGTGAATCAGGTCCTGCGAATAAGTACCCTTCCCATATTGCACATTGAGATTATTGTCCGGCAAATCTACCCGTTTATCGTTGTCCCACAAATGATCGGGATAATAGCTGTGTGCCAGCAACTGGCAATTATATCCGTAAAACTGATCGATTCCCTGTTTGTAAGGGTCCCCCGCGGAACCGATATAGCCAAGCCCCCATTTACCAAAGGCACCTGTACGATAACCGGCATTACGGAAATCATTGAAAATAGTCTGTGAGTTTTCCGGCAATGGGAATTGTCCTTCCGGAGCAAGCTCTTTATTTCCACGGATAGCCGTATGCCCGCTATGGGTTCCGGTTATCAGACACGAACGTGAGGGAGCACTAACCGTTGTTCCCGAATAACATTGGGTAAAACGCATTCCGTTCTGTGCCAACCGGTCGATATTAGGAGTCTCAAACTTTTCCTGCCCATAACAGCTTAAGTCTCCGTATCCCAAATCGTCAGCCAATATGAAAACGACATTCGGACGGGTTTGTTCCTTTGCTTTCTTCTGCCGGGCCAACGCCTGCTGTGTAGAAGCCATTCCCACGAGCAGTGCACTTCCGAGTAATAATTTCTGATTCATAATGTTCATTTAAAGTTTTCAAAACAAAAAGAAGAGAATGTTTCAAAAGCCTCCTTACCACAGATCACTCAGATTATAACAGACTATCCATGCGGATAACCTATATTTTACTATTTCATCCGTGTAATCTGTGGTGCCTTTGACACATTCCCTTCTTCTCAAAATTTAATTAAAAAGAACGGCTACAGATCCTTTTATTCCCATCCCGGGTTTTGTGTCAAGTTAGGATTAAGAGCTATTTCTTCTAACGGAACCTGATAGAGATAATATTTCTCCAGCCAGCCTTTTCCTTCCTTCAACGGATCGTTGAATAGATAGATATACCCTTCGGTCATCGATCCGTTCGCCCCGTCTGAAGTTCCGGTCATTTCGTTGAGCAACGTCAGTGAGCTGAGTTCCGTCTTTGAAATCCACATACCTTTCTGCTGCATATTGACGAACCAAGGAGCCATTCTCCAGCGACGTACATCATAAAAACCAAATCCTTCGCCCATCAATTCGATAATACGTTCACGACGGATTTCCCATAATACCGGATCAACGAGTATGCCGTTATCATTTCCTTTCGGATAATATTTTCCACGTTTCGGGTCAAAGTTACCATCAATCTGGGCTACTACCATATCGGCTACACCGGCACGTTTACGCAACTTGTTGATCGTCTCGTCGGCAATGGTTTGTGTAAATTGATTCGTTTCGAACATAGCCTCTGCATAGTTCAACAAGACCTCTTCAATTTTAAAGACAGGTTTGTCGGCAGTATTCACCTGGGCATTATTATAGTTTTCCTCCCAATTATCCCAGTTCTTCCATACATAATATCCCGAACGGGAAGCCACATAGGCATGCGGTCCATATTTCTTTCCTTCAATTGTGTATTGTGCGCCCCCTTGCAGGTTAGGAACACGACGTACCAATGAAGCACTCCAGTTTTGTCCCGGCAAGCGCTTCATGCCAATACCCGGATTACTGCACGACTCGTTAGCTCCCATGATATCAATATATTCGCGATCGGCAGGATCACTGGTATAAGACCATGTGGAATAATCCCCCTTACCATCTTTTACCTTATAAGGCGGCATGATGGTGTGATACATACGCGGGTCACGATTGCGGAAAGTAGCATAAATATCCTTATCTCCCTGATATTGGTCTGAATGGGAAATAGTCTTGCCATCCTTACACAAATACAAGTCTACCGTTCCCTGATGCATTTCTATATCATGTGAAGAGGTGTGTTCATAATAGCACGAATGTCCGGGTTTAATGGTTTCCAGCCACTGCTGATACAGAATGACTCCCTGTACCTTACTCAGATCCTCTGTTGTCCACATTTCACCATATCCGGCTGCCGGCTGTCCGTCGGTACCATAATATAATGTAGGATAATCCGCCATCAACAGCTTCGATACACGGATACATTCATCGAAGTATTTGTCATAACTACCCAATTCATGATATTTGCGCCAAGTTGCTTCGCGAAGTGTGAAACGTGAAAGAGCCGCACGTACACAATCACGGTTGATAGTATTCGAACCGTCCTTTTTCTCGTAAACGGACGCATCACCGATATTTTGTTCGGCCCATTGCAAGCGCTCCAGGACTTTATCAGCCACTTCCAGACGAGGCATCCGCGTTCCGTAAGCTTCTTCAGAGGTTTCGTCCAGTGGTTTATCGATCCAAGGCACATCACCGAAACGGTCTATCAACTCCATATACCAAAATGAGTGGAAGAAATATCCAACAGCTTTCCAATGATTCTTTTCAGCTTCTGTCATATCAGAATCATCCACATGCGAAAGCATCAGGTTGATACGGCGAATGAATGTAGAGAAGTTCCATCCATTACCCGACGTAGCATTGGTCACTGTCTGAAACGCATATTTATTCTGACTGCTGGCTCCACGCTGATTCAGGTATCCGGCATACACATCACCCATATAGTGAGAGTTACGCCCGATTGCCGTTGTAGAAGTGGCGATATTCGTATTAGAGAACATTTCATAACATGGCCACATAAAGGCCTTAAAATTGTCATACGACTTGAATGCATTTTCTTCCGTCAGGCTGGTTACAGGATATTTCTCAAGGAAGCTATCGTTGCATCCCGCCAGTATCATCCCTGTAAAGAGGGTTAAAAACAATAATATCTTTTTCATATTCATGTATCAGATTAGAGTTTATAATGTGATATTTATACCGAACGAAACTGTACGGAATGCCGGATAGTTCCATTCTATTCTCTCCGGGTCGATACCCGAAGGCAAAGAGGTGAAAGTAGCTACGTTTTCAACACTGACAAACGCCTTCATTTGTGAAAGGAAGATCTGAGACAACCACTTCTTTGGTAAATTGTAAGACAAAGTGATGTTCTTAATACGGAGATAAGAAGCATCAGACAAGTATTTGTCGCTCTGACGGAGGTTTGAACCGGAATTACCTCGGTTACCATACAGACGGGGATACTTCGCATTCGGATTGACTGCCGTCCAGTCACCGTTGTCGGGATCTTTAGGCATCCAGTAATCACTCAAACCGTCAAACAACGGAATGAAGTTATCACCATTCATCGGGAAAGTCAAGACATTCGAAATCCAGTAATCACGCTTTCCTGTTCCCTGAAGGATAACATTGAGGTCGAAACCGGCATAGTTAGCTCCCAGATTGATGCCATACTGATAACGCGGAGTCGTATTACCGATCACTTTACGGTCACCCGGATTGTCGAATGTATTGTCACCACTGGTAATTACATTAGTAGAACTTTCATCATCACGGAGGTTTTTGAATTTCACATCACCCGGACGTACGTTATAACCATTGATCGAGGTTATTCCCTCTTTCAGTTTCCAGGATGATGTATCTTCGAAATCGTCCACAGAATAATAACCATCGGCTATATATCCCCATATCTCTCCCATCACCTGTCCGGGATAGAAACTGCTCAGCAACTTGGTGGTTGCATTATCATCGTATTTGGTAATTTTCGATTTATAATCCGACAAGTTGAATCCCAAACGATATCCCACCTTACCGATCTGGTCACGCCAGTTCAGGCTCAACTCCCAGCCTCGTGTACGCATATCGGCAGTATTCTGATAAGGAGCACTTGCACCTACGACAGCCGGTAGCTGCACACCCGGAGCAAGCATGCCGTTAGTGTTACGCTGATACCATTCAAATACACCATTCAGGCGATTGTTGAATAAGTTAATATCAAGTCCTACATTGACCGTACCTACTTTCTCCCATGTAAAGTTCTGACTTACCAAAGCCGGCAACGAGCTGATAGAGGTGACATACGTATTGTCGATAATCCAGGAAGTAGATTTATTGCTGACACTCATTGTCGGAGTGAAAGTATACGGATTCACATTCTGGTTACCGATCACACCATATGATGCGCGAATCTTCAATCCGTCCAACCAGTTACGGGTAGACTCCATAAACTTCTCCTGAGCGATCTGCCAACCGGCTGATACAGAAGGGAAGAAACCGAAACGAGAGCTCTTCGGGAATTTAGAAGAACCGTCATAACGTCCGTTCACTTCCAGCAAATATTTGTCCTGATAATTATAGTTGACTCTAAAGAATCCACCACGTACGGCATATTCACTGTATGAGTCGGTAGCCTTGATGGTGCCGGTTCCCGATCCCATGGCCGGTACGTCTATCACCGCCTGATTGTAAGAATAAGCATCCAATGTTTCCTGATAGCTCGACTCCTGGTTGAATCCTGCCATTACTTTGAAATTATGGTCACCGAATTTCTTACTATATGTAGCGTAAACGTTGATAGCGTTATAATTCGTATGCTGTTTGTACTTTCTCAGATAATCGTCTACAAATGATTTTGAACTTCCTCCCTGAATGGTAGTATAGTCATACTGTCCTGTATACCAGTGGTAATCATAGATGTTTTTATCAAATGTATATTCAAATACAGCTTCCAGTCCCTTTAGTGGTTTCAATATGGATTTCAGGAAGATACGCGGATTGTCATTATTATTGTTTACCGGATTCGACAACAAGATCTGGTTGCGTGGAGTGAACAAAGGAAGATCCTCGTTTGCCAACGTATTGACTGATGCCGGCAGATCTCCTTCCGGATAATATGAAACCAAACGAGTATTATACACACCTCCCATTCCACCGGGTGAAGTCTGTAGACTATGCGCATAGCTCATAGTCACTTCCTGAGTGAACCAGTTGGTTACATCTGCCGAAATAAAGGTATTGATATTCATACGTTCAAACTTATCACGATCGGACACCAATACACCGTCATTCGAAGTATATCCACCCGAAATACGATAACGCAGTTTGTCCGTACCTCCTGAAGCGGAAATATTATGAGTCATCTGGAAACTGGTCTCCATAAAGTTCTTATAGAGATCTTTTTCATTCAAATAGTATGGTACACCGGATTCATCCATATAAATACCGTCTCCCACCGTATTGAAAGCAGAAGGGTTCTTCTGGTATTCACTCAGATATTCCATCCATTTGCTGACACTTGGCGAACCGAGCGACCAATAGGCATCTGAATATCCACAATCCAGATAAGCTTGCAGATAGTCCATCAGCGGAGCCTGTTTAGGCAGATTGACAGCTGTTCCGAAAGCAAAGTTATTGTTGTAATTCAATGAGAACTTAGCAGCACCTTTAGGGCGTTTAGTCGTAACGACAATTACACCACCGGCTGCACGTGCACCATAGATAGCTGCTGAAGCTGCATCCTTCAGTACACTGATTGACTCGATATCTTCGGGGTTTACCATATCGAGGTCACCTTCCACATTATCAATCAATACGAGTGGCTTAATGGTGTTTCCGTATGAACCGTCCGAGTTCTTGACACCCACCGAATAGGCTCCACGAATCTGGAACGACTTGCTGGTTCCGGGAGCATTACCTCCATTAGATACAAACAGTCCCGGCACGGCTCCCTGAAGAGCATCAGATGCATTCAAAATAGGACGGTCACCCAGTACCTCATCCATTTTCACAGAAGATACGGCTCCGGTCAGATTCGCTTTCTTCTGCGAACCATAACCTACTACCACTACTTCTTCCAGCGCCTGGGTATCATCCATCATAACCACTTTCAGTGAGGTTTGATTAGTTATCTTAATATTTTGTGTTATGTATCCTATATACGAAATACTGATCACAGCATTAGGATGGACCGAAAGAGAGAATTTACCATTGATATCGGTAATCGTACCATTGGAAGGGTTTCCTTTTTCTAAAACAGTAGCACCAATAATAGGTTCACCGACAGCATCGGTCAGTGTACCGGTAATCTTCCTTGCTTGCTGAACAGCAGCTACAGACTGGTTCTCATAAGTCTCTAAAGACGTAGCGAACACATAGTTCGGAGAGAGCAGGCCGGCAGAAATGCCAAGTCCTATCAGAACTTAAAATGACATGAAAGGATTACTTTTCTTTTTATATTACTTTATCATTTATATTAGGCGGAAAAACAAATCAATAAAAGAATTATTTTATATTATTTTTTAGTATTGTTTATTGTATTTATAAAAAATACAGTTAACTTTGTCTTCGAAAGTTAAATCTAATACAGGTAGAAAAGTAGGATCAAGAGGGTAAACAGACACATATAGAAGTCTTCTCAATTAGTCCTATCCCACTATCTAAAAACCAATTAAATATTAATACTTATGAGAAAATGCTCTCCAATTTCCCCTAACTCCTTTCGGAAAGTTCTGATAGAACTTAGAGTAGAGCACTCATTTTACTATTAATTTTAATACTTTTCTCCATCCCTGACTATTCTCAAACTTATTTCTTTACATTTAGAAAGTGAAACCCATATTTATAACCTGAATATCCCGGTGGATCAATAGTACTAAATAGAAATATCAGCATATCAAACATCATGAACCATAGGACGTTATACACAAATTCCTGACGGAGCAACGCTCTATCAGGAATTGATGTATAATAGACCTATATATGTAATGATTACTTTTCTTTCATCGCTTCGTAAATCGTTTCTTGAATTTTTTCCCTAATCTCAAGTTTAGATAATTTGTTCACCCAAGCATCGGGATAGGTACGATTACTAAGAAATACATAAATCAAGCCATTGTCGGGATCTACCCAGGCACAAGTTCCTGTAAATCCGGTATGCCCATAAACAGTAACCGGAACAGAAGCAGCGCACGGACTTTTACTTTCATTCACCACATCCGGCTTATCAAAACCTAAACCGCGACGGCTGATTTTAGACTTTTCGGTAGTGAATAGAGCACAAGTTTCCTTGCTGAGATAACGTCTTCCATCCAACTCACCTCCATTGAGCAACATCTGATAAATACGTCCGACTTCACGAGCATTAGAGAAAAGCCCCGCATTACCCGAAATTCCCCCCTGGAAAGCAGCCGACTCATCATGGACAAATCCCTGCAAAGTAGTCTTACGCAGGAAACGGTCTACTGCAGAAGGTACTACCTCTTTTTTATCGAAGTAACGCAACGGCAGATAGGCAGTATGTTCCAATCCCATCGGCTGATAGAACTCTTGCCATAAATATTCATCCATCGGTTTTCCGCTAAGCTCCTCTGCAAGCATCTGCAACAAGATAAACCCGACATCACTATAACGATAACTCTTGTCTTTTAACGGTGCTTCGGCTATTTTCTTCCGTATCTCTTCACGGAACGACCGGTTCAACCATAAACTGTCACAAACCTGAAGAGTATAATCACCGTTCTTCTCTTTAGACGCCATCCCCTTATTAAACCGGAATCTTGGATTTCCCCAGGTACGGACACCCAACCGTACCGTATGTAAGGCATCTTTCGACTGCTTGAGCAGCGAACCTTTATAGCTTTTCCCGTCAATGGCCTCCTGATAGAAAAGCAGACCGGAAGGTAAGCCAGACTGATGCATGAGCAATTCACGAATGGTCAGGTTCTCTTTATTCGTCTTGCGCAGGAAAGGCAGATAATCTGAAACTTTATCGGTCAGATTGAAACGACCTTTATCATAAAGCTTCATTATGGCCAACAACGTTCCTGTTGTTTTAGACAGAGAAGCCAAATCATAAATATCCGTCGGCTTCACTTTCTCGCTATTTGCATCTGTATGGTATCCGAAGCACCGGTCATACAAAGCTTTGCCATCCTTCATCACCAGAACCTGACAACCGGGATAAGCTCCCTCCTTGATTCCCTCCAAAGCAATCGTGTCGATACGGCGGAGCACTTCCGATTTCATTCCATATTCTTCGGGTACAAAGTGGAAAGGAGTATGCGGAGTAATCGTAACACCCGAACCGGTAGGAAACAATCCGCCAATACTGGCCGACAGTCTTCCATCTGCCGTTGCTTTACCGAAAAGTAAATCAGCCACACGTTCCTGAACGTCGTCACGAGAGGCATGAGCCAATACCACAGCCTCAGCAGCCGATACAGCCCGCTGTATCTGTAACATTGACTTAGCCGGCGTATAGAATACATATATCACAGGAGATTCCGGAGCAAACTTGGCGAAAAACGACTGATAGGAAGCAAGGCGCTGCTCTGTCACAGTAACGATAACACGCCGGTAGGCGGCAAGAGAGTCACGCAACTTTTGTTGCTCGGCTTCCGGCAGATCTTTACGCAATTGAAAACGGGCAAATGAAGTATACTTTTTCATTTTGCGGTCAAAAGGCTCAATCTCTTCCGGTTTGCCTACATTCAGTATGGCCGCCTCTTTCAGATCGGGATGCAAAGGCAATACATCATTTTTATTATTCAGCACAGTAATTGCAGCCAGATTCAGCCTGCTAATCAAATCACGTGTCTGAGGTGTATTAATACGGGTTCCCAATCCCGATAGTTTCACAAACGGTTTACGTTCCAGCCCCAAAATATATTTGTAAGTGAGTACTTTCCGACATTTTGCATTAATTTCTTCTTCCGGAAGTTCTCCTTTTTCCACCGCTTCCAATACAGCGTCCATTTCTTCTTTCAGCCTGCGGGGAGCCAGCACCATATCATTCCCGGCTTGCAAAGCTTGCAAACATACGCTCTTATTGCCGGCAACTCCCTTCATAGCAAGGGCATCGGTAAAGATAAGTCCCTTAAATGCCAATTCCTCGGTCAGAAGTCCATAAACCACATTACGGGATAAGGATGAAGGCAAATCACCTATAGGCTCGATGACAGGTACCTGCAAGTGTCCTACCATCAT
>ERZ827156.4200-NODE-4200-length-11953-cov-3.675576_pt1 | contig 11953 bp, 12 predicted proteins | sample MGYA00519919_ERZ827156 | MGnify/ENA primary metagenome ERZ827156 (study PRJEB31778, sample SAMEA3449269) | human gut metagenome | biome: human gut; feature: human-associated habitat; material: faeces | place: United Kingdom | collected 2010/2012 ... | reverse complement strand
CACCAAGGTGCTGAACGAGGCGGCCATCCAGGCCAAGGTCGACCCGCTGGAGAACCTGAAGGAGAACGTGATCTGCGGTCACCTGATCCCCGGCGGTACGGGTCTCCGCGATTACGACGACCTCGTGGTCGGTTCGAAAGCCGAGCTGGAATCGCTTCAGCAGGCGCAGTAAACCTACGTTATATATACGATTCGAAAGAAGCCGTTCCAGAAGGATACGGCAGGGCACCTTTTCTCCAGCCGTCAGATGGATCTAATCGTCCTGAATCGTCTGGGAGTCAAGCCTGATACCCCTGCGGCTCAAACGGAGCCGCCCAGTGATCTCCCTGCGGAAGCCGGTCCTGTCCTTGACATGGACGGCAAAACGGAGGAAGGGGATTACTCCTACAACGTCCTGATGAAACAGCTGGAGTGCATGAAGTGATGCGCCCCGGCTTTTTTCATGCCGAAAACACGAAATTCATGGAGGTATACGACTATGAGTAAGATTCTGGAACTGCGCACCAAGCGCAACACTCTCTGGGAGCAGACCAAGGACTTTCTGGAGAAGAACCGCGGCGAGAACGGTCTGGTAAAGGCTGAGGCCGTGGAGCAGTACAACAAGATGGCACAGGAGGTCAAGGACCTGGGTGCAGAGATCGAGCGTCTGGAGCAGAGCTATTTGGAACTGTTTCTCGGCAAACGCATCGTGACCACCGAAACGCGCCGCTATGTGGTTTATCCTCAGGCCGACAAGAAGCAGTATATCGTCTGCCGTTTCAGGCCGGCCGCCGGACTGCTGCCCGACAGCGACCTTTCGGGCGACATCGTGCTGTTGCAGATCGAACCTTCGGGCGTCGCGAAGAGCGACCTCGAGGCCGGTCCGAAGGAGACGCAGGTCGTGGCGTGCCGCGTGGCCGATCCCTCGACCTGCATCGTCGTCTCGGGAGGCCGCGAGTATGCCCGCGCCGTGCTTCCTGTTTTCGAATTCGGCCGTACGATCAACGTCGCCCTGCCGCGCCGCAAATAACCTTCCGATGGATTTCACCTCCCGCATGGCGGCGCTGCTCGGGGCATTCCGCCGCGAGCGCAACGGCGCCGTTGCCGATTCGATGCGCTTCTACGGCGCACCCTGCGGCCTGAACTACGGCGTGAGCCTGCCGACGCTCCGCACGCTGGCGCGTGCCGAGGCTGCCGATCACGATTTCGCCAAATACCTCTGGCGGCAGGATGTCCGCTGCCTGCGCCTTGCCGCGCTGCACATCGCCGATCCGGCGCGCCTTACGCCCGGGGAGTTCGCCTTCTGGGGCGACGGGCTTCTCAATTCTGAAATCGCCGCGGAGGCCGCCTTCGCGCTGTTGAGCCGCATCGGGGCGTTCCCCGAACTGTTCGCGGCGTGGATTGCGCCCGATGCCGGGTGGCTGCGGCAGTATGCGGCCCTGATGGCCGCGGCCCGCGTTCCGCATCCTTCTCCGGCGTGGGCCGTTCCGGCTGCGGCCGTCGTGCACGGGGCCGCTGCGGCCAGCATTCCGGAAGCGCACCTGCTGGCCCATGGCGCCGTGGCGCTGTTCACGGCCCTCGGGACGCGAAACGAAGAGAACCGGCAGGCGGTTCTCCGCGCGGCCGGCTCTCTGGGTCAGCTCCCTGCCGAAGCCTGCGTCCACGAGGAGCTGGCCTGGCGACTGGAGGTTTAGGGCTGCATCACCTGTTCGCGCTTTTCGAGTTCGTTCAGCACGTTGATCAGGTGTTCGTACCCCACGCGGCCGCTCTCGCGCCACAATACCTCTCCGCGGCAGAAAAACATCAGCGTCGGGACCGACATGATGTTGTAGCGCCGTATGATTTCACGCATCGAGGGGTCGTCGATGTCCGCTTTGTAGACGTCGACGCGGCCGTTCATCCGCTCCCGAAACTTGTCGATGGCCGGCATCATCATCCGGCACGGCCCGCACCAGGTGGCGAAGAAGTCTACGAACGTCAGCGCGTCCCGCCAGATGATCTTGTCAAAGTCCGTCATGGTCATATCTTCCGATCAGTTTATTTCCACCCACGATATTCCCGCATAGTTCTTCTCCGCAAGTTCCTTTTCGACGTAGCTGATCGTGCGCCGCAGGCCTTCGATGAGCGGTGTGCGGGGCGCCCAGTCCAGTTCGCGCCGTGTCGCCGAGATGTCGGGCGTGCGGCGGCGTATGTCGTCGATGCGCGCTTCGGCGTGGACGATGTGCGAGCTGCTGCCCGTCAGGGCGATGATCTTCTCGGCCAGCGAGCGGATCGTCACCTCGTGACTGCTGCCGAAATTGGCCGTGCGCGTCGTCTCGGCCGGCGGGGCCTCCATCAGCCGCACCAGTCCGTCGACCACGTCTTCCACCCAGCAGAAGGTCCGCAGCTGCTCGCCGCTGCCGTTGATCGGAATGTCGCGGTTCTGCAACGCCGCCACGATCATCTTCATCACCACGCGCTGGTCCATCAGGTCGGCGCCGCTGCCGTAGGTGTTGAAGATGCGCGCGATGCGTGCGTCGACCCCGAATTCATACTGGTAGGCGCGGTGCAGGGCCTCCCCGGCCCGTTTGCCTTCGGCGAGGGTGCGGTGTGTCGGACAACCGTCCGCCGCCTCGACCGAGGTGTCGCGGTATCCCGTGCCGTAGATGTCTCCGGTGGATGCGTAGAGGATGCGTGCGTGCTCCGAACGGGCCGTGTCGAGGGCGTTTATCGACCCCTGTATGCTGACCTTGAGCGACTCGACGGGCAGCGCCTTGTTGTAGCGCACGCGCGAGGGCGCCGCGAGGTTGTAAATCTCGTCGCAGCGGATGCCGAATGCGTTGACGATGTTGTGGCGGACGTACCGGAATTCCGGGTGCGGCGGCATGTCGCGCAGCAGCGGCGAATCGGCGGTGTCGCGTATGTCCACGCAGAAGACTTCGTGCCCGTCGTTCAACAGACGCAGGCACAGGTGGGAGCCGATGAATCCCACGCCGCCCAGTACGACTATTCTCTTTTGCATTTTCTTCCCTTTTACCGGGGAAAAAGCAAAATCCATTCCATACCGGCGGCAATCCGGCCGGAAGCCCATGCGAGGTCGGAAGATTCGCTCTCCGGAACTTCTGTCGCGTTTTCAGGCGGCAGCTTGCGGTGGTCCGCTTGAAGGGCAGTTACGAGCGGCTCCGCAGGGCGGAGCTGCGGCCTGCCGATTCACCCGAGGCGAATCGAAAATCTTCCGGCCGCGGCTGCCAGAAGCCGCTCCTTTCCTTATCTGTTATTTTTGATGTCGGCCTATTCTGTGAAAAGCGCCTTCGGGAGCTGGTCGACGCTGTTTATCGGGACTACCTCGATGCCTTTGGGACGCTTGCCGCCTTTGGCCAGATAGCCCGACACGATGATGCGCCTGAATCCGAGCCTTGCGGCCTCGCTGATGCGCTGTTCGGTGCGGGGCGCGGGGCGCACTTCGCCCGACAGGCCTATTTCGCCGGCGCAGCAGACCCCCTCGGCCACGGGACGGTCGTAGTAGGACGAGATCACCGCCGCCACGACCGCGAGGTCCAGCCCCGGGTCCGCGACCTTGAATCCGCCCGCGAAATTCAGGAAAACGTCTTTCTGGAACATCTTCATCCCCACGCGCTTCTCCAGCACGGCCAGCAGCATGTTCATGCGCCGTGCGTCGTATCCGGTCGTCGAACGCTGGGGCGTGCCGTACGCCGCACCGCTCACCAGCGCCTGCACCTCGATCAGGTAGGGCCTCACGCCGTCGGCCGACGCCCCCACGGCGATGCCGCTCAACGGCTCCTCATAGTGCGTCAGCAGGATTTCCGACGGATTGTCAACCCCCCGCAGTCCGGCGTCGAGCATCTCGAAGACCCCGATTTCGAACGTCGCTCCGAACCGGTTCTTGATACCCCGCAGGATGCGGTAGATGTTGTTGCTGTCGCCCTCGAACTGCAACACCACGTCGACGATGTGTTCGAGTATCTTGGGACCGGCTATCGAGCCGTCCTTGGTGATGTGGCCGATGATGAAGATCGACGTTCCGGTCGATTTGGCGTATTTCAGAAGCGTCGCCGCGCATTCGCGGATCTGCGACACGCTTCCCGCCGACGAGTCCAGGAGGTCGGTGTAAATCGTCTGTATCGAGTCGATCACCACCAGGTCGGGACGGTGCTCGGCGATCTGCGCCACGATGTTTTCCAGCAGCGTTTCGGGATAGATCAGGCACTCGTCGTTGCCGATTCCGATGCGCGCGGCGCGCATCTTGATCTGCTCGGCCGACTCCTCGCCCGAGACGTAGAGGGTTTTCAGTCCGTTCGCCGCCAGCGCGATTTGCAGCGAGAGGGTCGATTTGCCGATTCCCGGCTCGCCGCCCACGAGGACCAGCGACCCCGGGACCATCCCGCCGCCCAACACGCGGTTTACCTCGGCGTTTCCCAGATCGAGGCGGACGTGCTCGCTTTCGCGGATGTCCCTCACGCGCTGAGGCTTCGCCGCGGGCAGGGGACCCGCCGCGACCGCCGGGACCGAACCGCTCTCGCGGGCGATGATCTCCTCGGCGAACGTGTTCCATTCGCCGCACGAGGGGCAGCGTCCCAGCCATTTCGGGGCTTCGAACCCGCAGTTTTTGCAGAAAAATGCCTTTTTGACCTTTGCCATACGTCCTCCTATTTTGCGTTTGCCGAGGTGTACTCCCGGCGCACGGCCTTCGTGATTCCGGCCTCGGGGTAGAGAGCTTGGTACTCTTCGGTCAGGTCGACCGTCAGAAGGGTCTTGCTCGTGCCGTCCTCGGCCTTGTAGGCCGAGACGACGCAGGTGTACTTCATCGCCGGTTCCGGACAGTAGACGAGGATGTCGGTTGCGCCCGGGTCCTTGAAGAAGACGCCCCGCACCCGGTCCGCCTCCGCCGTCTGTCTGATCCGGAGGCGCCCGCCGTTGTATTTGGTGAATTCCAGCACGTAGCTTCCGCCCGCCTTCACGGGAGCCGCCGCTTCGATCTCCTCCCTGATCCGTTCGACCACGGGGTTCGTTTCGTTTTCCCCAGCCTTCGTCTCCGGTTCCGTGGGGTCAGTGGGGTTCGTGGGGTCAGTGGGGTTCGTGGGATCGGTGGGGTCTGTTGGGTCGGTGGGGTCTGTTGGATCGGTGGGGCCCGGTTCGGGGGCCGGGAGGGTGATTTCGGCCTCGACGCGCACGACGGGATAAACCGCCGTGTAAAATGCGTCGGAATCGTCTCCGCAGGCGGCCGCCAGCAACAGCAGGCAGGCCGTGCCGTATTTCAGTTGTTTCATCATAATCCGGAATCTTCGTCGATCAGTATTACCAACACCCGTTTGTCGGGCCAGCATCGCAGCATTTCCATCCGGGTGTTGCAGATGCGGTCCTGCGAGTTGCAGTCCGCGCAGACGCCCGTTTTGGCGCAGGGGGTGCGGAATCCGGGGTGTCGCGCTACGTTCTGCGGGGCGGCGATCCGGCGGATGCGCTCCTCGGCCTCGTCGCGGTCGGCCACGATCTTGTTGCGTCCCGCCACGATGATCACCTTTCGGGGACCGAATGCCACCGGTGCGATGCGGTTGCCCACCTTGTCCAGCCAGTGCAGTGTTCCCTGCTCCGTCACGGCGTTCACGCCCGTGATGAAAAGGTCCGACAACAGCGCGCGGCGGCGGATTTCCAGCCGCTCCTCGTAGGGCTTCGAGGCGTCGAACCCGTCGAGCAGCGTCAGCCGCCCGTTGCTCCGCAGCCACTCGACGATGCCCGTTCCGCGCATCGTCATGGAGTCGCCGAACGACACGAGTTGCGGGTTTTCGGCCTCCACGACGGCCTTCATCAGGGCGAAGGCCGCTTCGGCGTCCTTCACCACCTCGGCCTCGAAACGGTGTCTCCGCAGCGCCGCGGCGCAGGCTTCCGTTTTTTCCGCAGTTCGGTTTGTCATCGGCTCCGCATTTATTTGATAAAGAACCGGTAAATGTCGTTGCCGTTGGCGTAGAGCAGCAGGAACAGAATGATGATCAGTCCGACATACTGCGCCGCTTCGAGCACCTTGTCGCTCACCTTGCGGCCCGAGATCATCTCCCAGAAAGTGAAGATCGCGTGCCCGCCGTCGAGTCCCGGGATCGGCAGAATGTTCATCACCGCGAGGATGATCGACAGGAAGGCGGTCTTCATCCAGAAGTCCTGCCAGTCCCACGTGGAGGGGAAGATGCTGCCGATGGAGATGAATCCGCCCAGCTCCTCGTACATCTTGGTTTTGGGCTGCACGATCATCTTCAGCTGGTCCCAGTAGGAGGAGATCACCTTGCCCGTCCTTTGAATACCGGCCGGAATCGCCTCCAGGAACGTATATTTCTGCGTGCGCAGCGCGAGGCCCTTGCGGATGACTCCGAGCGTGCCGTTCTCCGAGACGGGCGCTTTGAATTCAAAGAGCATGTCCCCTTCCCGCAGGACTGTCAGCAGCACCGAATCTCCGGCGTGCGCCTTCAGGTATTGGCCGTAGCCCGCAAAGTCGAGACCCGAAACGTTGTCGATGGCTACGATCTCGTCTCCCTTCCGCAACTGTGCGACGGTCGGGTTTACGACGCTGTCGATCAGAAAGGGGATGCGGGGCAGGAGGAAATTTTCGTATCCCTTCTGCTGGCGCATCGAGATCAGCTCGTCGAGCGGGAGGATCAGTTCCACCTGCCGTCCGTTGCGTTCGACCACGACGCTGCGGTCGCTTTCGGTGATGATCAGCGAGTTTACGACCTTGTTGATGTCGTCCGCCTCTTCGCCGTCGATGCTCACCAGCCGGTCTCCGTCGTGGAATCCGAGTTTGTGCCCGGCCTCGTTGAAGTTGTAGCCCCACTTGGCGTCGGCGTTCGAGAAATAGGTGTCGCCCCACGTGTAGCAGATGCCGATGTAGATGGCCACGGCCAGCACGACGTTCATCACCACGCCGGCGATCATCACCAGAAAACGCTGCCAGGCGGGTTTGGCGCGGAACTCGTCCTGTTTGACGGGCTGTTTCATCTGTTCCGTGTCCATCGACTCGTCGATCATGCCGGCGATCTTGACATATCCGCCCAGCGGCAGCCATCCCAGACCGTACTCGGTGTTTCCGCGTTTGAATTTGAACAGCGAGAACCACGGGTCGAAGAAGATGTAGAATTTCTCGACGCGGATTTTGAACACCCGCGCCATGATGAAGTGACCCATCTCGTGAATGCCTATCAGGATGGTGAAACAGAGGAAGAACTGAATGATTTTTACAAGAATGTCCACAAGCTTTAAGTTTTAATTTTTTAATTGTAGGAACTCCGCCGCCAGCGCGCGGGCTTCGGCGTTCGCCTCGGCGTAATCGGCCAGGGTGGGCGAGGGGACGAATGCGGCGTGCTCCAGCGCGTAGCGGATGGCGCGCACGATGTCGAGCCATGCGCATTTGCGGGCGAGGAACGCCGCCACGGCCACCTCGTTGGCGCCGTTCATCGTGCAGGCCGCCGTGCCGCCGCGCCGCAGACAGTCGTAGGCGATGTCGAGCGCCGGGTATTTCGCGCGGTCCACTTCGGCGAAGGTCAGCTGCGGATGGTTCAGGAAGTTGAACCGCTCGCCGGGACGGTTCGCCCGGTCGGGGTACAGCAGCGCGAAGCTGATCGGCAGGCGCATGTCGGGCGTTCCGAGCTGGGCCTTGATCGCGCCGTCCTCGAATTCGACCATCGAATGGATGATCGACTGCGGGTGGAGCAACACCGAAATCCGTTCCGCCGGGGTCCCGAACAGCCAGTGGGCCTCGATCACCTCGAACCCCTTGTTCACGAGCGTCGACGAGTCGATCGTGATCTTCGCGCCCATGTCCCACTGGGGGTGGCGCAGGGCCTGCTCCACCGTGACGTTCGCCAGCTCTTCGGCCAGGAAGTCGCGGAATGCGCCGCCGCTGCACGTGACGATCAGCCTTCTGACCGGGGCGCGCTCGCCCACGAGACACTGGAAGATGGCCGAATGTTCCGAGTCGATCGGAATCACCGGGGCTTTCCGCTTCCGGGCCAGCGGCATCACGCAGGCGCCGCCCACCACGAGCGACTCCTTGTTGGCCAGCGCGAGCTTCTTGCCCGCCTCGATGGCCGCCACCGTGGGAGCGAGTCCGGCGTAGCCCACCAGGGCGTTCACCACCACGTCCGTGCCGCCTCCGGCCGCGACCTGCGCCACGGCCTCCTCTCCGGCATATACTTTGGTGTCGGTTCCCGCGAGTGCGTCGCGCAGCTGCGCGTAGTGCTGTTTGTCGGCGATCACCGCCGCGTCGGCGTCGAATTCCCGGGCCTGCCGGGCCAGTCGTTCCCAGTTGCGGTTGGCCGTGAGGACGCGGACCTCGAAGCGGCCGGGGTTTTCGCGGGCGATGTCGAGCGTCTGCACGCCGATCGAGCCGGTCGAACCCAGTATTGCGAGTCTTTGTTTCATGCGTTTGTCAGAAGACGATGTACCCCTCGGGGTCCACGGGTTTGCCGTTGTTCCAGAGTTCGAATTCGAAGAGCCGGACCTCTCCGTCCTGCACTTCGGCGTTGTAGCCGATCAGTTCGCCCGAACGGATGGTCTGGCCGGTCGTTACGAGCGACTGCGAGAGGTTCTTGTAGACCGAGATCAGGTTCCCGGCGTGTTGCAGGACCACGATGTAACCCGTCTCCGGGGTCCAGAGGCTCTGAACCACCGTGCCGTTGTCGATGGCCGTGATGCGGTCGGCGGCGGTCGCGGCGATCTTCACGCCGAAATTTCCCTGCCGGATGTCGAATTTTCCGGTTATGATTCCCTCGACGGGCGTCGCCAGCTCGATGGCCTCGCGCACCTTGCGCCGCGAGCCGCCCTGTCCGGCGATGGCGTATTCGCCGTCGCCCTCCATCTGGGCCCGCAGGAGCGAGTCTTCGTGCGAGGGCATCACCAGCACCTTGCTGATGCGCGACGAGTCCGACGAGGCGAGCACGCGCGCCACGGGCGTGCGTCCCTCCATGATCAGGGCTATGTTCTCGTTGTAGGTCAGCATGTCGTTCATCATGCGCTCCATCGAGTCGAGCCGGATGATGTTCTGCACGAGGCTTTCGCGCGAACGGTCGGCCTCGGTGCGGTATCCGGGCAGGAATTCCAGGATGGGGGAGTACGCCACCAGCGACAGTGTGAGGATGAAGAGCATCAGCATGAACGCCACCAGTCCCGCGAGGATACTCGCCGGCGAGAGGTGCATGTGCCACTCCTCGGTGTTGTCCGTGGCGTTGAGCATGTTGAACCGGCGTTTGCGGAACAGGCCGCGCCACCATGCCCGTATGGTTTTCAGAAATTTCATCTCTCCGGGTACGATTTCTCTTTGTTAACCCTACAAAGATAGGCAAATTTGCATAAATCCTTTGCGGGGCGCGCTTAATTTTTTACCTTTGTGGATGTTTTGAACCAATGTCATAAACAGATAAAATAACATGGTAAAACCCACATTACTGGTACTCGCCGCGGGCATGGGCTCCCGCTACGGGTCGCTCAAACAGATGGACGGTGTCGGTCCCAACAACGAGGCCATCATCGACTATTCGGTCTACGACGCCATCCGCGCCGGTTTCGGCAAGGTCGTCTTCGTCATCCGCCACTCCTTCGAGAAGGAGTTCCGCGAGGTCTTCTCGGCCGACCGTTTCGGCGGGCGCATCGCCGTGGATTTCGTTTTCCAGGAACTCGACTACCTGCCCGAAGGTCTTGCCGTTCCCGAAGGCCGTGTCAAGCCGTGGGGTACGAACCACGCCGTGATGATGGCAGCCGATGCGGTTCACGAACCCTTCGCCGTGATCAACGCCGACGATTTCTACGGCGCCGAGGCCTATAAGACCATCGGGGACTACCTGGCGCAGCTCGGCGAGAGCCGCAACAGCTATTGCATGGTCGCTTACGACCTGAACAAGACGCTTTCGGAGAACGGTACGGTTTCGCGCGGCGTCTGCGGCGTCGATCCGAAAGGCGACCTCACGTCGATGGTCGAGCGGACGCAGATCGAGCGGATGCCCGACGGCCGGATCGTCTTCCACGACAACGGCGCCGACGAGCCTCTCTCCGAGGACACTCCCGTTTCGATGAACCTCTTCGGCTTCACGCCCGACTTCTTCACCTACTCGAAGGAGTATTTCAAGACGTGGCTCGCCGAGAACCGCGAGAACCTCAAATCGGAGTTCTACATCCCGACGATGGTCAACAAACTCATCGGCGAGGGCGCGGCGTCCCTGCGCGTGCTCCGTTCGGCGGCCCAGTGGCACGGCGTCACCTACAAGGAGGACAAACCCGCGCTGATGGCCTCGATCGAGAAGATGATCGCCGAGGGCAAATACCCCCGCAATCTCTGGGCTTAGTTCCCGGCGTTATAATAAGGGGCGGCCCGAAAGCCGCCCCTTATCTTTTGTCCCGCATTGTCCTATTGTTTTCCGACGTCTTTTCGGCTGCCTGTCCCTGTTGTCTTTGTCCGCGGTTGTCTTGCCGTTTTTTCTGCCGCTTTCCGTCTGCCGCTTCTCGTCTGCTGTTTCTTTCGCAGCTGTTATCCCGCCGCCTTTTCCGGCGCCATTCCGTCCGGGCAGGACCTTCCGTACCTTTCATCCGTTCCGCAAAATAAAAAAACAGGACTCCGAAAAGTCCTGTTTTTATCTTTGGTTAACAACTGTTGGGAACCTGTTGCGCAGCCGTCGAACAACCTGCGGCCGGCCGGTCAGTCCAGAAATCCCTCCCGTACCAGCTGCTCCCTGATCTTGGTCCAGTCCGCCACCGGCCGTTTCACGCCGTCCACGAACCGGATCGGACAGCCCAAGTTGCTGTCGTCGATATAGAGGTCCGCATGAATCTTCGGCGACGAAGTCCAGCGCTGCTGCGAGGGGTTTTCGTTGATGGCGTAGAGCGGAATCTCCCGGTCCCTGAACCACTTGACTGCCTTGTCGAGCAGTGCGCCCGAACGCATCGTGTAGAGTATCAGCCGGCATCCGTTGTCGGTGAGTTCTTTGAGTACGGCAACCGCGCCTGCATCGTCCCCGATTTCGGGGTAGGCGTGCGTTACCACCGTGCCGTCGAAATCCACGGCGATCAATGCATTGTGTATAGCCATATTATTTCTTTACTTTACGTGCGAGTTTGCTGAAGAAAAGTTTGATCCGCTTGCGGTAGCTTACCTCCTGATGGTCGTCGCCATAGCCGTATCCGTAACCGTATCCATACCCGTAACCATAGCCGTATCCGTACCCGTAGCCGTGGCGGCGTGTGCGTGTGCCGTTGAGCACGATGCACATGTTATGGAACTTCTTCTCGCGGTAGAGCCGTTCGATGTCGGGCAGCTGACGGCGGTCGAGCACGCCTTCGCGCACGATATAGATACAGAGGTCGGCCAGACGGTCCGTAATCACCGCATCGGCTACCGACATGGCCGGTGTGCTGTCAATGAATACGAAGTCGTAACGCTCCTTCAGCTGCTCTACCAGCTTGTCGAGCCGGTTCGAGAGCAGCATCTCGGTGGGGTTGGGCGGCTGTATGCCGGCGCAGATCACGTCGAGGTTCTCGTGGAAGCCCATGTTCGTCACCAGCTGGTCGATGTCGGTGATCGTTCCGGCCAGATAACCGGACATGCCGTTCTTGCTGTTGCTGCGTCCCAAGTGCGTCGTGAGCGCGTGACGGCGCAGGTCGAGGTCTATCAGCACGACCCGTTTGCCCGCCATGGCCAGCGTCATTGCCAGATTCATCGCCACGAACGTCTTGCCCGCATGGGGGTCCGACGAGGTGAAGAGCACGCACTTGATCTCCTTGCCCGACGAGACGTTCATGAACGTCATGTTCGAGCGCAGGATGCGGAACGCCTCCGACAGCGCGTCGCGTCCGGTTTCCCGGACCACCACGCCGCCCTTGTTGTCCCCTTCGAGGAAGGGTATGTCGCCGAGGAACGGTGCGCTGAGGTTCTCCTCCACGTCCTTGCGGCCGCGGATGGTCGTGTCGAGCATGCCGATCAGGTAGAGCAGGCCGAAGGGAATGG
>ERZ827156.4199-NODE-4199-length-11954-cov-4.057568_pt1 | contig 11954 bp, 14 predicted proteins | sample MGYA00519919_ERZ827156 | MGnify/ENA primary metagenome ERZ827156 (study PRJEB31778, sample SAMEA3449269) | human gut metagenome | biome: human gut; feature: human-associated habitat; material: faeces | place: United Kingdom | collected 2010/2012 ... | reverse complement strand
CCGTGTTCATCTACCAGTACTTCTTCCAGGCGCCCAAGAAGGTGAAGAAGGGAACGGTGGCCGTGGACGAGTTCCTGCCGAAGGACAAGAAGAAGAATTAAGTGTGGGTTATGATCCTGTTACATTTCTCTCTTTGTTGTTCGTCTCAAGGCTGATTCGTGGTTCTCCACAATTGCCGCGTACGAGCGGCTAGACTCGGTTTTGCACGACGTAATCTGACTTACCAGAGTGAGGGTTTTGAAGAAGCAGGAGTGTTCGTGCAAATCCAAACCCTCTTCAAAGTCAGAAACCCGCACGATTTTGCAAATGAAACGCATGGTATTCTCCTTTGCAGATAGCTCAGATCATTGATCGTGCATGCGTTTACCCGCATTTATTCTTTTGCTACTCATCGTGGATGGTGTTGACTGTCGAACCTGCTCAGATCGTAGGGGTGGTTTCGCAGGGAGTGAGTTGCGGCACCGGAAGAATTATCCTTGTCGCTGGGAATGAGACCGTTATCGTCTGTCATGGAGCTCCCTCCTATTTGACTGTCACTCCGGCTCTCCCCAAGGGCTTGGTTTTCTCGGAGGGCGCTATCCGTGGCACGCCGCTCGTTGGATCCCCTCTCACGGAATACAGTCTAGACCTGCGAGGAGGGTCGTTGGGCTCATTCGTGCTGGGAGGTTCGTGATGGGCCCACGCATAATGACTAGTCATCGCTGCCCCTACCCGTGTAACGACTGGCTTTTCCACACAAGTCGTCTTCGTGGGACTCGCCATTATTCCGATTCGCCTCTCCGGAGATACACTCTTCACCTCCTACAGCATTCAGCCTGCACTGGATTCCGGGCTGCACCTCAATTCCACCACCGGCGTGATTTCGGGGACGTACCACGGGCCGGTCAAGCAGGGCACCTACCAGATCACGGGAACGAACCAGTTTGGGTCTCACTCCGATCCAGTCATCTTCATGTTCAAGGGTTGCATCCTCTTCCTCTTCTGACGTGTAGCGCCGTCCGAGGCGAACATCGAGGGCCTGAGCGCCTGCTACATCCCCAAGACGCACCTGCGTTCCGTGTTCCCCGAGTCGTGGTTCTACAACATGCCAGCCACCGTGTGTTCCTCTCTCAAGACGCTGGACCTGGAGGACAACTACAGCAGCGCCAAGGAGCACTCCTGGCCGGGCCTGGACGACTCGATCAAGGACACCTTCTCCGCGGCGATCACGGGCTTCATCAACATCGGCATGGCGGCCACCTACAACTTCACGCTCACCACCACCGGCAGCGCCCGACTGTTCTTCGACGAGGCCGACGCGCCGCTGCTGGACACCACCGCGCACTGGCCGCCGGTGGAGACGCTCACCGCGCCCATCTTCCTCACCTCCGGCCGCCACCTCATGCGCCTCTACTACGCCAACAGCAAGGGCCGCGCGCGCCTCCGCCTCCGCTACAGCTCCGTGGAGGCGGGCCTGCCCGAGACGGTGGTGGACAAGGTGGTGACCTTCGTGGGCGGCCAGGCACCCTCCTTCGTGGTCGCCAACGACGTCGCCACCATCCTGAGCGGTACGGTGAAGACCGACCGCCCGCGGCTCGCCGGCTCCTTCGTCACCGTGTTCTCCGTGGCGCCCGCCCTGCCCGCGGGCCTGCGCATCAACGCCTTCTCCGGCGTGATCAGCGGCACCTGCGGCAGCACGGTGGACGCGGACTTCACCATCACGGCCTCGGGCCCACTGGGCCTGGCCTCCTCCACGCTGCACATCACCGCCAGTGGCACGCCGCTGTCCGGCCTGTCGGCGCGGTTCTACCGAGTGCGCGACGCGGGCATGTCGTGCTGGCTGCAGGTGATCACGCTGGACATCCTGACGCTGGTGGTGGACACGGTGGACGAGGCGATCGACTACCCGCTGGCGCAGCAGGGCTCTGCGTGGGCCGGCATCCCCGGCGACGTGTACGGCGAGTTCATCGTGATGTGGAGCGGCTTCGTGTACGTCGACGTGGCGGGCGACTACGAGTTCAAGGTGACGCACCGCGACGGCGCGCGCGTGTGGGTGAACCACGCGCTGCTGATCGACCACTGGGGCTGCTTCGACGAGGTGGTGGAGCAGGCGGGCGCCGTCTCCTTCGACACGGTGGGCTACGCCTTTCTGGACGTGATGTTCCTCTCCTCGGGCAAGGACTTCGGCATCGAGCTCGCCTGGAAGAAGCCCTTCGCCACCGCCTTCGAGTCCGTTCCCGCCGCGCACTTCGCCTACGTCCCGCCCGCCTCCTTCTCCTATGTCTCGCCCACCGCGCAGTACTTCCGCGGCGCCGCCATCCTCCCCAACCGCCCCGTCTTCTTCGGCGTGCCCTCCGCCGGCTACTCCTTCGCCGTGCGCCCGCCCCTCCCCGCGGGACTGGCGCTGCAGCCCACGGGCGAGATCACCGGCACACCGGCGGCGGAGGAGGAGGAGATGACCTACACCATTACTGCTAGTCGCCCAGCAGCTGTATCAGTGGGTGTGCAGGCAACTGCACAAGCAACTGCACAAGCAACTGCACAAGCAACTGCACAAGCAACTGCACAAGCAGAGGAACAGCTCACGGCCACGGTCACCTTCTCCGTGGCGTCGATCCTCCCGCCGGCCAACGTGACGCTGCGCACGGAGGCGGGCGTGGTGGTCACCGCGCTGTCGCTCTCGCAGTTCGTGACGATCGCGCCCGTGCTGTTCAGCGCCGCCAACAGCCCGCGCATCTGGACCATCCTGCCCGCGCTCCCCAAGGGGCTGGCCTTCGACGCGCAGCGCGTCGGCATCACGGGCACGCCGCTGGCGGCGCTGGACCGCACGGAGTTCACCATCACGGCGGCCAACAGCGGCGGCGCGGCGACAACCACGCTCCGCATCGAGGTGGCGGGCTGCCAGTATGGCAAGTCCTTCTACAGCTCGGTGCGCGCGGAGCAGCCCGTCGCCTTCGCGCTGACGACGCCGAGCGGCGAGGAGGTGTACCGCAACGACGCCGTGCCGCCGGGCGACTACGGCATGGCGCTGTGCGTGGCGCCGGGCGAGTACCGCTTCACGCTGAGCTGCGGCAACGGCACGCGCGAGTGCAGGCTGAGGCTCGTCCGCGAGGACGACGTCGTGTTCCTGGTGCAGCAGGCCACGCCGGAGCACCCCGCCACGGGGGAGTTCGCCACTGCCGCCAAGGAGAAGCCCGCGCTGACGGTGCAGGCGCCGCCGGTGCTGCTGGCGGTGAAGGACTCCTTCCTGATCCAGTACAACGTGACGGGCGTGTACCGGCCGCTGTTCTCCGAGCCGGCGTTCCCCGCGTCGGTGCGGATCGACCCCGCATACAACATGATCAGCGGCGCGTTCTTCGAGAAGGGCGAGCACAGCTACGAGCTGGTGGTGGAGAACGACATGGGCCAGACACGCGTGCGGCTGACCTTCCGCGTGGGCATCTGCCAGGACGGCAAGGGCATGATCACCTTCTCGAAGCCGCGGCTGCTGCGCGGCGAGTCGGCGGTGGTGACGGACGAGGCGACGGGCGAGGTGGTGATGGAGGCGGCCTTCGAAGGAGAGGGCTACAAGTTCACGACGTGTCTGCGCAGCGGCGAGTACAAGGTGGCGATGAAGACGACGCTGCCCGGCGGGAGCTGGAAGGTGGGCGGCGAGCTGCTGGTGAAGGACGTGTGGGACGACCTGCTGGCGACCACGATGCTGGACAACGGCAAGGGCGAGAAGACGGAGTACTTCTCCATCAACTACGCGATCCTGGACCGTCTGCCCATGAAGTTCTACAACCAGGCCAAGGCACCTTCTAGAAAGTGGAATCGACTCAGTTTCAAAGACAAGAACTGGGCGCAGGGCGACTGGAGTAGCTTCGGCGAGTTCAAGGCGAACACGGCGTACTTCCGCAAGGAGTTCGAGGTGGACAACAGAAACAAGTACAGCATTCTGGCGTTCGACCTGGAGATCCTCGACGGCGTCATCGTCTACATCAACGGCCAGGAGGTGATTCGCCGCAACCTGCCCGCCGCCGGCGTGACCCACCAGACCAGAGCCACCGCGCGCTACGACGCGCTGATCTGGCGGCGCACCGCTGTGCCGACGAGCATGCTGCAGAACGGGAAGAACGTGCTGGCGGTGGAGTTGCACCGCTTCGGGGACGCGGCGATCGCCTTCGACGTGTTCGGCTCGCTGCTGTCGGGCGAGTGCATGAAGCGCACGGACCGCGGGCGGGGCAGCGACAGCGAACACACGCCGAGCGAGAAGTACGGCCCGGCGAACGCGTTCGACGACAACCCGAAGACGCAGTGGCGCGACGCGAACCTGCCGGTGTTCCTGCAGTTCGCCTACGGCTACGACCGCTACGAGTTCATCAACAAGGTGAAGCTGGTGGCGGGCGCGACCGTGGACAAGGACCTGCCCAAGAAGTTCGAGGTGCTGGGCATGACGAGCGGCGACGGCGGCGACGTGCTGGCGACGGTAGACGACCGCAACCTGTTCGCCGAGCCCTTCGCGGCGGCGGCCGTGTTCCTGAAGACCAGCAGGCCCTACAACGCGTACCGCGTGCGCGTGGAGGAGACGAACGACCGCGGGAATGTGGCGGGCCTGGCGGAGATGGTGCTGTACACGTGCCACCTCAGCTACTGCCCCAAGCAGAAGGGCTGGGACGCCGTGCAGACGGGCGTGACGGCGTACGGCACCTGTCCGCGCAACAGCTTCGGCGAGGCGAGTCGGGCGTGCGCGCTGGACAAGTACGACCCGACGTGGGCGGCGGTGGACTACTCGAACTGCCTGTCGACGCGGCCGGCGAGCAAGACGGCGTACATCGACTTCAAGTACATGGTGAGCAACTGCACGCTGTGGAACTTCGATGCCTTCGTGAAGGGGCGTTTCGTGGTCATCGCGCGCGACATCCTGCTGGTGGAGAAGGAGAACCTGAAGCTGTTCCTGGTACGCGACTGCTCCGACTCGGAGACGGTGAACGTCTGCTTCAACGTGCGCGTGACCACGGACCTGGACATCGCCAACTACGTGTTCCGCAACATGGACCAGCTGCAGGAGGAAATGACCTACCGCATGTACACGGACCCGCCACGACAGTTCCCCAGCGGCCTGTACTTCGTGATGGTGACGAACCCGCTGCTGCGCACGCCCACGTCGAAGCTGGCCGTGGTGGTGGTCGTCCTGCTGGTTCTCGGGATTGTCGTGGGAACGGGCTTTATCGTGTACAATATCCGCCAGGACAAGCACTCGAAGAAGGTGCGCGGAGGCGTGAACAGAAAGACGACCCTGGAGAGCATGCAGGATCGCATGGAGAGAACGAGAAAGGAGAAGAAGACCCTGCTCGGGGGAGACGAGTAATGATAGTTGTACTCTGTTGTTTGTTGCCACAAACACCTCTCAACTAAACTAGTGCGTTCCCCTCAGCAACGCCTCATCCTCCGCGTTCAGCTCCACCACGTCGCCCAGGTTGGAAAAGCCCGAGGGCTCTCTCCTCCGCCCTGCAGGCTTCCCTTGCCGCTTGGAGTCTCTGCGGATCTTCAGGTAGCAGTTCATGTCCTCGCAGATGCGTCGGTAAAAGGCGTAGGAGAAGAACAGCATCGCCACGTTCCACAGCGTCAGCACCAGGATGTAATGACCCAGGTGCACCGACGGGTTGATTCCGTTCTATTGCGTGACGAGCAGAGTGAGTGCAAACATAGCACAGAATCGCATCCCCCGTTAATTGGGTCATTGCGCCCTGCTTGTCCCAAAAGTGCACGTCGAACACCGTGCCCTTGAACTCCAAATACATCATCGCGTCATACGCTACTGCAGGAGGAAACAGGAACCGCAAGTGTTTCTATGTCAGAAATCGGCCCGATTTGATACAGTGAACACCACGCCGCTGGAGGTGACGGTGATGTACACGAAGGCGACGGCGACGTACAGGATGAAGAAGAAGGAGGCGGGCCGGTAGCCGACGCACACTAGAGTGAAGGAGGAGAAGGAGAAGCACTGGAGAAGAGGGAGGAGCAGGAGGAGAAGGCGAGAACGAGGATGAGGAAGAAGAGGAAGAGGCGTGTGAAGGAGGAGGCGTTCGCGTGCTGGAATAGACCCGGCAAGAAGGCAATTCCGGGAATGTGGAGGTGAAGGATGCGACGAGGAAGACAAAGGATATGAAGAAGAGAGAGGGTGCTGCCCGCAGGTAGAGAAAGTCGATTAGAAAGGCGACGATGCGGTATATGTGAATGGGGCAGAAGCGACTGATGTGCTCGTGCACAAACACGGGGAAGTCTTGCGTGTTGAAGAGACTGCTGCTGACGCCCGCCAGAAGAGAGAGCGAGGACTACACCGCATGAGGGATCCCAACTATTTCAATCACTGAGACCTACCACGATGCGGAAGAGACTCTCTCGCTTCTCGATGCCGCTGCGTGTGGTGGGCAGCCCATAGTACACCAGTCCGATCACCACACCCAACACAGCGCCCAGCACGCAGTGCGTCCGGCACAGTCCGCTGCGTGTGATGCAGTGCTTCAGACGCGCGGCGGTGCAGCGAACGCGACGTGATTTCGTGACGGTGTCGCGGATCTCCGTGATTCGTTTGGTGAAGGGATTGGGCTCCTGCGGCGCGCGGCCCGGCGACATGGTGGGTGAGGTGGGCAGCTTGAGAGAGTGGAGGAGGCGTTGGGTGCTTCGCGTGAAAGAGGAGAGGTGGAGATACTCGGGGGAGTAGAGGAAAGCCATTTTCATGGAGTGGATTACGAGGGCATCACTGTACACCAGCTAGGCTTGATAGTCAAGGACCACTGCTCACGGAGTGGTAAATGCAATCGATGGTGTTGAAATCCTCCTGCGCCTTGAAGTAGGGGTCATACAACGCCTTCTTCGCCTCGTCGATCTTGCCTACGGTGAAGGAGAAAGAGAAAGCAAACCGTAGAACAGACTCTCACCTTCGTCGGAGAGAACGAGAATCGAGCTCGAGTACGTGCAGAGAAAAGAGGCGGGAATTTTGGAGTAGACGAGGAAGAGAATGCCCGTTCGGCTCATTTCCTGTAAGTACTCCATCAGCTTCGACTCATCACACACCTCCACACCCACCACCGAGTAGTCCTGGAGAGAGAAGCCCGTGAACACGTTGTCCAGCAGGATCACGCGGTGGTTGGATTGGATCTCCAGCGCGATCCTATTCCTCACTCCTTTCTTCCTTTCTCACTGAAGCATGATTTGTTCCTGATGGGACAGATTCCCGATCAGCTCGTTCTTCTTCTTCTCCAAGTACAATGACTGGAACAGCTCCGACTCTCTCGTCCGTTTCTCCTCCTCGCTTCTATTCCTCACTCGCTTCCTCCGCCTCCCACACCCACAGCGGCGAGTTGAGTTGGATGGAGGTGGAGACCGCCTCCTCCACCGTCAGCGACGGGCACAACAAACACTGGTCGTTCACATAGCTTACCAGCAGCAGGATCTCCGACGGCGACAGCAAGTTCCCCTCATAGAACAACTGCCCCGTCACCACGTCCTTCTTCGACTCCGTGTTGCCGTACAGACTCTGGAACAACTCGCTTCCTTCTCATCACACCCTCATCACACCCATCACCACTCTTCCCCACCACGACCACGATGCCTCCACGCGTCGCCACATACCCGAACGGGCAGGACACCACTCTCTCCATCTCCTTCTCTTCCCGCATCCGCCTCGCCATCATCTTCGCCTTCACCCACCAGCTTGTGTGCCGCGGAATCGTTATTCGCTTCACCCGGCTATGCGACACGTCCCGCCAGCAGAAGCACTACGCGCTCAAAGCCTCACTCCACCTTCACATTCTCGGAGGTCAGATGCGCCGGCTGTTCCAACTCGTCATAATACTCCTCGATCGCGTACAGATCCGGACTCTGGCACAGAATGGCCCTAATTCGTGAACATTCGGGACCATCCCCACGATATGGGCTTCTTCTCAAAGTGGACAGGCTCGTGCACCGGTTCTTGTCGGCCGCGCGTGAACAGGTAAATCAGAATCACGATCACGGGCGCGTTGAACAGAAGGAGGTACCATATCAAGTACCACGGACCACTAGGACCTCATTCCCGCGGGAATCTCTCACTTGTTGGGGGACGGCTGCTGTGGGAGACACACGCCGACGGAGCATTGCAGTGTCTGCTGTTGCGCTCCTCTCTACTCCATAAGTTGATGCGATTTCGGCGATACGTGAATCCAGGCACAGTGTCCGTCGTCTTTGCAGCCAAACACGGTGGGTGTGTCAACGGTGTACGCGTCATCTCCGTGATAGAGGTAGGTGAAGGGGTGGAGGTACTCCTTGTGGCGGTAGAAGGGCGGTTGGCGGGAAGAGGTTGGCGGGAAAGTGGAAAGCGCGTCATCGGATTGGAGCACGAGTGCTTCATTGACGGAGGTGGTGCAGGAAGCATGCTGGCATTGCAAACAGGAGGTGTAGCCGGACATATAGGAGGAGCACTGGATGCCTGAGAGGACGGAGCAGGCGGAGTAGTCGCAGTGCAGGGGGGTGGTGTGGAGGGAAGGGAAGAAGGCGCTCTGCACGGCGACGCGAAGCGTGGAGTTGCTGGTTTGTGTGATGGAGAGAGTGGTTGTGCCAAACAGTTCAGAGAGAGTGCCCGCGTGGCGGTCGTCGGCCGAGCAGCTCAGGTGGAGGGGCGTGTCGTTGGTGAAGCGCGTGGTGTGGGAGCAGAACTGAGGTTGAGGGGAGGACAGGAGCAAACGGATGATTCGGAGCAATCAGCGTCTGTGGTGCAAGAGGAGCAATCGATGCCACCGCCGGAGGGACAAATACACTAGGAGTCACGTGAGAGAGAGGATGGGACTCGAGTACACTCGGGATTGTATGTGCCACCGTTCTCGCAGACAAGCCCCGAATAGCTGCACTTCGATGTGCTCGTTAAGACAACATGAATCAAAGCAAAGGATATGGCTGCACGGAGGAATCCAGCATAAAACAGCTTTGTAAGTCATTATTGCTGTTATAGCGCGTTCCACTTGCCACTTCTGTACTGTTCATATAGGGGCCGTCCAGGGGACACTCCTCTGTCACGAATTTGCCACACACATCATTCAACTCGTCGCACACTTCACGACAGGGATACACAGAATAGTTAGTGTGCGAATAGCAAGGAGGAAACACTTCCAAGCAGAAGAATCGAGCGGTCTCCACTTTGCACTTCATGGTCGCGTCCTTCCCTCCCTGACCAAGCCACTTTGAAAACTTTCGCTTTCTACACAGTTACACACACATTCACAATGCAGTACACAACATCCGTATCTGCAAGGTCATATGTGTTGTTTGTATTGAGATACATGGGTTTCACGGTTTGGTGTCCTGGAAGATAGCGGCTACAACGAAAGAACTCGTGCGTTCCGTTCTAGCTCTCTTACCATCTCATCTCATCTTCCTACCTTGTTGCCATTCCAGTGCGGAATGATAGACTCTGCGGGCTCGCACGAATCACAATCGCCTCTCCCACAAAGATAACCATAGGAAACAACGAAGAGAAGGACAGACAGAAGTGACGGAAAAGAGTTCATCCTCCCAACGATAATTGTGTGCCGTGGTTGTTTTAGACTCGAATCGAACTCCCTATCTTTTGTACTTAGTATTTGTGAATGTACTATCTGCAAATCCTGTCACACTTGCAATGTCGTTGCAAACAGGCCGAACAAACGTGGTTGCAGAGTCTACAACTCTTTATCAAACGAGCAAGACTTCGAATGAAAGGGAGGAGCTGGGTAGTCCATTTGACAAAAATAGGAGCGATTCTCTGCCATGAAATGGAGGCGGTTTTTGGAGTACCCCCAAACAGTCAGAACCAGGGCGAGTCGTTGGAGGAAAAGGGGATATTGTTATTCAACAACCAACTGCTCTGGAATTCACAGCTCAAACCGAAGGATGGAATCCTTGAAGCAGAGACTGGACGCTATTCCGTCGAACACGCCCATTCTTGATTTTTCAAGTAACTGCTATCAACTATGTGCAACCTAGACTGGGGATTGACCGATGACGATCTTTCCGCCATTGCCGATTGTATACCGCGCTTTTGTAATATACAAATTGTTGACATCTCGGACAACAACGTATTCGCTTCAATGAGGTTGTCACTCCTAGTTTACCTACACGGGACTCAATGCATTCCTCACTTCCCTAAAGGAGATGGACTCCATTCGGGAGATCATTTTATCGTATGGATGGCTTGGGGCACTCACCCGTAGCAACAATTGGCTCCTCGAAAACAGTCTCATCTTTATCAAGAGTGCCATGATCCAGCACAACATTACCACCTTACGGATGTGTAACGTCCAGTCTCCCCTTTTCCATTCCCTTAGCCCTAGGTTGAATGAGAAGAGCGTGCTTCGTCTTTGTGGTCTGAAGACATGCTCCATCCAAAACCTCTATTTGGATGACAATCGAATCAGCAACACGGGATTGCAGTTTCTCCTGACTGTTCTTCTGTACAACCGGAGCATTCGGAGGATCCACCTCCAGAACAACGATATCAACGATCTGGGAGTTGTTTTTCTGGAAGAGTTCCTTCGTCCGCATGATCTCCTTCTCCTCACCCGTAGAGAGCAACCACTCCGTCGAATTCGTGGACATCCGCTCCAACCCCATCATCAAACGCAAATCCGTCCTCCTCCTCCATTCCATCAATGATGCGCTTCCCAACCCCAGAGTGGCCTTCACCCTTCCCGAGTCTCCCTTCTCTCCACCGCTCATTCCTAGAGCGTTGTCGGACACACCCACCTCGATTCCACTCCAACTCAAGCCATTCAAAGATGCTTGCATTCTCCTCCAACTCCTTCACAAGACGCTTGCGCTTCAGCACATGTCGTCCTTACCTTACGGCGTCACACATAGCCACGCGCCTCTTCACATTCCGCAAGAACTCGTGTTCAATCCGAATCTCGAGGGACACCGTTGCTTCTTCCAATGTGCCTAACTGTTAGAGCGGATTGTGAACAAGATGCTGGCGAGTCCTTCTCTCATAGCACTGCGCATCGATTCCATCATCTCCTATCTCTCCTCCGTGATTGATGTTTCGGACGATCCTGTTCTTGGTCTCCTCGTCCACAACCTTGTTTTGGTCGATGCCTATCTAAACGCATCGCCCCTCCTTACCACCACAATTTCAGTTGACGGAGTCTCCACTCCTTTTCAACTTTCCTCCACTCTTACCACCCCTCTCGGCACCTTTCAGCGTTCCGGGATCGTAAAAGTGCGTCTGATTCGCCTGGTTGAGTGCATTATCAGAAAAGCCTCGATTTGTGCAATTCACACAATCGCCATGGTTTCTCTCCATTCCACCTTCATTGTTTGCCTTCCTATTGTATTTCATGCCTAGAGCCTGTTCCGCCAGCATCCGTGGAATAGTGTTCTGCATGAAACTCTCACGCATTACTTTGAAACGCTCTTTTTGTGCAACCATCCGTCTTTGAATTTCGATGCGGTCGCGAATTGTGGTTTGGCCCACTTCATCATGAGAGAGCTGCTGTGGCGAGAGGGCGAGAAGAAGGGTTATGCCGGACACTTACTGCGCATTGCGGTCGCGATTCACCGGGTTTACGAAGTGAACGGGAATTTGTTCTTTAGTCTGTATCAATGCACAGAAGAGATGTGCTTGAACTCAGGGCTCCAACACCCCATAACACGGGGAGATTGGCTTGCTTTCGTAAAGACCTATGTGATTGGTCATTTAGATTTGTGCTACTTTGAGGAAGAAGACGAAAGTCGTTATGTTGAATAGTTATTGCGGTGTTTGTTCACTAAGAGACAGATCATTTCTGGAAGAGGTCGGATACAATGGAGCTAGACTCTGTAGAGAACATAGAGCTCATGGAGAAGATTGGAGATGGGTATTGCTGTGTTTTGAGGGATGAAGAGTAGTGTCTTTGGAGACGTGTTCAAGGCATTGGACAAAACATCCAATTGCGTTGTGGCAGTGGAACGAATCACTATGGAGGTTGATGAAGACCTCTTTG
>ERZ827156.4198-NODE-4198-length-11956-cov-3.481892_pt1 | contig 11956 bp, 14 predicted proteins | sample MGYA00519919_ERZ827156 | MGnify/ENA primary metagenome ERZ827156 (study PRJEB31778, sample SAMEA3449269) | human gut metagenome | biome: human gut; feature: human-associated habitat; material: faeces | place: United Kingdom | collected 2010/2012 ... | reverse complement strand
AAACCCCAGCGCCGCCATTAACGCGGTAAAAGCAAGCTGATAGATCGTAAATTTTTTTTTGCTGCTTGAAAGGGAAGACATATGAAAAACTCCTTTTGTGTTAAAAATAAGGCTTGCAATCCTTCGCCAAATTGTTTTAAATAGAGATAGGCCGCAGAGAGATTAACCACGCCATTTGAGAATAGGCGGCTGACCAGCTTCAGCGGTTTCTTCTCCAAATGCCGGCTTGCTTGATTTTGACGGAAGCGTCAGGAATCTTTTGCGAATTTCTTGTGGATGCGGGCATTATAAATTGACGATAAGCCTTAATCTATATTTTATCATATCCTAAAACTGTCTTGATAGAAATGGACAGTTTATAGAAAAAATACAAGGACAGTTAAAGGAGCCGCTTATGGTATACGATTATCTTCCACTGGATCAACACAGCAAAAAGCCTCTTTACCAACAGCTGTACGAGCAAATCCGGAGGGCAGTCCAGGAAGGGCACCTTTCCCAAGGGGAAAAAATGCCTTCTATCCGAAAGCTTGCGGAGGACCTGGAGCTGAGCCGTACCACGATCGAAGCGGCGTATCAGCAGCTATGCGTAGAGGGCTATTTGAAAAGCAAGCCGCAAAGCGGCTATTTTGTCGCCGCTTCCAGTAAAGGCCGTGTTTACCTTCGGAGAATCCCGGTAGACAATTACCGGCGGATTCAGAGGGCATTGGTGAAATACAATCTGGGAACCGATGTGGTGGATCTGCAAAACGCGGATCTTCTGCGTTGGAAGCGGTGCGTCAAAGATGTGCTGAACCGGAGGGATGTTTTGGTTTCCTACGGGGAAAAGCAAGGAGAACAGGAGCTGAGGGAGGCTCTTTCCAGCTACAGCTACAGCGTCAGGGGAGTGGTGTCTACAGCGGATTCTATTGTGATCGGTGCCGGAACCCAGCAGCTTTTGTCTGTTTTGTGCGGGCTGCTGCCCCGGGACAGCGTGATCGCCATAGAGGAACCGGGCTTTCGCCAAGCGGAGCAGGTGTTTCAGGATTATGGCTTTCCGCTCCGCCTAGTAGGCGGAGACCAGGAGGGAATCAGCATGAGGGAATTAGAGGCTTCCAAAGCCAGCGTGCTGTTCGTCAGCCCCTCCAATCGGATGAAGGCCAGGGATGCCATTCCCATGAGCCGCAGGTTTGAAATCCTGAATTGGGCTCAACAGAGAGGCCGGCTGGTGATCGAAGACGATTACAACGGGGAGCTTCGATACAGCGCTAAGCCTATTCCCGCCTTGCAAAGCTTGAGTGATGGTAAGCGGGTGGCTTATTTAGGTTCTTTTTCCAAGCTGCTGCTGCCCAGCGTCAGAATCGGATATTTGGCGATGCCGGAGGAATTGGCTTATCCATATTGGGAAAAGTCCGCCGGGTATAACCAGACCGCCTCAAAAATCGAACAGTTAGCCTTGGCGCGGTATATTCAAGAGGGAAGCCTGGAACGCCAGCTGCGAAGGCTCAGAAAGCTTTATGCCGCGAAAAGCGCTATGTTTTTTCAGGAGGTAACACGCGCCTTCCAAAACCGGGTAAAGCTGTCTCTGTGGGAAACCAGCCTTTGCTTTCGTTTGGAGCCTTCCAGCGGCATTCCTCGTAAAGAATTAGTGCGGCTGGCCTTAAGCAACGGCGTGAGGCTGACTCTTCGGGAGGGCAGGGGAGAAGGGGATATTTTAGCTGGCTTTGCGGGAATTCCGGCGGAGGGCATCCCAGAGGCGGTCGCCGCGCTTCGGGAGGCATGGAATCCTGTTCTTGACAGAAAAGCGGACAAAGATTAAAATAAAATAGGTGAGCAGGCTGAACAGCCGCGGGCGATAGCCGAAAGGCTCCGCCTGAGGAAAGTCCGAGCTCCGCATGGCAGGATAACGGTTAACGACCGCCGGGGGTGACCCTAGGGATAGTGCAACAGAAATATACCGCCTGTTTTTCAGGTAAGGATGGAAAGGCGAGGTAAGAGCTCACCAGCATACGGGAGACTGTATGGCTCTGTAAACCCTATCCGGAGCAACACCATGGTTATAAGGGCGTTTTACATTTGCCAGATGTGCCCTTGGGAGGTGGCAGTGAGCTGAGTCGGCAACGCTCAGCCAAGATAGATGATTACCTTTAACAGAATTCGGCTTATAGATCTACTTATCTATTTTATTTACTTAAAAAAGTTAATGTCTTTATGGGCATTAGCTTTTTTTAAATTAAAACTTGTGTATAATATCATATAAATGATATAATTTAGTTGGAGGTGTTTTGATAATGTGGTTTCTTCAACCAAACTTGAGTTTTTTAGACGTTATCGCAAGAATAGTTGCCGTTTTAACAATAATATTTTTGATACTCCCTTTGCACGAATGTGCTCACGGATGGATGGCTTACAAATTAGGTGATGACACTGCTAAGCGCAGCGGAAGAATGACTCTAAATCCACTTGCCCATTTCGACCCAATTGGAGCATTGTCTATACTTTTATTTAACTTCGGTTGGGCTAAGCCTGTGCCTGTGGACCCAAGAAATTTTAAAAATCCCAGAAAGGACAACGCTTTAACAGCTCTTGCAGGTCCAATTTCAAACTTATTGGCAGCAATAGCGGGAGGTCTCATATTAAACTTTATTCTTTTATTTTTTAATCCTGCCGCTAATGAACTATTTTATTGGGTTTATTCATTTTTATCGTATTATATAATAATGAATGTTGGTCTTGCGGTTTTCAATTTATTGCCTGTACCACCGCTTGACGGCTCTAAAATTTTCGAAGCTTTTATTCCGTCAAAGTTTATAAATAAATATTACTCCAAACAATATTTATTTTCTCTTACGATAATAATACTATTATTCTTTGGTTTATTTAATCGTCCGCTAAGCTTGATGCAAACCTATTTATACAATTTTATAGTTAACATCACTTACTTACCATTTTCTATTTTTAGGTAAAGCTATGAACACAATTTCATATAAACTAAATAACTTTGAGGGTCCTTTAGACCTATTGGTAAAATTAATAGATAAAAAGAAAATAAGTATAAGTGATATAAAAATCTCCACCCTGCTAGACCAATACATGGAACAGATTAACCTTATGCGTGACAACAATATTGAGATAAAAAGTGAATTTCTTGAAATGGCTGCAAAACTTATATATATAAAAACGGTGTCGTTGCTGCCAAACAATAACGAGGCTATGGAGCTTAAAAGCGAATTATCTGACACGTTAAACGCTTTTCAGTCTTACAAGGAAGCTGCAAAATGTTTGACGGATAATTTTAATCCGAACTTTTTCACAAGGGGCACCGAAACAATAGAAGCCGATAAAACTTACGGAAAATCTCACAAACCATCAGAGCTTTTGAAAGTTTATCTAAACGTATTGTTGCCTAAGCCTGAAACAAAGCCAAACGAAGATAACAAAATAAAAACAATTGTTTCTAAAAAAATTGTGTCTGTATTTTCAAGGGTAATACACATTTTAAAAAAACTTATGCGCCTTGACCCGTTTCCATATAAAAATTTGTTCCATAATAAATTAACTAAATCAAGCGCTGTTGCCACCTTTTTGGCTGTTCTTGAGCTTGTAAAAAACAAACGTATCCTTCTAATCGAAAAAAATGATGAGCTGAAAATATCTTTGAACAAGGAGAAATCTTAAGTTTATGTCAGACGATAAATTTATACCTATAGTTGAAGCTATGCTATTTGCCAGCGGAGAGCCTTTAGAAATAAAACAAATTTCAAAGGTCCTCAATTTAAATGTTTCTCAAGTTGAAATTATAATCGGTAAGCTCGTAGAAAAGCTTAAAAAAAATAACTCCGGAATATCAATAATAAAATTAAATAATAAATATCAAATGTGCTCAAATCCTGATTACTCTGAGTACATTAAAGATGTTTTAAAAATTAATCAATCTAATGCGTTGTCTTCATCTGCCATGGAGGTTTTAGCTATAATAGCTTACAACGAACCCGTTACAAAAAGCTTTATTCAAAACATCAGAGGCGTTGATTGTTCTAAATTAATTAATAATCTTATTGAAAAATCTTTAATAAAAGAAACAGGAAGACTCGACATTCCCGGCAAACCTATAATTTACTCCACAACCGAAACTTTTCTCAGATGTTTTGGACTATCATCTATCAACGATTTACCCGAAGTTTCAAATGAAGGGAAATAGATTTATAATATGATATTTTTGTATGTTTTAATGTTTCTTTTATTATTAATTTTATTAGTTTTATTTACGCCTATAAACGTTGTAGTTAATTACTCGGACGGTTTAAATGTTCATATAATTATATTCGGTTTAAAAATTAAAATTCCTACTCGTGTTAAAAAGAAAAGTCGCAAGAATCATGATAAAAATTACAAACAGGAAAATAATACAAAAAAGAAAAAAAACAGTAATATAATTTCCTTTGGACTGGGAATAATTAAAATAGGAGTAAAAACTTTTATCGAGATATTAAAAGGCATAAAGATAAAGGAAATCGTTTTAAAAGTAAAAGTAAGCGGAAGTGACGCCGCTAAAACAGCTCTACTTTATGCAAAATTTTCTTCTGTAATATATCCCTTTTTCGGTGGAGTAATATCCAACGCTGAGCTAGAGAGCTATGATATAAACGTTTCGCCCGACTTTCTCGGAGATAAAACTACGTTTTTTTTAAATTTCCATTTTTACGGTACTGTTTTCCAAATTTTAAAATCGTTCTTGTATTTTATAAAGGAGTATAATAAAATTATAGATAAATAAACTACTTTGGAAGGTGTTTTTGATGAGCGAAAATAAAGTTGAAGGTATGATGGGAGTTACCATGGACAAAATTCGAGACATGATAGACGTGGATACCATCATAGGCAATACTATAACCACTCCTGATGGGACTACTATTATACCCGTTTCTAAAGTTACCTACGGATTCGCTGCCGGAGGTTCTGACTTTAATTCTAAAAAAGCTGTAGATAAGGACCTCTTCGGAGGCGGAAGCGGAGCTGGAATTACTATTTTACCCGTGGCGTTTCTTGTAATTACAAAAGACGAAGTAAAATTGCTTCAAGTGGAATCATTTAACGGTGCTATAGATAGAATTATCGCTATGACCCCTGATATTATAAGTAAGATAAACAACGCAATTAAAAAGCACAGAGAAAAAAAGGCAAATAACAAAGACTAAATTTAAAAATACAACCCTTTATTATTTTAAAAGGTTGTATTTTTTTAATATATCATTATTTTCTTGGTTATCTAAAGTATAGTTCAAAAATTCTAATAAATTATTTGTTGAAAAATACTCCGGCAGATTTAACTCTAAAAACAAGCTTTTTCTTAATTTTTTACTACACTCATGTCCCACTAATCCGGCATTGTATAAATCCACCTTGCTTATTTTAAATTTACAAGCTCTTTCTTTAAATTCACCGCTATCAATACATTTTTTTATAGCAGATAATAAAATTGTATCGTCAATCCCCTCAACCCCAAGCTTTCCTTCTTTTGACTGAGTCTTTTTTCGCTTCTCTTTCCCTTTCACATCAGGGATATATGCATGTTTAACAACGCCTGTTGTTACTGAACTTTTTATGTAATTTCTAATTAAGAATCCAGCAGCATCACTGTCTGTTAAGACTATAATTCCCGTATTTTCAGCAAGCTGTCTTATTAAGTCTAATTTTTGTTTGTCCTTAAAAATTTTAAATCCTTCGGTTTTCACTATCAGCGTGTTTACTATATTAGAAATTTTTATTTTATCGTATTTGCCTTCCACGATTATTGCTTCATTTATATTTATCAAATATCTCACCTGTTATTTTGTAACATCATTATTTTTACCACAGTTAATTCCAAAAGCAACTGAGGGTTTACTCTACTACTTTTTAAGTTTAAATCGGCTTTAATTAATATATCAATAATCTTTTTAATACTGTTTAACGACATTCCTACAGAGTTTTTTTCGGCGCTTGAAAGTCTAAATTCCTTCCTCTTATAATCAAACACACTCGAAATATACGAACTTTGACATCCATATTCTATCGCAACTTTCACTCTATACATGTCAATATAAGCGCTTGATATAACCCCTAGAATAGCAACCGGCTCTTCCCCTTGAAACAAAAGTTGACGTAAAAACATTAATGATTCTTTTTTCTTCCCCTTAGCCATCATTTTACACATCTCAAATACATTAGTTTCCAGATTATTAACTAGCAGTAATTTTATAGATTTTTCGCTAATTTCATTACTTTCTTCAAACGCACAAATCTTATCTATCTCATTTTTAAGATTAATTAAATCACTCCTACAAGTTTTGCATATAAGCGCTGCATTTTTAGGCGACAAAATTTTTCCTTGTTTTTCAGCCCACTTAATCACTTGCTTCTCGATAGAAACTACCGTCTTATTTTCTAATTTTAAAGTTATACCCAATTTTTCAAATACAGAAATTATTTTTTTCCATCGAGCAGAACATTTCTTTTCAATTTTAATCGTGGTTTGGCTTATTATAACACAGCAATATTCAGGTATGTCGCTAATCGTATCAATCAATTTTTCGAAATCATCTGAGTTTAGCAAATCCACATCTAAATTTTTCACTGCTATACATTTTTTACTTGAAGCAATTGGATATAATTCTACACTCATAGCTAATTTGTCTATATTTAAATTTTGTCCATCCATTTCAACGTAATTAAGACTATTCGTATTTTCCCCCACTATTTGCTTTACTAAGCCATCTCTAAATCGAACCACATTATATGTATCATCGCCGTAAATAAAATATAAATTTTTTAAATTTTTGTCTTTTATATGCTTTTGAAATTCTCTTTCAGTCATATTAGGCATTATGTTTCCCTCCTTATCGTAATTGTACTTGGACTTTTTATATCTATATTTATAGTACCATAATTGGAGGTAACATAATTATTTAGAGTATTTTTGGAAAGCTTTATTAAATTATTCTCACAAGAAATTTTACTTTCAGATAAAATATTATAAACCGGATGAATTAAATCGTAATTAATCGGAAGACTACCCGTTATAAATATATCGCAGTCTAGCCATTTGCTTGGTATATTTTTTGCATCTCCTCCGTTTGGACACACAAGAATATTTATATTGTCTATCTTCAAAAACATCCACGTTTTATCTTCAGCTTCGTAAGTATTTATTGCTATGTCGTTCCATAGCTTAATATCTATTTTGTCTTTAAACGTCTCAAAATGAGTGTTTGTTTCTTCGCTTTGCAGTCCTTGACCTACGCACATAGAATCAGCCGTTACAACACAATTTTTCTTAAACTTATCATTTACATCGTTAAAAAACATACTACTCTCTTCGTCGCTAGACGGAACTAAAAGTAAATCCAAGTAACCAGTATTAATAGAGTCTAAATACCTCCCCAATCTATCACAATAGTACTCTTCCCCTCCGCAACAGATTACTGAATTTCTGCCGTTTTTGCTCAGTACTAGCGAACATCCATTTCCAACATCTAATACACTTAGCCTTGTCACATCTCTCATTAAAATTTTATAAGATATAATTCCTACAAATAATATATTTAAAGAGAGCAAACTTATAAATTTTACTTGTTTTTTTACGTCCCCAAATATAACGCTTAAACCTATTAAAATTAATACTGACGATACCCACAATGATATAAATTTGTATTCTATCGAAACACACGCAAAAGGGAACCCAGACAGCCATCTGCAAACATTAATAACGTAATCTACGTCAATCTTTAAAACACATAAAAGCGGCATAATAAAAGCCTTAGATACTCCCGCAACATACATAAGGTTTGAAACCATAGATAATATAATCATAAATGTTATAGGAAACATGGTAAGTATATTGGAAATAGGCGCAATTAAACAAAGTCTTTTAAAAAATATAACAGTAACAGGAAATGTTGCTATCATAACCGAAAGACTCATTGAAACTGACTTTGCTAAATATCTTGTCACAGCTCCATCGCTTAGTAAACTAACGTAATTATTAATAAATTTAAAAATCTTGGTTTCTAAAACGTTTATACCAAGCACAGATAATACCGACAACCATATTCTAATATCTCCGCCCGCATTAGGGTTGAATACACACATTAACAAAACAGCTATTCCCAAAGAATTTATACAATCAGATTTTCTTCCAAATAAATCTCCAATCAAATATATTATCATCATTACGCCGGCTCTTACAACAGAAGGTGCAAAACAATTAACCGCCATAAAAAATAATACAAACGCTATTGTTAACAAATTACTTGACCGCTTAGAAAATTTAAATTTTTTAAAAACTGCAGTCGCCGCCTCACACAATAACACAACATGTATTCCGGACACTGCTAATAAGTGGTATATCCCAACCCTTAAAAAGTCATTTTTTATGTCTTGAGGTAAATCTTGTTTTTCTCCTAGCAACACACCATTTGTAATTGTGGCATGAGTTTCAGGCAAAAGAGATTTCATTGAAGACAACATTTTTTCTCTAAATTTTAAAATATAATAATTAAATGGTTTTTCTGAATTTTCTTGTATTTCTACAGGCTGGTAATCATACAAAAAACCTGATATATATTTTTTTTGAGACATTTTATATTGCTTCGAATAAAATCCACTACAAAAATTAGACTCAAACGTATGAACGTTTCCTGTAAATTTGTCGTAAATATCAGCTTCCAGGGCGTCTGAACAAGACAAACTCATCTTAAATTTTTTTCCGCTTTCCCTTCCTACTACTTTATCCACTTCTATCGTGTAATAATACCTTCCGTTGTTCTTATACGGAATATCACATATCACTCCTGATATATTTATGTCTTTGTCATATAGCTGCTTAATCGGCAAAATATTTATATTGTAATTTGCAGTATAAACACCAAATCCTAAAAGAGAAGTAAATAAAGCAATAGGAAAAATTTTATTCTTTCTTATGTTTTTTACTAAAACAGACGCTATAAAGCAAGCCGCGTTTAAGCATAAGCACACCACTAACGCCTTTTCAGACAAAAACATTGCGACTGTAAGCGTTATTAAATACGTAAATCCAACTATTGCAAACAGTCGCCTCATAAAATAAAATTCTCCTTATTTTTTATTTCTTAAAAACCGGTAAAGGCTCAAGATATATAATATCGTTTCGGTTTACCGCTTCGCCTTCCGCCAGCACACACGCTTTCCCAACAACATTTCCTCCGGCTTTTGACACAAGCAGAGATATTGCTTTTAATGATTCACCTGTACTTATAACGTCGTCGACGATTAAAATACGTTTTCCTTTTAGCTGCTTATATTCTTCGTCTGACAAATATAAATTTTGTAACCTAGCCGTAGTTATCGACTTCAGCTCAACATGTACAGGATTTGTCATGTAAAGCTTTTCGCTTTTTCTCGCCACAACATAATTTTTCTTACTTTGTCTTGCCATTTCATAGCAAAGAGGAATTCCTTTTGCTTCAGCCGTTATTAATATGTCGTGTTCCGGACATTTTTTTAAAAGGTCAGCAGCACACTTTTCTGTTAACTCAACATCTCCGAACATCACAAACGCCGCTATACTAAAGTTCTCGTTAACTTTACAAATCGGTAAATCTCTTTTGCATCCTGCTATATCAATTGAATAAAAATCCTCCATAAAAACACCATTTTCCTTATCCTATATATTTAAAAGTGTTATCATCCAGCAATTTTACAACCTGTAAACACACTCACATTAACCCGGAGGCCATTGAAGTTCTCTTCCACCCAAAACATGAAAATGAATATGCATAACCGTTTGACCTGCATCTTCCCCACAATTCGTTACAACTCTATAACCATCTTGTATTTCAAAATTTTTAGCTAATTGGGGTATAACCTCAAAAATATGAGAAATAACAGAACTGTTTTCCGCCGTAATTTCATTTGCGCAACTTATATGGACCTTTGGAATAACGAGCAAATGTACAGGAGCCTGTGGATTTAGGTCTTTAAACGCAATAATACTTTCATCTTCATACATTTTATCACAAGGGATGTTTCCGTTAGCAATATCGCAAAAAACACAACTCATACTTTAGATTTCATCCTCTCTTATATTCATGATTAACGTATCATATTTTATACTGCTTTTACTATTTTGTCAAATCCAAACGTATATTTTTATAAGGAAAATCATAATTATTTTTATATCATTTTTTTATTGACTATTCTGATTTAAATGGGTAAAATATATTTAAGATATATTTTAGGAGTTGACTTTTAATGGGTGAAGAATTTTCAGCTGACCTTATCACTTTAATAGATGATGAAGGCGTGGAACGTGAGTTTGAAATTTTAGACTATATTGAAAATGAACAAGGTAGATTTTACGCTCTTGTTCCAAATTTCGAACTTCCTGAAGGATTTGATGGTGACAGTAGCGGTACTTACTTCATATTTGAAGTAATCGATGAGGACGGCGAAGAGCAATTAGCTGAAGTTGAGGATGATAAACTCCTTGATGAATTAGCTGAAATTTTTGAAAGTCGCTTTAATGATTACGATGATTCTGAAGAATAAAATTGAATATTAATTATTTCCTGCTTAACTCGCGGACTGTGTTCTTATAACCCTACACCTTTTATTAGGGAGCTTTTCTCCTACAGTTAATTGCAGACCTCCCGATTTTATCGGACGAAGGGAGCATGAAACTGTAGGGAGAGCACCCACCTGCTTTTAGTAGCAGGTTATTCAGAGCACGATACGGTTAAGCGGGGCTTTTATTTTTTTGAATATTTTACGCCTCTTATTTTAACAATAACTATTGAAGTATATTTTAAGGGGTCTTAATTTTTGAAAGTTAAAAGAGCAATTCTCTTATTCTTAACATCTGTTAGCGCAGGTTTTGTTAATGGTCTTCTGGGAACCGGCGGTGGAATGATAATTTTACCCTCTTTAGTTGGTTTCGGAATGGATAGAAAAAAAGCTCATGCTAATTCGGTGTGTATAATATTTTTTATTTGTCTTGTTAGCGCTTTTATATATTTTCAATCAAATAATCTTGTTTTTGCCACGTCTTTACCATATATTCCTTGGGGTATAGCAGGAGCTATCGCAGGTTCAGCTTTATTACCTAAAATCAATCAAAATATTTTAAAAAAACTGTTTGCTTGTTTTAGTATATGGGCAGCTTATAGGTTAATAACGAAATGAACAATAATTTAATGGTTGCTTTGGCAGGATTTCTTTCTGGAGTTTTAGGTGCTATGGGACTAGGTGGTGGCGGAGTATTAATTATATATTTAACAGTTTTTTCTAATATGGAACAAATTGTTGCCCAGGGAATTAACATTATATTTTTTATATCAATTGCTTTAATTGCTATTTTTATTTACAACCGAAAAAAGTTAATATGCTGGAAAATTGTAATTCCATACTCAATTTTAGGAATTTTAGGTGCTATTATTGGTGCTTATGTATCAAATAGCGTTAACTCAAAAATACTTGGCAAAATTTTCGGATTCCTTCTTTTATTCATGGGGTTACAACAACTGTTTTGCAAAAATAAAGTAAAAGAAAACAAATGTAATTAGTGATTTTTTACATTAGTGCTTAATAAATAAGAAAAGGATGTATGCAAAATGAACATATCTGTTTTAGGGTGCGGTAGGTGGGGCACCTTTATTGCTTGGTATTTAAATAAAATTAATCATAATGTTACATTATGGGGAAGAAATTCTTCTCATAATTTAACTATTTTAAAGGAAACTCACAAAAATGAATTTCTTGAGTTACCAGAAAATGTTCATATTACATCCGATTTAGAGAAAGCTGTTTGCGAAGCTGAAGTAATTGTAATATCTATAAGTGCACAAAATTTAAGAGATTTAATCTCTAAAATTTCACAATATAACCTTGAAAATAAAATTATTGTGTTATGTATGAAAGGAATAGAATGCTCAACCGGAAAGCGACTCACTCAAGTAGTAAGAGA
>ERZ827156.4197-NODE-4197-length-11959-cov-3.122312_pt1 | contig 11959 bp, 12 predicted proteins | sample MGYA00519919_ERZ827156 | MGnify/ENA primary metagenome ERZ827156 (study PRJEB31778, sample SAMEA3449269) | human gut metagenome | biome: human gut; feature: human-associated habitat; material: faeces | place: United Kingdom | collected 2010/2012 ... | reverse complement strand
GCTAAGGCAAAAAGAGAAATCGCTGATAAAATAAAATTAATAGATATTGTTGTTGAATTGGTGGATGCTAGAGCTCCATATTCAAGTAAAAATCCATTATTTAATAGTGTTGTTAATAATAAGCCAAGATTAATTGTAATGACAAAAGAAGATTTAGCAGATGATAAACTAACACAAAAATGGATAGATTTTTATAAAAGTAAAGGTTATTATGCTATAAGTGTTAATCTTAAGCAATTTAATGAATATAAAAAGATCATACAAGTTTGCAAAGAAATTTTGAAAGATAAAATGGCACGAGAAGCAAAGAAGGGATTGAAACCTCGTGCAATGCGAGCAATGGTTTTAGGTATTCCTAATGTTGGAAAATCTACTTTCATCAATCGCTTAGCAAAAAGAAAAGCAACTGTTACGGGGAATAAACCAGGTGTAACGAAAGCTCAACAAATTATTAAGGTAGATAAAGATTTTGAATTATTTGATACACCGGGTGTTTTATGGCCTAAATTCGAAAGTGAGGATATTGCTAGAAATATTGCTCTTATTGGCTCTATTAAACAGCAAATATTACCAAGGGAAGATTTATTTATTTATGCAGTTGAATATTTAGTTAAAAATTACCCTGGAACTTTAGAAAATCGTTATCAAATAGCTGTTGATTTACAAAGTGATTGGGTTGAAAAATGTTATGATGATATCGCATTTAATAAAAAAATAAAACCAGTAAGAGGGATTACTGATTATGAGCGTGTCATGGATATGTTTTTTACTGATTTATTTGATGGTGTTATTACAAAAATAACATGGGAGCTTCCAAATGAGTAATTTATTAGAATATGAAAATAGATATTATGATTTAGGTTATGATTATATTATTGGTCTTGATGAAGCTGGAAGAGGACCAATGGCTGGCGAATTAGTTGTTGCAGGAGTCATTTTTCCTAAAGGATTTTATGATGAACGTATTTTTGATTCAAAACAATTAACAGCAAAAAAAAGAGAAGCGATGTATCAAATAATTATAGAAAATGCATTAGCCTATCACATTGAAGTTATTTCTGTTGAAGATGTTGATCAATTAAATGTATATAGCGCAAGTCAAAAAGGAATGGAAAAATGTTGTCAAATTTTAAAGAGAGAAAAAATGTTTGCTTTAACAGATGCGATGCCTTTACATGATATTGAACATTTATCTATTATTAAAGGAGATACCCTTTCTATGTCTATTGCAGCAGCAAGTATATTAGCTAAGGTAACAAGAGATCATTTGATGATAGATTATGCAAAAAAATATCCACAATATGGTTTTGAAAAACATAAGGGCTATGTCACCAAGGCACATAAAGAGGCACTTAGAAAATATGGTCCATGCCCTATTCATAGGAAATCTTTTAAACCAGTACAAGAAGTAATGAAAGAACAAATATCTTTAAATTTAGATATTTAGTTCTTTTTTTATAAAAAAAAGAAGAAAAAACAAATTTAAATGTCTATATAAATAGTGAGGTGATAAATATGGAAGAAATCTTACTATTTTTTGCTTTGAAGTATCAAGGTGATTTTCAAAGTATTTTAAAAGCATTGCAAGCAAAAGAGAAAGTTTCTCAAGAAGAAAGGAGGGAAGCAGTTGCTAAAGTAAATTCAAAATATACAACGATTATTTCAAGTGATTATCCAGATGCTTTAAAAGAAATATCTTGTCCACCATTTGTATTGTTTTATCATGGAAATTTGAATATTTTAAATGGTAAATGCATAGGTGTTATTGGTAAACGTGTTCCTAGTGAATATGGATCAAATATTACGGATAAAATTGTATGTGATTTAGTAAAAAATGAATATACGATTGTAAGTGGTATGGCATTAGGAATTGATACTCTCGCTCATAGAAGTGCATTAAAAAATAAAGGGAAAACAGTTGCAGTATTGGGAAGTGGAATTAATTATTGTTATCCAAAAAGAAATCAAGATTTATATGCTCAATTAAAAAGTAATCATCTTATTATTAGTGAAAAACCAGGTGATTATGTACCACAGGCTAAGGATTTTCCAAGTAGGAATCGGTTAATTGCTGGCTTAAGTGAATCTGTAGTTGTTACAGAAGCTGAAAAACGTTCAGGAACAATGATTACTGTAGGATATGCATTAGATCAAGGAAAAGATATCTATTGTATTCCATCAAGAATTGGGGATCCAATGGGGTGTAATTTATTGATTCAACAAGGAGCCAAGTTAGTATTGACTGTAAATGATATTATTGAAGATTAATGAAATGGAGTTGACAAAGTGAAAAAAAACAATAATAATAGTTTTTGCGATAAGGGGGTTATATTATGTATGATAAATTAGTCATTGTGGAATCTCCTTCTAAATCAAAAACAATAGAAAATTATTTAGGGAAGGAATATCATGTGACTTCTTCTAAAGGGCATATTAGAGATTTATCAACATCTGGTAAAGAAGGGCTAGGGATTGATCAAGAAGATCATTATAAGCCAAAATATGTTATTTCTAAGGATAAAAAAGATGTCGTTAAGGAATTGAAAGCAGCTGTTAAAGAGGCGAAAACAGTTTATCTTGCTACCGACCCTGACCGTGAAGGAGAAGCAATTTCATGGCATTTAGCAGATGTTTTAGGTTTAGATATGGATGATGATAATCGTATTGTTTTTAATGAGGTAACAAAAGATGCAGTTGTTGATGCATTGAATCATCCTCGTAAAATTGATCAAAATCTTGTAAAATCTCAAGAAACAAGAAGAGTATTGGATAGAATTATTGGATTTAAATTATCTAAATTATTACAAAGAAAAATTAAATCTAAATCAGCTGGTCGAGTTCAATCGGTTGCTTTAAGATTAATCGTTGAAAAAGAACGTGAAATCGAAGCCTTTGTTCCAGAAGAATACTGGAAAATCAAAGCACAATTTGAAAAAGATGAAATTGAATTTACAGGTGAACTTAATAAAAAAGGAACAAAGAAGTTAAAAATTTCAAATGAACAAGAAGCTTTAGAAATCTTTAATGCACTTTCTAAAGAATTTGTTATTGATAGTGTAAAAAAATCAAGTAAGAAAAGAGAATCAAAACCACCATTTATTACTTCAACATTACAACAAGAAGCGTCTTCTAAATTAGGCTTTAAAGCAAGAAAGACAATGATGATTGCTCAAAAGCTATATGAAGGAATTACTTTAGAAGATGAAACAGTAGGGCTTATTACTTATATGCGTACAGATTCGACAAGATTGTCAGATTTATTTGTAGAAAGTGCTACAGAATATATTAAAGAAAAATATGGTCAAAATTATGTTGGAAAAGTAAAAGTAAGTAAAAAGAAAGAAAATGTACAAGATGCTCACGAAGGAATTCGTCCAACAAGTGCAATGCGTACACCTGAGTCTGTTAAAGAATATTTAAGTGCGGATGAATTTAAATTGTATTCTTTAATTTATGCCAGAGCATTGTCATCATTAATGGCACCATCTCGTTTTGATGCAACAAGTGTAGTATTAGAAAATAATAACTATTATTTTAACGCAAGTGGTTCAGTATTAAAGTTTGATGGTTATTTACGTTTATATAGCCCATATGAAAAACAAAAAGATGAAATTTTACCTGAATTAACTGAACAAGAAATTTTAGAAAGCCAAAATATTGAAAAAACACAACATTTTACAAAACCACCTGCTCGTTATAGTGAAGCAAAACTAATTAAAGAAATGGAAGAACTTGGAATTGGTAGACCAAGTACTTATGCGATGATTATTGATACGATTCAAACTAGAGGGTATGTGGAACTTGTTGATAAAACATTTAAACCTACTGAAAGTGGAATTTTAACAAGTGATCGACTAACACAATTTTTTAATGATATTATTAATGTCGAATATACTGCACAAATGGAAAAAGAACTAGATGATATTGCAGAAGGACAAGATGATTATTTTGATGCTATAGATACATTTATTAAAAAATTCCAACCTTTATTGGATGAAGCAAATGAAAAAATGGAAGTCATTTCACCTAAAAAAACAGGAGAGAAATGTCCTGAATGTGGACATGATCTTGTTGAAAGACATGGGCGTTATGGTAAATTTATAGCTTGTGAAAATTACCCTGAATGTAAATACATCAAAAAGGAAAAAGTTGAACCTGAATTTACAGGAGAAAACTGTCCTAAGTGTGGAAGCCCAATGGTTTTTAAAACCGGAAGATATGGTAAATTTGAAGCATGTTCAAATTATCCACAATGTAAATATATTAAAAATTCTAAAAAGAAAGCAGAACCTGTTATGACAGATGAAGTTTGTCCTAACTGTGGTTCTCCAGTGGTTATTAAAAAGGGACGTTGGGGAGAATTTAAGGCTTGTTCAAATTATCCAAAATGTAAAACAATTATTAAGTAGAACATTTGTTCTACTTTTTTAAAAAGGAGAAAATATGGAAAGTGAAAAAATAGTCAATGTAATTGGAGCTGGTCTTGCTGGAGTTGAGGCGGCTTATCAATTAGCAAAAAATAATATTAAAGTAAAGTTATATGAAATGAGACCTGTTAAAATGACACCGGCACATCATACATCATCATTTGCTGAACTTGTTTGTTCTAATTCGTTAAGAGGAGATAATTTCAATAATGCCGTAGGTGTATTAAAAAATGAAATGGAAAAACTAGATAGTGTTATTATTCGATTTGCTAGAAAAAATAGTGTTCCTGCTGGTGGAGCACTTGCAGTGGATCGTGAAAAGTTTTCTGCGGATGTTACTGAGTTTATAACAAATCATCCAAATATCGAAGTGATTCATGAAGAAGTTACAGAAATTTCCCAAGCACCAACAATTATTGCAAGTGGACCTTTAACAAGTGATGCTTTGTCTACGAAAATCAAAGAATTATTAGGAGAAGAGTATTTTTATTTTTTTGATGCTGCGGCTCCAATTGTTGAAAAAGATAGTATTGATTTTAATATTGCTTATTATAAATCAAGATATGACAAAGGAGAAAATGAATATATAAATTGTCCAATGAATGAGGAGCAATTTAATGTATTTTATGATGAATTAATGAAAGCAGAGGTTGTTAAACCAAAAGATTTTGAAGAAAAATTTTTTGAAGGATGTATGCCTTTTGAAGAAATGGCAAGAAGAGGAAAACAAACTTTATTGTTTGGGCCTATGAAACCGGTTGGGTTAACAAAACCTGATGGCACAAAACCATATGCCGTCGTACAGTTAAGACAAGATAACGTACAAGCTAGTTTATATAATATTGTTGGTTTTCAAACACATCTTACATGGCCTGAACAAAGAAGAATTATTCATTTAATTCCGGGATTAGAAAATGCAACATTTGTAAGATACGGTGTCATGCATCGAAATTCGTTTATTTGTTCTCCAAAATTTTTAAATCAAGATTACAGTTTAAAAAATCATTCTGGAATTTATTTTGCTGGACAAATGACAGGAGTTGAAGGATATGTTGAATCAGCTCAAAGTGGAATCGTTGCCGGAATGAACATGGTTCGTTATTTAAATAAACAAAAACCTGTTATTTTTCCACAGGAAACAATCATGGGGGCACTTGCATATTATATTACGCATTGTGATGAAAGTAATTTCCAACCAATGAAAGCTAATTTTGGAATTCTACCAGATTTACCTGTACGCGTTAAAAAGAAACTAAGAAAAGAAGCTTATGCTAACAGAGCAATAGAAGTAATGGATCAATTTATCAATGAGTTATAATCAAGATAAAGAAGAATTTATAAAATATCTTCAATTTCAAAAACATTACTCAATCAATACAGTTGAATCTTATCAACGAAGTTTAAATGAATTTATTGATTTTTTAAAAAGTGAAAGTATTTCTCACTTTAACGATGTCAAGTATACAAATATAAGAGGATATTTAACTTATTTAAATGAAAAAAAATTGTCAAAGAGTTCAATTAATAATCGAATCAGTTGTTTAAGATCATTTTATAAATATCTAGTAAAAGAAGAATTGGCTGAAGATAATCCAATGATTCTTGTTGAAAATATTAAAACCGCAAAGCGTAATCCTGATTTTTTGTTTCCTGAAGAAATGATGGATTTATTGGATGGTATTGATACACAAGATGATTTAGGAATTCGTAATAAAGCGATGCTAGAAATCATGTATGCTTCTGGGTTAAGGTGTTCTGAAGTAGTAAATTTAACCTTGGATTGTATAGATTTTCACAATCGAGTTTTATTGATTCATGGTAAAGGGAACAAAGACCGTTATGTTCCTTTCCATGAATTTGCTAGTGAATGGTTATTAAAATATATAGAAGAAGTAAGGGGGAAACTTGTAAATTCAGAAGATTATCCATATGTTTTTGTTAATAAAAGAGGAGAACAAATGACCAATAGAGGAATACAGGATATTGTAAAGCGTATTGGCAGAGAATATGATGCAACCAAGAAAATACATCCACATACTTTCAGACATTCCTTTGCCACGCATTTATTGAATGCGGGAGCAGATATAAGAACTGTACAGGAATTATTGGGTCATGAAAACCTTTCGACAACACAAATTTATACTCATGTTACAAAAGAACATTTGAAAAATGTTTATTTAAAGGCACATCCTCGAAATAAAGCATAAAAAAGGGTTGTTTTGTTTTAAATCTTATGCTATTATGTTTCAGGTATTAAAAAATACACACATTATGAATTCATTTATCTAGTGCCTGATGGTGGTAAATGTTTGAAATAATGGAGGAAAAAAACGAAAAGGAGGAAATTACACATGTCAGTAATTTCAATGAAAAAATTATTAGAAGTAGGTGTTCATTTCGGACATCAAACAAAAAGATGGAATCCTAAAATGGCTCCATACATTTTTACATCAAGAAACGGAATTTACATTATTGATTTACAAAAATCATCTAAAAAAATCGATGAAGCTTATAAAGCAATGAATGAAATTGCCGAAAAAGGTGGAAAAGTTTTATTTGTAGGAACTAAAAAACAAGCTCAAGAAGCTGTTAAAGAAGAAGCAATCCGTTCTGGAAGTTTCTATGTTAACTCACGTTGGTTAGGTGGAACTTTAACTAACTTCAAAACAATTCAAAAAAGAATTAGAAGATTAGTTGAATTAGAAAAAATGGAAAAAGATGGTACTTTCGATTTATTGCCTAAAAAAGAAGTTATCTTACTAAAAAAAGAAGCTGCTAAGTTAGAAAAAAACTTAGGCGGTATTAAAGAAATGAGAAGATTACCAAGTGCTTTATTCGTTGTAGATCCTAAAGCTGAACACAACGCTGTTGCTGAAGCAAGAATCTTAGGAATCCCTGTATTTGGTATTGTTGATACTAACTGTGATCCTGATGAAGTTGATTATGTAATCCCAGCAAATGATGATGCTATTAGAGCTGTTAAATTAATTGTTGCTGCTATGGCAGATGCAATTTGTGAAGCTAAAAGTGAACCATTAACTGTTGCTTATGTTAAAGATTTCTAAAATTGTTAAAGATGAAGATGAAAAAGAAGTTACTATGAATGATGCTGTATCTTCTGTAGAAAACAACAACAGAAGAGGGCCAAGAAATAAAGCTGGTAGACCAGCTCAAAGAAGAGAATCTAGACCAACTCAAGAATAATCTCAAGGCTGGAAATCATAAATATGTTGTGATGGGAAAGCAAAGCTTTCCCTTTTTAATAAAATAAAATTCATGGAGGAAAAGAAAATGGCAATTAGTGCAAAATTAGTAAAAGAATTACGTGAAAAAACTGGTGCTGGAATGATGGATTGTAAAAAAGCATTAGAAGCATGTGATGGTGACATCGAAGCATCATTCGACTGGTTAAGAGAAAAAGGAATCGCAAAATCTGCTAAAAAAGCTGATAGAATCGCTGCTGAAGGGTTATCTGCTTTCGCTATTAACGGAAATGTAGCTGCTATGGTTGAAGTTAACTCTGAAACTGACTTCGTAGCAAAAAATGCTGAATTCGTTGCATTAGTAAATAATGTATGTGAAGCAGTTGCTGCAAATAACCCTGCTGATTTAGAAGCTGCAAAAGCAATTGAAGTTGATGGAAAAACTATAGAAACTACAATTGCAGAAGCATCTGGAAAAATTGGTGAAAAATTATCTTTAAGAAGAATTAAAACTTTCACTAAAAATGATGATGAAGTATTTGGTGCTTATTCACATATGGGTGGAAAAATGGTATCAATCGTTAAATTAGCTGACGGTGATGAAGAAAAAGCAAGAGACATTGCTATGCATGTTGCTGCTATCAATCCAAAATATATCTCACAAGATGAAATTCCACAAGTTGAAAAAGATAGAGAAGATGCAGTTCAAACAGAAATTATGGCTAATGATCCTAAATTAGCTAACAAACCTGAAAAAGTATTAGAAGGTATCAAACGTGGAAAATTAAATAAAGTATTCTCTGAATGGTGTTTATTAGATCAAGAATTCATTAAAACACCAAAAGAATCAGTTGCTAAATACTTAGGAAAAGCTAAAGTGTTAGAAATGGCTCGTTTCCAAGTTGGTGAAGGTATCGAAAAGAAAGAAGAAAACTTTGCTGAAGAAGTAGCTGCACAAATGAAACAATAATTTTTAAGGACACTACAAGTGTGTCCTTTTTTTAAAAAAGGAGAACATTTTATGAAATATAAAAGAGTTTTATTAAAATTAAGTGGTGAAGCATTAGCCGGTGATGATCATTTTGGTATAAACGCTAATACTGTAGCCGATATTGCAAGACAAATCAAAGAAGCTAAAGATTTAGGTGTTGAAATTGCCATCGTTTGTGGTGGTGGTAATATTTGGCGTGGTGTTACTGGTGCACAAATGGGTATGGAACGTTCTTCTGCTGATTATATGGGAATGTTAGCAACAGTAATGAATGGTTTAGCTGTTCAAAATGCTTTAGAGCAACTAGGAGTTCAAACACGTTTACTTTCAGCAATTGAAATGAGACAAATTGCAGAACCATACATTAGAAGACGTGCGGTTAGACATTTAGAAAAAGGTAGAATCGTTATTTTTGGTGCTGGAACTGGAAGCCCATATTTTACAACTGATACTACAGCTGCATTAAGAGCCGCTGAAATCAATGCTGATGTTATTTTAATGGCTAAAAATGGGGTCGATGGTGTTTATTCTGCTGATCCTAAATTAGATGAATCTGCAGTAAAATTTGATCAGATTTCATATAGTGATGTTTTAGCAAAAGATTTAAAAGTAATGGATCAAACAGCTATTACATTATGTAAAGATAACGATATTGATTTATGTGTATTTAATATGCAAGAAGATGGTAATATTGCCAAAGCTTGTGATGGACAAAAAATAGGAACAACTATCTCTGGAGGAAAATAATATGATAAATATGATTTTAGATGATGCAAGTGATAGAATGCAAAAAGCAATCGAAGCTTACCAAAGAGATTTAGCGACAGTTAGAACTGGAAGAGCTACTCCTGCAATGTTAGACCGTGTAATGGTCAACTATTACGGATCACCAACACCAATTAATCAAATGGCTGGTGTTTCTGTTGTAGAAGGTAGACAATTAGTAATTAAACCTTATGATAAATCTGCTTTAAAAGATATCGAACATGGAATTTATGAAGCTGATTTAGGTTTAACTCCTCAAAATGATGGAGAAATTATTCGTATTACTGTACCAGCATTAACAGAAGAAAGACGTAAAGAATATGCAAAAAATGTTTGGAAATTCGCTGAACATGCTAAAGTTGCTATAAGAAATATTCGTCGTGATGCTAATGATGAAATTAAAAAATGCGATGGTAGTGAAGATGAAATTAAAGACGGTCAAAATCGTGTTCAAAAATTAACTGATAAATTTGTTAAAGAAGTTGATGAAATTGGTAAAGTAAAAGAAAAAGATATTATGACTGTATAATTATTGAAGCGTCTTATTAGGCGCTTTTTTATTTTATGGTTTTATGTTATAATCAATCATGACTTTAAGGAGGATTATTCTATGAATGATCAAATTGAAAACTATGAATTAGACATGAATAATATACCAGCACATATTGCTTTTATTATGGATGGCAATGGACGCTGGGCTAAAAAGAGAATGATGCCAAGAACTTATGGCCATAACGAAGGGACAAAGACAATTCGTAAGATTGCTTTAGAGGCTAATAGACTTGGTGTTAAAGCAATGACAGTTTATGCTTTTTCTACAGAAAATTTTTCTCGTCCTGAAGAAGAAGTACAATTTATATTTAAATTACCCAAAAAATTTTTTGAACTTTATTTAAAAGAATTAATTGAAAATAATGTTCAAATTTGTATGATTGGGCATTTAGAAAAAGCTCCAAAGGCAACAAGAGATATTATCAATACTGCTATAGAAAGAACAAAGGGTAATACTGGACTAAAACTTTGCTTTGCTTTTATTTATGGTAGTAGAGATGAAATCGTTTGTTCAACTAAAAAAATAGCACAAGATGTAAAAGATGGGAAACTTGATATTGAGGATATTGATGAAAATTATTTTGGTTCAACATTAATGTCTGCGAATTTACCTGATGTTGATTTAATGGTAAGAACAAGTGGAGAACAAAGATTATCTAATTTTATGTTATGGCAACTTGCTTATGCAGAGTTTATTTTTACTCCTGTTTGTTGGCCAGATTTTGATGAAAAAGAATTACATAAAGCAATTTGGCTTTATCAAAATAGGGATCGTAGATATGGAGGTTTAAAATAGTGAAAGAAAGAATTATTACTGCACTGTGCTTGATTGCAATTGTAGTTCCAGCAGTCATTTTTGGGGGTATTTTTTATAAAATTGTTATAGGGGTTGCAATGGGTCTTAGTGTTTATGAAATGTTACATATTTGTTCTAGACCACGTATTGGAATGTATATGTATATCATTGTTGGTTTATTTTTTGTTACAGGATTTTTATTTAACAGAAATCAATTACTTATTTCTAGCTATTCTATTTTGGTTTATTTAGCGGTTATTTTAGCATGTATGATTTTTGATGATAAATGTAATATTGAAAGAAGTGCTTATGTTTTTACGATGGGTGTTCTTGTTTGTTCTGGATTACATGCGTTACTTGTTTTAAGAGTTGACTATGGTTGGGAATATTTATTGTTATTAGCAATTGCAACTTTTGGTAGTGATACAGGAGCTTATTTTGCTGGTATGGCTTTTGGTAAACATAAGTTGATTCCAAGATTATCTCCTAAAAAAACAATTGAAGGGTCAATTGGTGGAATTGTTCTAGGAAGTGTTTTAGGATTGGTTTTTGCATATTTTACAGGAATATTGGCACATCATTGGATTATTGTACCAGCAATTATTGTAATGACAATGACAAGTCAAATAGGAGATTTGATTTTTAGTGCCATTAAAAGATATTTTGAAGTTAAAGATTATTCAAAATTATTACCAGGACATGGCGGAATTTTAGATCGTATTGATAGTTTAACTTTTAATGTATTGATTTTTAGTTTCTTTTTAATGATTGTGGGGTTATAGATAATGAAAAATATTACGATTTTAGGTGTTACAGGTTCTATTGGTCAACAAACTGTTGATGTTTGCTTGCATCATCAAGATGAATTTAATGTTGTTGCAATGTCTGCGGGCAAAAATATTGTATTACTTGAAACAACAATTCAAAAAATCAATCCACAAGTTGTTTGTGTTATCGATGAAAAGGATTGTAACTATCTTCAAGAAAAATATCCACATATTCGTTTTGTATTTGGTAGTGCTGGTTTAGATGAAATTGCAACAATTGATCAAGTTGATATTGTATTAAATGCAATTGTAGGGTTTGCAGGTTTGTTACCAACAATTCATGCTATTGAATCTAAAAAAGATATTGCTTTAGCTAATAAAGAAACACTTGTGGTTGCAGGACATATTATTACAAAATTAGTTAAAGAACATGGTGTAAAATTATTACCAGTAGATAG
>ERZ827156.4193-NODE-4193-length-11969-cov-3.050697_pt1 | contig 11969 bp, 13 predicted proteins | sample MGYA00519919_ERZ827156 | MGnify/ENA primary metagenome ERZ827156 (study PRJEB31778, sample SAMEA3449269) | human gut metagenome | biome: human gut; feature: human-associated habitat; material: faeces | place: United Kingdom | collected 2010/2012 ... | reverse complement strand
ATCATTATAAATAATCGTAAAAGGGCGAATGCCTTTTGGTTCTGTAAAGTTTACATTATTTGAGGAAGCCAATTCATTTTTTTCTGATGCGCCAACATCAAAAAAATGCTTTTTATTTTTTTATGTTTCCATTACCTTGTATCCTGCGGTTTGGAGTAATTCAATTGCTTCTTTAATCGTATCATCAAAAAGATTACTATCATCTGAAGATATTTCGAGCGATTTCCAAATCGAAGGAGTATCTTGAATTACATAGAAATTTGCTGCTCGTGCTTTTGTGCCATTTCGATAGCGAGCTTGCTTAGAAATTAATTGCTTTTCTTCTAATAATTGCAGTGTAGTTCGGACAACCTTTTCTGCAAGTCCTGTTTTTTTGGCAAGTCCAGCAAAACTAGGGAATGTTGCTGATGGACTATTTTTTCCATAATAGCTATAGCGCATCAGAATAGCAAGCAAAATTTTTTCGTTGGAACTGAGCGTCTCGCAATCCAAAAAATCTATGTGTAACATGGTGAATGGCCGGACATCCTTTTTCTGTACTATGTCCATGCTAAATCGTCACAAAATACTGGTTTGTGACAGTCCTCCCATTCTGTTTTCTATTTTGCTTTAAGTTACATTTTAAAAAACCCTTATCTTTAAGGCTTTTGATTGTTGCAATTGCAGTTGGTTTGGTAACATCCATTTTTTGGGCTAAGTGATCATAGCTGATACTTCCAGCTTCGGTGTCTAGAAGAATGATCAATGCAATTTTTTCTTTGCAATTTAAGGAATCATTATACAAAATTTTGCGATTTACAGGTATGCAATCATTTTCCATTAGTATCATCCCCTTTCCTTCATTTGTTTTTTTAATGAGTAAAAAAAATTTACTTGATATGGACAGTATAGCATAGTGTACTTCAAAAAGCAATTGTTTTGAGAAGAAAGAATGTAAATATTTAAGTGTATATGTATGAGTATATTTTGGGTGCAAAATACACTGAACCCGGGTGCAAAATACACCGAATTCTGGGTGCAAGATACACCGAACCTTCAACGAAAGCGTTCACATTACGTAGAATTTATTTATGGAATAGATATATTATAATATGTCTGAATTCCAGCAGAATTGACTTTAATGACACATACAATATGTGCTACATATACAATAATACATGATATTATTAAATAAATAGAAAAAACATTGACTTTAACTATCAATCTGTTAAAATGTGCTCATCAGTAAATTTTAATTTATTATGAATGAAATTTTAGTGGTAAAAATACCAGTGAAAAAGAAAGGAGAAAGTGTGCATATGAAAAAAGTAGTGGCAATGTATGAGCAGGAAGAGGCTTATGGAAAAAATCTTGCAGAATATGTGAACCGCAAGGAAAATATGCCATTTGAAGTGCAGGTATTTTCGCAGGCAGATAAGCTGTCAGATTATCTGCAGGGGCATACACCGCAGCTTCTTCTTCTTTCTGAAGAAAGCAGTCTAGAATCATATGGTGATATGTGCAAGAAAACGCAGGATGTTTTATATTTAACGGAACATAAAGATCAGGCACGTGATCAGAAGGGAAACCATATTTATAAATATCAGCCTACGGATCAATTATTAAATCAATTGATGCAGCATATGAGTGATCATGAGAAAAAGGACAGTCCAGTAATGCAGGAATCGTGTCCTATATACGGTGTGTATTCTCCAGTGGGAAGATGTGGAAAGACAACGTTTTCTCTTTTGCTTGGGGAGTTACTGGCGCGCAAGCGATCAGTCTTGTATATAGGTTTTGATGAATTGCCGTTTTGGGATGAGGAAGAAAATATATCAGAGGAGCAAGGTGAAAAAGGAACGCTATCAGATGCCTATTTTTACTGGCAAAGACAAAAATTAAAGGAAAAATTGCCAGTACTTGTATCACATTGGCATGGAGTTGATGTGCTTACTGGAATGAATTGTCCAGAGGATCTATGTGCAATACAGCCAGAAGAATGGAGCCAGTTGATTTTAAAAATTGCGCAGGAGACAGAATACGCAGCGATTGTTTTAGATATTGGATCAAAGCTGTGGCTTGCAGATTCAATGTTTTCGATGTGTTCTCAGCTGTATGTGCCAGTGCTTTCAGAACGTTTGGCAAAAGATCAGCAAAGACGTTTTGAGCTTTGGCTTGAGAAAAATGGTAGTGATGAGCTTTTGCAGCGTATGCAGATTGTAACGCTGCCTCAGTGTGCGCAAAATGGAACAATGAAGGAACGGTTAGAATACGCTCTGTGGGGAGAAGCAGGAGATTATGTGCGCAATTTAATAAAGATCGAGTGGTAAATAAAATGAAAAAATGCGATGAGGAGCTGTTTTCGCTGAAAGGTCAAAGAAACAGTAATGAAGATGATGAAAAAAAACGGCAGAATCTTTTTGGATTGTTGCGTACCCAAGTAGTGGAGCAGCTTGATATGACAAGAGAGCTGACAGATGATGAATTGTATGCAAGCATTGATGAGGTTTTGATGATGCCGCAGTACAGAAAACAATTTTCAGTGCGGGTTTTGACGCAGCTAAGACAGGCATTGTATGATTCATTTCGAAGGCTGGATGTATTAAGTGAGGCATTAGATGACCCGGAAGTGACAGAGATCATGGTCAATGGTTATGATCAGATTTATGTGGAAAAGCAAGGTGAGTTAGTTCGTTTTCCTAAGGCATTTTCATCGCAGGAGAAATTAGAGGATGTAATTCAGCAAATTGTAGCGAAAGTAAATCGCCGGGTAAATGAGGCAAATCCAATGGCAGATGCTCGCCTTGAGGATGGATCACGAGTAAATATTATTCTTCCTCCAATCGCGCTCAATGGTCCGATTCTTACGATCAGGCGATTTGCAAAGCATCCTCCTGATATGCACCAACTAATAAAATGGGGTGCATTGTCAGAGGATGTAGCGCAATTCTTAGCGAATCTGGTGCGAGCACGCTACAATATATTTATATCAGGAGGAACCGGTTCAGGAAAGACTACATTTTTGGGAGCACTTGCAGAGTATATTCCTGATCAGGAGCGTGTTGTCACGATAGAAGATTCCGCAGAGCTTCGTTTATATCATATCCAAAATCTGGTTCGCTTAGAGTCAAGAAATGCAAGCCAGGAAGGAAAATATGAAGTGACAATTCGGGACTTGATTAGAAATAGTCTGCGTATTCGTCCTGATCGTATTGTTGTCGGAGAGGTACGAGATGCGGCTGCGCTAGATATGCTTCAAGCGATGAATACTGGTCATGATGGTTCACTTTCAACGGGTCATGCCAATAGTGCACAGGATATGATGACACGTCTTGAGACAATGGTTTTGATGGGAGTGGAGCTTCCGCTTGCAGCAATAAGGGGACAAATTGCCTCGGCAATTGATATTGTAATTCATTTGGGGCGTTTACGAGATCGTTCCCGAAAGGTACTTTCTATTCAGGAAGTTACTGGTCTTGACGAAAAAGGAAATGTAACACTGTCTGTACTATATCAATTTCAGGAAACGGGGGTTGTGGATGGAAAGATCACAGGAAAACTCGAGGCGGTTCATTCACTTAAAAACTGCGAAAAACTTAAGAGCGCAGGAATTGTATTGTCTTCCTGAGGTATTAGGCTTTAAGGAGAAGCTTTTGTATGGAGCTGTGGGAGCAGCAGGCTGGTTAGGGCTTACTTATATTTTTTATCATGATTTTTTGCCAGGATTTATTTCAATGCTACCGTTTATTTATTTTTTCTTTCGATGGATTAGAAAATCGCTGCATGAAAAGCAAATACAGCGTATCAGACGCGAATTTCAAGAATTAATTCAATTGTTATCTGGTGCATTTAGGACTGGCCATTCAGCAGAAAATGCAATGCAGGAGGCTTCTGAGCAGCTATCTATGATGGAAGGAGAAACTGCTTATATGGTTCAGGTTATGCAGACAATGCTTACAAAAATGAGTTTGGGAGAACCTGCTGAGCAGGTATGGCTGTCGTTTGCAGATGCATGTGAGATAGAAGAAGTAAAAGAATTTGCAAAAGCTTTTGCGCTTGCTAAGAGAAGTGGTGCATCAATGCCATTTATTTTGCAGAAAATCGCTAGTCAGCTTGTATTGAAAGTGCAGACGCAGTCTCAGATCGAGACAATGCTTGCAGGGAAAAAGCTAGAACAAAAGATTATGAATTTGATGCCAGTTGGAATCCTTTTATATTTATCTGTTACATCACCGCAGCTGCTTAGTGTAATGTATGAGACGATGACAGGAAAGATGATTATGACAGTGTGCCTTTTTATTTATATAGCGGCATATCTTCTTTCTGAGAGGATAACGAGACTAGAATAATCTGTAATTAAGGATGCTGTAACTAAAACAAGAAAGAATGAAGTTGCTGAAAGGCAATAATAGGGAGGTGTGCTGCATGGCGTTGTTTTTTAGTTGTCTGATGGTGGGATTAGTAGTAATTGCTGTATGGAAACGAAATTATAAAAAGGAAACAATTGACAACATTCTGAGTGAGGAAAACAAAAAAGAATGGTTATGGTTTTTATTTCCAATGGGACTGTGGATTTATGATTTGCTTTTAAAGAAGCAGCCAGCTCAAAGTGAAGAAGAAAGAGAGTGGGCAAATGCCTTATATGTAAGAGAGGATGCAAAGAAAAAGCTGCAGCTTCAAGGCGCAAGGCAGATGGCAAATTTTTGGATATGTTTATTTTTGGCGAGTGTGCTTGGAATTGTTGTTTCATTTCTTCCAGATACACAAATACAAAAAACAGAGCTAGAGCGTCCGGAGTTTGGACAGACAAAAGACTATAGTTTGACAGTGGAAGGTTTAGAAGAGGGAGATCAGACCATTCACGTAAGTGTAGATGGAAAAGAACCAGAGACACAAGGTATGATAGCTGTGTTTGATGATGCATTTGATTCAGTAAAAGAACAGATTTTAGGAGAGAATGAATCACTTGAAAATGTTCAGACTAATCTTTCTCTCGTTTCTTCCACAATTTATGGAATACGTGTGGCGTGGAAAAGCTTAACTCCAGAATTTTTGGATGATTTTGGCGTGATTCAAATACAAGATATCCCTCCAGAGGGTGTTACTGCACAGCTTCAGGTAAAGCTATCTTATTCTATGTATGAACAGTATTATACACTTGATGTGAGACTGATGATGCCAAATAAGGATGCGCAGTATTATATGATGCTTTTGACAAAACAGTTAAAGGATGAAAATAATAATACGAAAACAAAGTCGATAGTGACGCTTCCTGAAAATATAGAAGGAAAGAAGTTAACCTATAAAACAGTGCAAACACAGCCGATCCGCCTGATGCCAGCGCTATTTTTACTATTGCCGTTTATTTTATATGAAATTGCAAGGCAAAAAAGGAAAGAAGCATTTGAGAATCGAAATAAACAGCTGATAGCTGATTATCCTAATTTTGTGTTTGAGTTAGGATTGATGATTCAGTGTGGATTAAATGTACGCACGGCATGGAATCGTTTGACTGCAGAATATGAAGAAACACAGCATAAATGCAAGGGATATCAACGTTATCTGTTTGAAGAAATGCTTGTTACCCGAAATCAAATAGAGGCAGGTGTAAATGAAGCAGCAGCATATGGTGCATTTGGAAGGAGGTGCAGAGCACACTGCTATTTGAAGTTAGGAAGCAGCCTTGAACAGAATTTGCGTCAAGGAATATCGGGATTAGAGCAGCAGCTTGATCAAGAACTGACACAGGCGTTAGAACAGAGAAAAAACCAGGCAATACAGGATGGTGAGCGTATGGAAACCAAAATGTTGTTTCCGATGTTTCTTTTGCTTGGATTAGTAATGGCTATAGTAATGATACCTGCATTTATGAGTATGTAGTGATTAAAAATAAAAAATTACGGAAGGAGGTATATTTCGATGGAAGGAATTAAAAAACATACGGTTTTTTGTCGTATCGCTGATGGCGCAGTGAAGAAAATTAGAAGATTTAGAAATAATACAAAGGGAGTTACTACTGTTGAGGTGATCTTAGTTCTTGTAGTGCTTTTGGCAATTGTTGTAATTTTTAGAGAACAGCTTACCGCTATCGTAACTGGAATTTTTAGTCATGTAAATAGTACAGTAAGTGAATTGTATGGATGATGAAAAGGTTACATGAGAAAGCCAGTATAACTGTATTTTTATCGCTGCTGCTTGTACTATTTATTGGATTTATTATGATGATGACAGAGCATGCGAGGATATTTGGACTTCGTCAGCGCCTGGTCTGTGCTACAGACTCTGCAATGGATTCATTATTTTCTATGTATGATCGTGAATTACTTAATGAATTTGATTTAATGCTTTTAAATGAAAATGAATTAAGTAATAATCAAGATATAGAGGAGGTTGTAAGCAAATATTTGACGATGAACGCAAATCCAAAACAAGACCATTTGCTTTTATCTGGGAATCTATATAGAGGAACAAGCAGCACTGCAGAGATTGAAAATACGGTTTCAGTCATTGAAAATGAAGGAGAATTATTTGCCAGAAGCGTACTGGAATTTATGAAATACCGCACACTTGGAATTGCGGTTGAAAAAGTACAAGAGCAGCTTGAAGAGCTGGAAATGGGTGATGATGCGAAGACAATGGCAAAAGAGCAGCAGGAACTGGAACAAGAAAGTTTTGATGAGCAGTTTTTAGAAAAAACGAATGAAGAAAAGAAGAAGTATGAGGAAGCGATAGAGGAAAGCTGGCTTGAAAAATTAGAAAAGCTCAAGGAAGATGGTTGGCTGAATTTTGTACTGCCGTTTGATCAGGCTGCATCAGGATATGTTATTGAGGCAGAGGATCTTCCATCAAAGTGGAGAACTGTAAATTTTACATGGTATCACTCTGCGATTAGTGAAATGGAAGAAAGTTTTTTGTTTACAGAATATCTTTTAGAGCATTGCCGCAGTTTTACAAGTACAGGCGAGACAAATAAAATGGCATATGAGCTAGAATATATACTAAATGGCAAAACAAGTGATAAGGAAAATTTAAAATCAACAGTAAATTCACTTCTTTTAATGAGAGAGGGACTGAATTTATTTTCTGCATGGAAGGATCCTGTCTTATCATCTCAGGCAGAGACAGCGGCAGCTACTCTTGTTGGTTGGACTGGCGTATATCCTGCCATTAAGCTGACGCAGTTTACAATGATTGCAGGTTGGTCATTTGCTGAGGCTATAGTTGATGTAAGAACATTGCTAAGCGGAGGCAATATTCCTATTATTAAAAACTCAGAAAGCTGGACATTGGAGTTTTCACAGATCGCAGATTTTTTGGATGGAGATTTGTTTTTAACAGCAAAAGAGAATAATGGACTGTCATATGATGAATACTTACGCCTTCTTTTGTATGCGCAAGGGCGAAGTGATAGACGCTATCATACAATGGATGTCATTCAGCTTAGAATGAGAGAAAAAAATCCTGATTTTTCGATGGCGGATTGTTTGGGAGCTGTACAGGTTAAGGCAAGTATGAAGGCGGCACCGATTTTTTATTGTTTTGCTGGGTCTGGATATGAGATTTCGTGCGAACAAAGCCGTATGTATTAGATTAAAATTAAAATAAAGAAAGGTGGTGTACCATGAGGCTGGCAGTTGATCATAGAAGAGCATTCAAAAAAAAATCCAGGTATCGATCATTTTGTTTTTCAGTCGGCTGCCAGCAATGCAACGGTTCGCTGACTGTTGAAGCCAGTATAGTACTACCTATTTTTCTTAGTGTTATTATGGCACTTATGTCTTTTTTTGAGGTTATACAGATACAGACGCGGATTCAGCAGGGAATGAAGGATTCAGTTACAAGTGCTGCTGGATATTATTATTTGCTTGAAGAGCCAAATGAGGCAGAAGATATAGGCGGTGAAGAAGCAGAGGATGTGACCACGCTGATAGTTCAAGGTGGAATTACAGCAGTTTATTTAAAACAAAAGCTTCTGTATTCAGTGGGAAGAGAAATTTTAGATCGTTCATGGATTATAGGAGGAAGTGATGGACTGACCGTACTTGGTTCTCGTTTTCCAGATGATGATGGAAATTTAGATCTTACCGTAACATATCGCGTGAGAGTTCCGTTTCTTCCGGGAAATTTCGGTTCACTTTTATTTACACAGCGGGAGTGTCAGCGTGTATGGAGCGGAAATAAAACACCATCGCAAGATGGCGATAAGATAGAAGATGAGACTAAGGAAGATCAAATTGTGTATATTACGGAAACAGGAAGTGTGTACCATACAAGTTTGGACTGTTCATATCTGAAGCTTTCTGTGAAACAGATCCGTCATAATGAAGTAGTCAATTACCGCAGTGATGATGGCAGCAAGTATTATGCATGTGACAGATGCGAAAAAGGCGGAAGTGGTTTTTGGGTGTATATTACATCAAGTGGAAATCGTTTTCACACAGATCCAAATTGTGCGGCGCTAAGAAGAAATGTAAAGTCAGTAAAGCTTTCAGAGGTTTCAGATCGTCACTGCTGCAGCCGCTGTGCCAAACAGGATGATGGAGGAAAATCATGACGCAAGCAAGGTGGATTTTTATTATCTTATGCTTTTTGCTTCCAGCAGCAACTGATTTGTTATTCCACAATGTATCTGTGTGCTGGCTGATTGGATGTACAGTTATTGCAATGATTTGGAATTTCTTTTGTGGGTGCGAAATCCTTGATTTAGCGTTTTGCTTATTTCCAGGTATGATAGTGTGGCTTTTGGCGCGTTTTAGTAAAGGCATTGGAATGGGTGATGTACTTTGCATATTTTTGCTTGGAGCGGGCTGTGGGGTGGAAATAGGGCTGGAAATTTTATTTGTAGGCAGTATTCTTTGTCTGTGTGTACAGTTGATGCAAAGAGTTTTGATAACACATGTTTACCAAAAAGAAATACCATTTGTTCCTTGGCTGCTTGCCTCAATTTGCATCAATTGTCTGATATATACTGCGTTTATAAGCAAGTAGTAAAAACGGACTGCGAATGTTAGCTTTAAGAGAAAGAGGTGTTTTTGTGAAGCAGGAAAAGAAAAAGATTATTATTCTGATCAAAAAGAAGCTTTTATTTCGAGAAAAAGCAAGCTTTACTGTGGAGGCCAGTTTGATTATGATGACAGTTCTCATGGCTGTTTTTATGTGTATTTATTATGGTTTTTTCACTCATGATAAAGCAGTGTTAGAGGAAGTATCGTGGCGTACAGCGCAAAAAGCGATGCTTTTGGTGACAGAAAACAGTAGTATGAAAGATGGAGCTTTTTCTTGGGAAGAACTTCAGAAAAAAGGGCTTTTATGGCGGATCGCGCAGAATACGGCAAACCAGGATATAATTTGTGAATATGCAAATACGCATATAGAAGGTGAATTATTTGCCTGTGATATGCCATCATTTTTGGTGAAGGCAGGACCTGGAATGGTTAAGATTACATATAAGGCACCAATACGTCTTCCTTTTTTTGCCCTGATGCGTTTATGGGGAACACCAACAGAAATTACAGGACAAGTGCAGGTACATGAATCAAAGCAGGAGGAGTTTATCAGACTTGTAAGAGGAATCAAGCGGGATAAAGAAACAGCGTCAGATTCTAAAGAAATATCAGCTGAAGATTGAACATTTTACGAAAAGCAATAAAAATTCATTACAGGGGGTGATATAATGGCACAAATGGAAGTATCATACAGCCGAAGGCTTGATTATCAGTATATGATGATAGAGACAGACGATGAAGCCAGATCAGATTATAGGTTGTCAATGCTGATTAACAATAGGATCAATGGATTTTTACCTGTACATGTTCAGCAGATGAATGGAAAAAGTACGCTTAGCTATGAGATTACATCATTAGAAAACTTACCGGAATTTCTTGATGCCAGAAAGATCACCTATGATGAGATGGTGTCACTTCTATTGCAGTTTTGCAGTGCAGTTTCAGAGGCGGGGCGTTATTTGCTAGACGGAGAAGGAATATTGCTTGAACCTCAGTATATATATGTGTCGAAAAGCTTAGAACGTATTCGATTTTGCTATTATCCATATCAGCATATGCCGTTGCATCAGTCTGTAAATGTATTATGTCGATTTTTGATTGATCATATTGATTATGATGATAGAAGAAGCTTAGAACTGGCATATGGACTTTTTCAGGAAAGCCTTCGGGAAAATTTATCAATCAGTGTAATTGTTGGATGCATAAAAGATCGGTTAGAGAATGCCACAAATGATTCTTGTGATTCTAAAGTATCTTCTGTGCAGATAAGTTCTCAAATTAATAAGCAAATAACAGACCAAGAATGTGGACAGAGCGATTCTAAACAGACTGATTCTGGTGCAAGTGAACAGGAAAAACAACAGAAAATACAGCAGGAAAAACAATATAAAAATGTGCAGCAAGTGTCAGATTCACCTAAGAGGGAAAAAACAAAATGCAAGCAAAAAAAATCGTCAGTTACAGTTATTGGCATATTATTGATTATGGTTATTTTGGGATATGTGTTTTTTACAGCAGGGAAGCGTTTGTTTTTGTTAGATCTCATCAATAAAAATCTGCTTGCAGCTGTTGGGATTTTCATAGTCGTGGCGGCAGTGGCAGCAGCATTTATGGCATATTGGATATTAAAGCCAAAACATTGACAAATCTTATTTCTAATGATAAAGTTGACTGACAGAATTTTGCTAGTTACAGTTCATTCAAATATGTGTCCTGTGAATTGTAACTTTTGTTAAGTACAACGAGGTGATAAGGGTGGATCAAAAACTGATGCGCGAATTTGTGGAAAAAAAGCTGAAGCGTGGTGGATATACGAATATTGCTGCAGCAAATTTTCCTTGTGGTGTATGGATCAAAGAGGATACGAAGCTGTATGCAGTTTGTCTGTTCGATGATCCAAATAAGCTGGCAGCCGATCCGTGGAGAATTGATAGGGTAGTTGATTATGCAGCACAGAAGGTTAGAGAGCAAAAACAGCTGGAGTGTCAATTTCTTGCACTTGTGCTGTCAGATGATTTTTCAATTTCAAAGCAGCTTGTAACAGGCTTTTACCCAAGGTGGTTTATAGATGATACTGGACAGCCAGTGATTTTTGACGGTCAGCCGTCTGAATTTTGTGATCTTTATGCTACCCTGATTAGAAAGGAGCGTTTTTTAGATCGTTTTAATGGAAAACGAATAGCAATTAACAGAGTACCAGAGGTTACGTTGATGTTGGTGATTCTTAATATTTTGATTCAATGCATCGTTGCAGTCGGTGAGATTGGAGGAAAAGAATCGGCATTGATGAATATGATGGTGCTGCAAATTGGTGAGTTTGTTCAAAAGCCAGAGGGGTGGCGTCTTGTTACAAGCGTTTTTCTTCACTTTGGATGGGATCATTTATTTAACAATATGCTTGTTCTTTTGTATCTTGGTGCATTGGCAGAGCGCTGTCTTGGAAAATGGCGTTTTCTTGGTGTATATTTAATCAGTGGTATTGGAGCAAATGCTGCGTCTGTCTGGTGGTATGTGCATCAGGGGGATTTGCTCGTGGCAACAGCCGGTGCATCTGGTGCAATTTTTGGAATCGCAGGTCTTTTACTATGTATTGTTTTATTGTCAAAAGGTCATTTTGAAGAAATTACGCTTCGGCAGCTTATTTTCATGATGTTTTTCACTTTATATCATGGATTTGCCGAAAGTGGTGTCAACAATTGCGCACATATAGTGGGTGCTATAATAGGCTTTGTATGCGGCATTATTATTTTTTGTCAGATGAAAAAGAACAGGGCAGAAGGAAGGTAAAGGTGGCACCCTGATTTGGAGCAGAGCTTACGCGTATATGACCGCCATGTCCTTCAATAATACGTTTGGCAACTGGAAGGCCAAGCCCAGTACCATCTGGTTTTGTGGTAGTAAAAGGATGGAAAATAGTAAGCAGTTGTTTGGGTGCAATCCCGCAGCCATCGTCTATTATAGATACGACAAATTGTTCGTTTGACT
>ERZ827156.4189-NODE-4189-length-11997-cov-3.104003_pt1 | contig 11997 bp, 7 predicted proteins | sample MGYA00519919_ERZ827156 | MGnify/ENA primary metagenome ERZ827156 (study PRJEB31778, sample SAMEA3449269) | human gut metagenome | biome: human gut; feature: human-associated habitat; material: faeces | place: United Kingdom | collected 2010/2012 ... | reverse complement strand
AAAGAAAATGGCTAGAGCATGACGTAATGCTGTAGAAAGAAGAATGTCGGAAAGCTGTGTGAGGGAGAAACTTATGCACGGTTTGATGAGGGGGATGAAAATTTCACCCGCCTATTCTACCTTACAATTGAGAATTTCCTGAGCGATATTTTGTTAAAATTTGTGTTTATATATAAAATTTTGCGAATATAAATATTTTTTCTCTTTATTTAACAAAAAAATAATAATTTTATATTATATAGAAAAAAATAAACATATTTAATAAAAATAAGATTGACAATAACACTATTTCATGCTAAGGTGCAAATAACAAGTAAATGAAGTACAGAAAGGAGATAGTATGGCAAATATTAAAGGAAAAGTAAAGACGTTGGCAATGGTAAAAAACGTAGTGAATGTAAAAAATTGTACTAATTTTGGTTGTATGGCAATTGACGGAAAGAAAGCTTGGGGATTAAAAACTGCAAGCGGAAATGAGTACAGTGTTGTACATTATTGCAGTGATGTTAATGACAAAGTTTCTTTAAGATATACAACTCCTAAAGGACTTTTGGGACATGGGAACTGTATGACATGTAGCAATTCTAATTTGTTGTTTGGGGTGTCTAACGGACTTAATGGGGAGAATTATATTGTTCGTGTACCACGTGGGTTTAAAGGTGACTGGGATCGGAAAGTTATATTTAAATCTGAAAAGAAAATTCCGGCACTTGCTTTTTATAGTAATTATCATTATCTGATTCGCGTAGGAGATAGTCCGGAAAATCAAAGAGCACGATTCGGTATTGGGGTTCTGGAAGGCCAGAATACAGCTAATCCGACAGTAAAATATGATTCTTCAAACGAGTTTTATATAAATACAAAATGGACATATAAGCATGTTCAGGATATTCATTATGAACCATCTAAAGGTTTATTGTTCCAGACAATGAACGACAGCACTCTAACAATAAGTAAAATAGCAGTATATGATCTGAATGGTTCATATACTACCTATAATGGAAAGAAAATGTTTAGCCCAAAAGATATGATTACGTTTGATATGCACAATACACATACAAAATACGAAGTGGAGTCACTGGGGCTGGATGAAGACGGATACATTGTTATGGCTTGCAATATTCACTTGAAAACAGAAAGTAATGAAACGGATGCCTTCCAGAGGGTAACAAATGTAAAATACTAGAATAACACTATATAAAAAAGAGGAGATGTAGTCAAATGAAACAAAAAGGAGAATTTTATAAAGTGAAAAAATCTGGTTTTTCTATGTTGTTATTGTTGATATGTGTTTCGATGTTGTCTGTAATGCCTGTATCTGCTGCCAGAAAAAAGAGCCGTTATGACCTTCAGTTTTCAGATTTGAAAGTCAATAAAAAGAAGCTGAAAGCAGGAGAAAAATGTGAAATCAGCATGAAGGTTAAAAACAAAGGAACAGGGAAAATTCAACGTTTGACTGTTACATATCAGGGACCGAAACGTCAGTATTATGATGTTCTGCTGAAATATAAAAAGAAAAGTAAAAGATGGACGGGCAATTTTACAGTAAATAAAGGAATGGAAAAAGGGATCTGGAAGATCTGGTGTGTTACAGCAGATAAAAATTATGATGAAGAGTATCATTATAGTTGTTATAACAAAAATTTAGATAAATTGATTACACCAGGTGCGGATTTTTCAAAGGGAAATATCCAGATTAGTGGAACGAAAGCGGATTATAAAAAACCGAAGATAAGATGGAACAATTTAAAAACCTGGAACGAGCAGGTTACGGCAAAGGGCGGAATAATAAATTGCCGACTAAAGGTAACGGACAACAGTGGTATTTCTTTTGTCAGAATTATCTTTGCAAAAAGACCGGAAGAAGGTAAAAAGCTGATACCGGATATTAGTATTATAATGAAGTATAATAAAAAGACAGGCTATTACGAAGGAAGCAGTACACAGGGAAAAGGAAAGTATCTGGTGGCAGGTATAACAGCGGCAGATCTGTTCGGAAATGAAATTTTTTATTATAATTCACAATGCGAATCATACGGATATTACCAGCCTGAAAACTCAATCCGCAAAGATTTGTCAGACTTAAGTGTAAGCCTTGGAATTTCAGAAGATGATATACCACAGGAGACAGAAAAACAGACAGAAAGTGAAAGAGAACCGATTGCAAAACCAAGAAAAACAGATGTTTTTGTCAATAAGAGAAGCCCGGAGACATCTGAGTATGACTATGCGGTGGTGATAGACAAGGTGGTGTATCAGTATCGGATGGAAACCGATGATTATGCAGTCGTTGCATTTGATGAAAACAATGGAAATATGGAAGATGGAAGAAAAGTAAAAGTAAGGGCAGAGATTCTTGGAAGACCGGTAACGGAAGTTACACTCCATGGAGAATTTGATCCTCCGCAGGGAAGAGTGCATTTGATTCTTCCAGAGTCTGTCAGGAAAATTCAGATTGATGAATGTACATTCAAAGCGATTACCTTTCCATCCACTTTTACAAAGAAAAACAGTAAGAGCATTGTATCTGAATGTACGATAGGAAAGATTTATCTGGCAGGAAAGTCTGTGTATACGGGAAACATATATCAGATAAGTGGACTGAAAACTATAAAGCTTCCATCAAAATTAAAATATATAAAAGCGGGATTTTTAAAGGGGAGCACTGATCTCGAAAAAATTAGTATTCCGAATCAGGTCAGAACAATTGGAAAAGAAGCATTTGCAGGGTGCAGAAATCTGAAAATTTATATTCCGGCTACAGTGAAAAATATTGGAAAAAATGCATTTGGAAAAGGTGATGGATGCGTGAAAAAAATTTACTGTGTGAAAAATTCAGCGGCATATAAATATGCAAAAAAGAATAATATCCCTTATAAAACAGTGTCGATCAAGGAATAAAAAAGGATTTGATGTAAAAGTAATGTAAAAGGTTTTCAGATGCTATTTACAATACTATAAAAATCTAGTATTGTAAAAATAAGATATCCACGAAAGCAGGAGAGTGACAGAAATAGTGGAAAATATCAGGTAATAAACGGCTGAGCACATAAGAGGGGGGTAATATAAACGGCCGTTTTACATATCATACATGCGAAGGAAATGGATGATGTAGCATGAAAAGAAAGCGAATACAGAAAAATAAAAATATCGTAAAAAGGGGCTATATAAATTATGAAACGAACAAAGAAAATCGCAGCATTTCTGATACTGTTTTTATGTGCATCCATGCTTCTGGTTCTTCCGAGCTCGGCAAAAAGCAGAAAAAAGTATGATCTTAAGGTATCGGATGTAAAAGTCAGCAGTAAAAATCTGAAGCCGGGAGATAAATGCAAAATCAGCATGAAAATCGTAAACAGGGGATATGGAAAGATGAAAAATGTTTACGTGTGCTATGATTCACCGTCAACGCAGGTGTACTACGTACCGCTTCAGTATAAAAAGAGCAACGGCAGATGGGTTGGAAATTTCAAAGTAGAAAAGGGAATGCAGAAGGGAACCTGGCGTATCTGGAGTATTGATGTGAATCGTGTTTTTGACGATATCTACGCATCCTGGTATGCGTATTATAACCACAAACTTGGAAACCGGTCCTATCCGGGAAGTGATCTCTCAAAAGGAAATATTAAGATCCGGAAGACCAAGGCAGATCATAAAAAACCGGAAATTCACGCTGACACGTTGCAGGTAGAAAAAGTGGCAGACACGGAAAAAGGTGGAAAGATCAGCTGCCGTATAAAAGTAACGGACGGCAGCAGCATCAAAAGAGTAACACTGACTTTAAAAGGGCCTGTCAGCACAGATCATCCGGTAGCAGTAGAGACGGAAATCGAAATGAAATATAATAAAAAAACAGGATATTACGAAGGCAGCGTAAACAAAGAAAAGGGTACCTATCGCATAGAGAATGTATATGCAGAGGATGTATTTGGTAACCATGGCTGGAAAGAAATTTCCGGATATCAGTTAGAATTATAAAAGCAGAATTATAAAAGAAAAAGATGAAAGGTGGATTGTATCTGGATCCATTTTACAACAACATTTCGGGGAGGGCAGCCTCCCCGTTTTTGTATTGCGACACTTTTGCGAGTTAACTTAATAAAGTGTTTTGGCAAATGTATACAGAAGCATTTGCTTACAATATGATGTTGAAATCTTCATAAAAAAATAAGAAAGATAAACAACATAAATGCATAATGTAAAAGTAATGTAAAAGTTTTCCAGATGCTGTTGACAACACTATAAATACGTAGTAGTCTGCCAGAAAAGTACGGAATATCTGCGAAAACGGAAAGACGAACAGAAATCGCAGAACCGTTTATCACTGTTTTCTTACAAAAGGAAACCAAAAGGGAAATAAAGAAGAGGGGAAGAAAATGAGAGAAAAAGAGAAATGCAGGAAAGGGAACGTGCAGTATTTTTGCATGTATACAGCCGGTTTTCTGGCAGTGGCACTTTTATTATTACTGATCTTTGCAAAGGAACATGCATCTTTTACCAAAATGGCGGACGGTGTGGCACAGCATTATGCAGTGCTGATGTGGATCCGTAATACGCTGCGGCAGTTTTTACATGGAAATTTTGCATTGCCGATGGTTGATTTTTCGGTTGGACAGGGGTTTGATGTGATCGGGACGCTGAACTATTACGGCGTTGGGGATCCCGTCAATTTGCTGACCGTATTTTTTGCGGATAACCATCTGGATCAGATGTACATGTTTCTGATCCTGTTTCGGATGTATCTTTCAGGCCTTACTTTTTCTTATTATTGCAGCACGGCCGGGATTCAAAGAAAAGCCTCGGTACTGTGTGGTTCCTGGCTGTATGTATTTTGCAGTTTTGCACTGATCGGTGGAATGAAGCATCCGCTGTTTTTAAATGGTATGCTGTATCTGCCGCTGCTGCTTGCCGGAACGGAGAAAGTCCTGCAAAAGAAAAGCATCCGCTTTTTAAGCGTATCGGTGGCACTTGCCTTTATGAGCAACTACTATTTCATGTACATGAACACCATACTGTGCGGCATTTATCTGTGTGTACGGCTTTTCGGACATTATCGGGAATACGGGATCAGAAAGATCCTACTGCTGATCTTAAAAATGGCGGCGGCGTGGATCTGGGGCATATGCCTTGGAGCAGTGATCATTCTGCCGTCCGTCTATGCCTTTCTTCACAATGCAAGAGTGGACACTGCGGTGGAAGAGGCACAGAACTTTTACAGCATTGCACACTACCGGAAAATGATCCTCGGATTTTTCCAGACACTTCCGATGACGAACGGCTGGACAGTACATGGAACGGCGATCGGCGGTCTTGCCGGTGTGCTGATGCTCTTTACGTCAAAAAAAAGGAGTCGGGAAAATTGCCAGCTGAAGATCGGATTTGTCGTGCTGCTTGTGTTGCTCTGTATTCCGTTTGGCGGAAAAATGATGAATGGTTTTGCTTATGTGACAAACCGCTGGAGTTACGGCATGGCGTTTTTATGTGCACTGATGGCAGCTCAGGCGGTTGCAGATTTAAAAGAACAGAATACAAAAATATTCCTGATCCTTGGAGCGGCAGCGGGCATCCTTGCTGCAGCATTATCCGCATCGAACGGAAAAGCCATGCGATATGCGATCGCAGCTCTTGCAGTGACCGTTCTGACATTTGCACTTGGAGCGATTCTGGAGCGAAAGCAGAGAAAAAGACTGGCAGGATGTCTGGTGTCTTTCGTTGTGTTTGCCGGTGTCTGCTGCAATCTCATCACCTTCTTTACACCGGTCGGATATTCTTATGCCGCACGTTTTACAAAAAGAGGCGTGTCGGAGTCCGTGTTACTGAACCGTGCCGTAAAAAATGTACAGAATGCAAAGCTTGCGGAAGAAGGATTTTACCGTGTGGAACTGCCGTCTTCTCTGTTCAACCGTTCGCTGGCATCCAGTCTGAATACAACAGAATTTTATTACAGCGTGATTCCAAAATCCATGAAAGATCTTTACGTTTCTCTTGGAATGGCAGAATACGAACGCCCGAATGTATTTCACGGATTGGAAAACAGGCAGATCCTGAAAAATATGCTCTGTGTGAGGTATCAGTCAGATAAAAAGAAAGTAACCTGTAACGAAGATGCTCTTCCGGTTGGCTATACGTATGATAAAATCATGAGCAAAGAAAATTATGACCGCCTGACGCCGCTTGAGTGCCAGGCAGCACTTCTGGAATATGCTGTTTTAGATGACGATGCTGAAAAAATCCTGGAAAAACAGGGGAAGACTTTTGAAAGAGGAAAGAGTCCTTCTGATGGTGCTGTTATAGGTGGAAATCTGAAAATTACAGGAGAGGATCGGGCATCCTGGAAAGATGGAACGTTAAAAGGGAAAAAACAAGGCAGAATGAAACTGAAGTTTCAGACAGAAGAAACGTCAGAAACTTATCTGGTGCTGAAAGACCTCTCTTCCAGATTAAAAGTAAGAAAAAAACATATGCTTTCCGTGCAAAGCAAAAAAGCAAGGCAGGAGATTCCGATGTGTGCAGTGAGCAATGAAAAAAAGATGAAACGGGATGTGATCGCAGTCAATCTTGGCATCAGGCAGGCGGGAACCTGCAGCCTGCATTTTCATAAATCACATACTTATAAGCTGAAAGAGATGGAGATTTATGGTATTTCCGAAAGTTTTATCAAAGAACAGACAAAAAAGCGGCGAAAAGAATCTATGACAGATGTAAAACAGAGTACAAACTGTATCAAGGGCAGGATCAGCGTATCCGAAGATAAGATTTTGCAGCTGGCGGTTCCATACAGCAGGGGATGGCACATTTTTGTTGATGGAAAAAAGGCAAAATCTTTCGCCAGTAGTGTTGCTTATACCGGGATCTTTCTTGAAAAAGGGGAGCATACGGTCGAAATGCATTATATCAGCCCGTGGATCATTCCCGGTACGGTGCTGAGTGTGGCGGCATGGATCTGGATGGCACTGTCTTTTGCCGTAAAAAAGAGAAGAATTTCGGTAGATAAGAGAATAAAATAGTTCAGATTTTTGAAAAAGTGGCTATTTGTCGTAAGGAAAATGACGGATAGCCGCTTTTTTTGTTGTTATTAAGGTTGAAATCTGTACCAAAATGCATTATCATATAGAATTAAAGCGGTAAAGTTTCAAGAGAAAAACAAGAATAATACTTTACCAGGATGTATGCAGAGATATGCAGGCATATGCAAAACTGCAGATGAGAACGGAGGAAAAGGATATGAGCTACAATATCGCAGTCATTCCAGGCGACGGTATCGGACCGGAAATCGTGCGTGAAGCACAGAAAGTGCTGGATGCAGCAGGAAAAAAATATGGTTTTGAATTAAAATATACAGAAGTTTTAATGGGAGGAGCATCCATCGATGTTCATGGTGTGCCTCTGACAGATGAGGCGATCGCAACCGCAAAAGCAAGCGATGCCGTTCTGATGGGCTCCATCGGCGGAGATGCAAAGACCTCCCCGTGGTACAAACTGGCACCGAACCTTCGTCCGGAGGCAGGACTCTTAAAAATCCGCAAAGAGCTGAATCTGTTTGCAAACTTAAGACCGGCATACCTGTACGAAGAATTAAAAGAGGCCTGCCCGCTGCGTGATGATATCATCGGTGACGGTTTTGATATGATGATCATGCGTGAGCTGACCGGCGGTCTGTATTTCGGAGAACGTCACACAACCGAGGAGAACGGAGTACGCAAAGCCGTTGATACACTTTCTTATGATGAGAATGAGATCCGCCGTATCGCTGTCCGTGGATTTGACATTGCAAGAAAACGCCGCCATAAAGTAACCAGTGTGGATAAGGCAAACGTTCTGGATTCTTCCAGACTGTGGAGATCCGTTGTGGAAGACGTTGCAAAAGATTACCCGGATGTCACACTGGAGCATATGCTGGTAGACAACTGTGCCATGCAGCTGGTGCGTGACCCGAAACAGTTCGATGTCATCCTGACCGAGAATATGTTCGGAGATATCCTTTCCGATGAGGCAAGTATGGTGACAGGTTCCATCGGAATGCTTTCTTCTGCAAGCCTCAATGAGACCAAATTTGGTCTGTATGAGCCAAGCCACGGATCCGCACCGGATATCGCAGGACAGAATAAAGCAAACCCGATCGCAACGATCCTTTCCGCAGCAATGCTGCTCCGTTACTCACTCAACCTTGACGAAGAGGCAGACGCAGTAGAGGCAGCTGTACAGAAAGTCCTGACAGACGGATACCGTACAGGTGACATCATGTCCGAAGGATGCAAAGCTGTCGGAACAAAAGAAATGGGAGATCTGATCGCAGCAGCGGTGTAAGATACCAGGAGTGCTATGCACGGAACAATCCGTAGGTATCGTATAGATTGAATAAAGAGGAGATAATAAAATGAGAAGTGATTCAGTAAAAACAGGCTCACAGCAGGCACCTCACCGTTCCCTGTTTAATGCCCTTGGATTAACAAAAGAAGAGATGGAACGTCCGTTAGTCGGAATCGTAAGTTCCTACAATGAGATCGTACCTGGTCATATGAACCTTGACAAGATCGTAGCAGCCGTAAAACAGGGGGTTGCAATGGCTGGCGGTACACCGATCGTATTCCCGGCGATCGCTGTCTGTGACGGTATCGCAATGGGACACATCGGAATGAAATACTCTCTGGTAACAAGAGATCTGATCGCAGACTCTACAGAGGCAATGGCAATGGCTCATCAGTTTGATGCCCTTGTTATGGTTCCGAACTGTGACAAAAACGTACCTGGACTTCTGATGGCAGCAGCCAGGATCAACGTTCCGACTGTATTCGTAAGCGGCGGTCCGATGATGGCAGGTCATATCCACGGACACAAGACAAGCCTTTCCAGTATGTTCGAAGCTGTTGGATCTTATGCAGCAGGCAAGATCACAGAAGACGAACTGACAGAATTCGAGAACAAAACATGTCCTACATGTGGATCTTGTTCCGGTATGTACACTGCAAACTCCATGAACTGTCTGACTGAGGTTCTTGGTATGGGACTTCGTGGAAACGGAACCATTCCGGCAGTATATTCCGAACGTATCCGTCTTGCAAAACATGCAGGTATGCAGGTTATGGAAATGTACCGCAGAAACATCCGTCCGAGAGACATCATGACAAAGGAAGCAATCCTGAATGCCCTGACGGTAGATATGGCACTTGGATGTTCTACCAACAGTATGCTTCATCTTCCGGCGATCGCTCATGAAGTCGGAATGGACTTTGATATCAGTTTCGCAAACGAGATCAGTGCAAAGACACCGAACCTCTGCCACCTTGCACCGGCAGGCCCGACTTACATGGAAGACCTCAATGAAGCCGGCGGTGTTTACGCAGTCATGAACGAGCTGAACAAAAAAGGACTTCTCCATACAGAATGCATGACAGTAACAGGCAAAACAGTAGGCGAAAATATCAAAGACTGTGTAAACCTCAATCCTGAAGTTATCCGCCCGATCGACAATCCATACAGCCAGACCGGTGGACTTGCAGTCCTCAAAGGAAATATCGCTCCTGACGGCGGTGTCGTAAAACGTTCCGCAGTCGTAGAAGAAATGATGGTACACGAAGGACCGGCAAGAGTCTTTGACTGCGAAGAAGATGCGATCGCAGCGATCAAAGGCGGCAAGATCGTAGCCGGAGACGTTGTAGTCATCCGTTATGAAGGACCAAAAGGCGGCCCTGGAATGAGAGAGATGCTGAACCCGACATCTGCGATCGCAGGTATGGGACTTGGATCTTCTGTAGCTCTTATCACAGACGGACGTTTCAGTGGTGCATCCCGTGGAGCTTCCATCGGACATGTTTCACCGGAGGCAGCCGTAGGTGGACCAATCGCCCTGATCGAAGAAGGCGACATCATCAGCATCAACATTCCGGAACTCAAACTGGAAGTCAAAGTATCTGATGAAGAGATGGCAGCAAGAAAAGCAAAATGGCAGCCACGTGAACCAAGAGTCACAACCGGATATCTTGCAAGATATGCTGCAATGGTTACATCAGGCAACAGAGGAGCGATCCTTGAAGTGCCGAAAGCAAAATAACTGAAATCATTCATTTTATATACACAGGAGGAAACGCAATGCAGCTTACAGGTGCAGAGATCATCATTGAGTGCCTTAAGGAACAGAAAGTAGATACTGTTTTCGGTTATCCGGGAGGCGCGATCCTCAATGTCTATGATGCTCTCTATAAACACAGTGATGAGATCCACCACGTTCTGACTTCTCATGAACAGGGTGCATCTCATGCGGCAGACGGTTATGCCCGTGCTACAGGCAAAGTCGGAGTGTGCCTGGCAACCTCCGGACCTGGAGCTACAAACCTGGTTACCGGTATCGCGACCGCATACATGGATTCTGTTCCAGTCGTAGCGATCACCGCTAACGTAGGCAAACCACTTCTTGGAAGAGATTCTTTCCAGGAAGTTGATATTGCCGGTATTGTAATGCCGGTCACAAAACACAGTTTTATCGTAAAAGACATCTCCATGCTGGCAGACACACTCCGCAAGGCATTTTATATTGCCAAGAGCGGACGTCCGGGACCGGTACTGGTGGATGTGACCAAAGATGTAACAGCAGCAACTTATGAATATTCCCTGCGCCGTCCGGCTACGATCAATCGTGAGACTGAGACGATCCGTAGGGAAGATCTGGAAACTGCTGCACAGATGATCGAGGAAGCAAAGAAACCGTATATTTTTGTCGGCGGTGGTTCTGTTATTTCCGGAGCTTCCAAAGAGATCAGCGAACTGGCGCACAAGATCCAGTCACCAGTTTGTGACAGTCTGATGGGTAAGGGAGCTTTTTCCGGAGAGGATCCTCTGTATACTGGCATGCTCGGTATGCATGGAACTAAGACTTCCGACCTCGGTGTGACACAGTGCGACCTTCTGATCGTTCTGGGCGCACGTTTCAGTGATCGTGTCACAGGAAATGCCAAGACCTTTGCAAAACAGGCAAAGATCCTGCAGATCGATGTCGATGCGGCAGAAATTAATAAGAATGTTGTGGTAGATGCGTCTGTGATCGGAGATGTAAGAGAAGTTCTCCGCAGACTTCTGGAAATGATCCCGGAAGAACAGCATCCGGAGTGGATCGAGCATATCCAGGAGATGAAAGCCAAATATCCTCTGAGTTATGATCATTCCCAGCTCACAGGACCATACATTATAGAGAAACTCTACGAAATCACAGGTGGAGATGCAATTATCTCAACAGATGTCGGTCAGCACCAGATGTGGGCCGCACAGTACTTCAAGTACAAAGAACCTCGTACCTTCCTGACTTCCGGTGGTCTCGGAACGATGGGATACGGACTTGGAGCTGCAATCGGTGCCAAGATGGGAAGACCGGACAAAACAGTTGTCAACATCGCTGGAGACGGCTGTTTCCGAATGAACATGAATGAGATCGCGACAGCAGTACGCTGCCATAAACAGCTTTTACAGATTGTCATGAACAATCATGTACTGGGTATGGTACGTCAGTGGCAGACCTTATTCTATGAACACAGATATTCACACACCGTCCTTGACGATGCCGTGGATTTTGTGAAAATATCTGAGGGCATGGGAGCGAAAGCGATCCGTGTTACGAAGATGGAAGAAGTAGAGTCGGCGATCCGCGAGGCTCTCGCAACAGACGGACCTGTAGTACTGGACTGCTGGATCGATCAGGATCTCAGCGTGTTCCCGATGGTACCGGCAGGCGCAAGTCTGAATGAAGTTTTTGACGAGGAGGATATGAAGAACAATGAGCAGAGTGTATAATTTTTCTGCAGGACCGGCCGTACTGCCGGAACCTGTGCTGAAAGAAGTAGCAGAAGAGATGATGGATTATCAGGGAAGCGGCATGTCCGTAATGGAGATGAGCCACAGAAGTCCTGAATTCCAGAAGATCATCGATGATGCAGAGCAGGATCTGAGAGATCTGATGAACATCCCGGATAATTACAAGGTATTATTCCTTCAGGGTGGTGCTTCTCA
>ERZ827156.4187-NODE-4187-length-12015-cov-4.391221_pt1 | contig 12015 bp, 23 predicted proteins | sample MGYA00519919_ERZ827156 | MGnify/ENA primary metagenome ERZ827156 (study PRJEB31778, sample SAMEA3449269) | human gut metagenome | biome: human gut; feature: human-associated habitat; material: faeces | place: United Kingdom | collected 2010/2012 ... | reverse complement strand
GCGCTGGCTGGAGAAGGTCGACGGGCTGGTGCGGCGCGAGGACTGCTGGGCGACCACTCGAACGAGCTGTGGAGAGGTTCGCTGTGGTGAGTCATCCGCCACTCCATGCGCATTCCCGCGGTTGCCGCATTGGGAGGTGTTTGCTGTGCCACTCGGTGTCGTGGACAATAGCCGCAGCAAGGTGTGCTGAGTGTTCGACCACTCGTATCCAAGACAGCGTCGAGTGGTGCGTTGCTATTGGATTGCTTCGTGATGAGCGGAAAGAACGATCGGGCGATGTACCGACTGGGGTTGTTGTTTGAGATGGAGAACGCGCACCGGACAATTGAGGAGGAGTAGGCGATGAGCAAATCGAAGCTAGCTGAAATGCAGAATCTGCAGGAGAAGTGTGAGAAGGAGTGTTATGTATTGAATTGGTTGTGACGACGAATGATGGGAAGTTGTTTGTTGCTAAATCAGAGGTGTGTGTTGGAGAATCAGATTACAGTTCCCATTGAAGCCACAATGAGCAATCCAACTAGAATTGGTGATTATGAGTTGTTGGAAAAGAAGAAGGAAGGGTACAATGCGACACGAGAGACTGAAGCGTAGAGAGTGGTTTGACGAGTATAAAGCACGCAATCGGAATACCAATGATACTGTATTGATTGCAAGAGCGAAGAATGGATTGGATGTGAAGAGAATGGAATCGCGCTTTCCTCAGTTGAAAGAATGCAATCATGAACATCTTGTGAGTTATAGAGACGTTGTGAAGCAGAATGATGAGCTGTGGGTAGTAATTCCCTCTTGAATTAACTGAATAGATTGTAATGGAGGATTGTGATTGCTATTCTCTCTCACAATTCTCTAATCGTAATGATATCATGACTGAGGAACAAGTACGTGAGATCGCTCGTGGTTGTTTACTGGGATTGAAGTATCTTCATGATAGAGGCATAGCACATGGAGTAAGTGAATGAGAATGATAATGAGTGAATAGGACATGAGACCAGTGAATCTGTTTCTGACTGAAGATGGTGTGTTGAAGATGGGTTACTACGGACTATTTACCCAGGCAGAATGTTATGACATTAAGGGAACGAACTGTGACGGAATTCGCAGTTTTGCTCCTGAAGTGTTTAAAGGAGAGTATGAGATGAAGAGTGATGTGTGGTCGTTTGGTACTGCTTTGCTTGAAATGCTGGGAATTACTCCATTCGTTAAGTATGGGGCCAACTGCTTGCCGATAATGGAGGGGACCTTTTCTTTCCCTGTTCATTCTCGTGTCCACGATTCAGAAGAATTAACTGATTTCGTGGATGAGTGTTTTATAGATCTAATGCATGAAAGAGGTGATACTGTAGTATTGAATCAAGAGATTAGATGGAGTGTGAAGAGGTTGCTGAATGTGGGTGTGATGGGATGAGAATGACGAGTAGCATCCATTTGTGAAGGAATATGAAGAAGAGTCGTTGATCCCATTGGTGAAGATCCTGAAGAATCAAGAGTACTGTGAATGGGTACTGAAGAAGGACGTGAAGGATTCTCATCTGATGATGTGTACGAATGGACTGTGCTCGTATCATGAGGGGGTGATTGAGAAATCTAATTCTATTGTGGCGGGATTGTGTTTGAATGGAGCAGTCGAAGTGGATATTGCATCCCACACACTGTTGCGAGTGAATGGAGAGGGGGTGAGTGGAATTGAACATGCTAAAGTGTTGGATTTGAGTGATGATGGAGAGAGATGGGAAGGCGATACGTTGAATGGAAAACCCTATGGTTGGGGTGTGCTGTATGACAGTGAGAACAGAGTGATGTATGAGGGATTCCGAGTGGGTGAAGCGAATGTGTGCTATGGAAGAAGGTACTACTCTGACATTCAGAAGGTGGAGTATGAAGGCGAGTGGTGTGAAGGAAAGCGCTGGGGACGAGGCATTCAGTATAACCGCACTGGAAAGACAGTGTTTGAAGGAGAATGGATGAATGATGAACAACTGATCAAGCAAGTAGTGCTGAATGATGAGAATCCATCCCTTCACAATCGCATTGAAGAACTGATTGTGGAGAACAACAGTTGTAATGGAAGGGAATGGATTGTATTGGATTTGTCCTTCATGCCCAACTTGCGATTGCTTCAAGTGGGAAATGAGTGTTTTGAGAACACGAAGGAAGTGAAGATGGTTGGGTTAAATCAACTGGAGAAAGTGGTGATTGGAGAGAGTTGCTTCAGAAGAGACCTTGAGCATAATACAACTCGTCATTTCTATTTAAAGAATTGTGAGAGATTGAGAGAATTGAAGATGGGTCGTTTGTCCTTCATTGATTATTCCGTGTGTGAGATTGACAACCTGCCCTCATTGGAAGTGATTGAAATGGGAGAAGTGAATAACAGGAGTTACAATTTCTGTTATGCTTCATTGGAGTTGAAGAGTGATTCTCAAAGAATGGAGTGATGAATAGACTTGCCCAGTTTGAAATCAGTTGTCCTTGGTATTGAGGCTTATGAGTACTGTTCTCGTGTCGTGTTTGAGAGTGAATCAGCCAGAAAGAGAATGATGGATAGACTTGCCTGAATTGACTACCATTCGACTTGGTAGCAATGTGTTCCAGTTCACTGATAGTGTTTATCGCGGTAAATCAACTGAATTGATAATGCGGAGTAGTGACGATGAATGGAAGTGATGAATAGACTTGCCTAAACTCACTTCATTCACTACCGCCAATCACAGTAGTACATTCGACTGTCCTTATTACGTCATTCTTGAAGGTATTTCGTATTCCTCTATTCTCACAAGCAGATATACCGTCTCTCACCAATGTTTATCTTGACAGGGGATATGCTTTCAGATATAAGTGTATTATTCATACCAAGAGTCTCTCTTCTTCCCCTCCCTCATTCCTAGACATCACTTCCGCCCTAATGCGCTATCTCCCATTACCTCTTTCTTTCACACACTCCTCACCACTAAACGCACATACATCCTCAAAGCACGCAAAGCACACACTACTCCCCCCTCCTTCCTTCATTCTCCATCGCAAATCACTATTCTTGATCATCAATATTCAGAACTGTTCAATCATCATTTCTCATTCTCCTCTCCAGCCGCTCTATCCGCGTGAAAGGAATCGACTCTAGAACATTCCTATGGCAAAGACACGTGGAAAGGGATACGGATTGAGTGTAGTGATTCTGGTCGTGGCGTTCTTACTCTTTGACGCATTCTGTGTCGTTTTTCATTGGAGAGTCTATGCTCGCAGCAATCCATCACAAGTAGAACAGTACACCTCATCCAATGGAAAGCAGTCTGTTTATGATCAAAACATCGATGAGCGACAATGGCTTTACGTACCAAGATGGCACCAACATGGAAGGACTCAGCGTTGAAGGGATCGCCAGTGGGCTGCTTTGGAGGGAAACTAACACTGCAGAAATGGAAAGCATGCTAGATACGAAGAATGTGATTGCAAACGGTCTCCAACAGGAGGATGGAATGGACATTGAGGATGCTGGGAATAGTAGTTTCTATCTCCATCTGTACTGACACTGTAGAGCCGAAAACGACAACATACCCAACCCTTTCCATCATCCCATTCTTTGACGTGAACGGCTATCGCTACCAGTCCTTAAACGACGCTACAAGTGTATTCCTCCAACCAGAAGGTAAATTCATAGGAAGCGCTTCACATCTACGACGAACTGCTTGACGTCATCTCCAAGGGGAAGGAAGCCCGTGTTGTGTACCAACACCCTCAGTACATCACGCTTAGCATCACCGATCTCCAGTCCTTCAAGGAATGGTGGATCCACACGGACGAGGACTCCCAAACGTCCTTTCGCACGGCTCTCTCCTCCGGCAAGGTTTGCGTTAGCATTTCCCCTGTCACTCACAGATTCAATTCAATGCCGGATTCTGGTCGCTTGTCGACATCTCTCTGGTGGACTACCACGAGCTCATCTCCGTGATCACCGCGGGACGGCTGTGGATCATGGAGGTGTTCCATGTCGTCGTGAACACGGGCATCATTCTTGGCGGCTATGCCTATCCCGCGGTAATTCTGGACGCCATCCGCCAATCAGGTGTCGAGTTTCTAATTGTGTACCACACGGCGACCAACACGATGTACACCATGGATGATCCCATGGGGCCGTTCTACGCGCATGGTGGACTGCAAGCGGACGGCAAGAGCGTGAGCCCGAATCCGAACCTATTTCTGTTCGGCGACGCGGACGGCGAGATGAGCGATATGGTGGTGCAACTGTCGTATGGCGAGGACTCGCGGATCGTGAACAACCTGGTGAACATCGGCTGCACGAGCGGAGCGAACTAGTGCACGTGCGGATGGTGCGTGAGGCGTAGTGCGGAGCAGCAGTTGGTGTGGTTTGACGAGCTGATGCGGTGGGTTCTGACGCAAATGAGCTCGCAGCACCCCAACAAGCAGCACGTCGTTCTTCTCTGGAACGTGTGGAGCAACAAGTGCGGCTCCATCGCCGAGGCCTACGCTGCCATGAAGCGGCTGCTGACGCGCGTCAATAGCAACCGCCTGTACTCCTTCACCGCCTCGTTCTTCTTTTGTGTTCCGCTCACTCGCAGACTGGCCTCCCTCGAAGAATACAGCCAACTTCTCGCCGCGCACCATGGCAAGCTGCCACGCCGCCACGACACCGTCTTCCCCGCGGTTCTGACCGACACCTCCATTCCCCACGAAATCGGCCCCTACAGCAACAAGCCCGCCGTCAAAGGCCACATTCGCCACGCCCTCGCCGCTCTGCGCCAAATCGAGACGTTTTTCGCCATCGCGTCGCCGACGCCCCTGTCCCCCACGCTCCTCTACGCGCTGCAATACGCGCGCGAGCAGCTGGCCTTCAGCGCCAATCGCTACTTCCTCGGCGGCATGGCGGTCAACCCTACGCTGGACGAGGTGGAGGCGTTGGTGGCGGGCGCGGCGCGGCTGGTGGCGCTGGGCACGAGCCAGCGTGAGGTGAGCTTTGCGCTGGACGACACGGACTTCGATATGCAGCACTCCATCTTCGAGAACACGGTGGAACTGGGGCGCACGGAATCGCTGGTCGTGCGGGTGGTGAACGTGCAGTCGGTGCACCGGCATGCCGTGATGTCCTTTCAAGTAGGTGTGCTGTTTCTGTGCGTGGAGGACGAGGAGGGGGATGCCCCCAATTTTCAACTCTATAAGGACTTCGAGAACCTCATGTGGATCTTCTTGGAGGTGGATTTACCGCCGCTGGGCGAGAAACGGTACGTGATTCGCAGCTGCAAAAGCAATCAGCCGTTTCAGACCACGAAGGTTCCTTTCGATCATTCCGCCGAAACGCGCGTCGGCACGCCCGATTTCGGGGTGATTTTGAACGCCCGCGGGGAAATGAAGTGTGTGGAGGTGGACGGAAAACGCGTCGAATTCAGGAGCCAGCTGGCGTACTATCATGGAGGCACCGATCGCCGCACGCGCACGGGATAGTTACTCTGATGCTGTTGTGTCAAAAATAGTCGTGTTTTCAGCCCCAATCTCTACCACCAAATGACGGAATACGGCGCTGAATTGGTCTCGGGGCTGTACAGCTACCTTCCCAAAAACGCCGCGATTCCGATCGAAATCCGCGACGGCCCGCTGATGGCGGAGATCACGCAGGTGTTCTCGGACCACGCGGTGCTGAAGACGCGCGTGTTCAAGCCGCAACAGCGCTGCGCCCACAGCCGCCTACTCCAGCAGGTGATTCTGCTGGACCGGCTGAACCTGACGGACGAGGCGACGCTGTTCGTGACCAGCAATGTGCGCAATGGCGGCAAGGTGATGGTGGACGAGGGCGGCGCGGGCGGGCGAGAGGTGGAGATGGTGTCGTTGACCTATGGCTGTATGGCGAAAATCGGCCCGATTTTGCGTAGACAATTACCACCCGATTCACTCGTTCTTGTCGCTGTGCGGTCGTGTGAACGCTTCCGCCGTACGCATCGCCGCCTTCCCCGACCGTCTGCACGCGGGTGGTGCGCACCAGTACGAGGGCTCCATGAGTTTCCTGCTGCGCCGCGCGTCGCAGTGGGCAGACATCGCGGACTACCCCGAGCCGTGCACCAACGCATGGGAACGTCAGCGCAACCTTCTGCTGAAGCCGGACCGTGACATGGTGAATGTTGCCTCCTCCGCGTACCATGGTCGTTCGCTGCTGAGCGTGAAGAAGGTGGACCGCTTCCACCGGTTCTTGTGGCTGGCGGGCACGAGTGCGGACCGTGACGTGCGCGACATGCGCGTGAAGGATGAGGAGGTGGTGAGCATTGATCCGATGGTTGTATCGTTTGCCTTTGATGTGGTGCCTTTGGAGGGTGATCGTGGTTTGAATGGTGATGGTGATTTGAATGGTGGTGATTTGAATGGTGGTAATAGTGATGGTGGAAACAGGGGTAATGGTGGTAACGACGGTAATGACGGTAATGACAACCCCAACAACAACCCTTCTCCTCAATCAACCACAAACACACCCATAGAAGAAACACTCTTCCCCCACTCCCTGCACGAGTACCCTCACACCCCTCACTTCACACATTAGCATTGAGGAGCAGGCGATCCGCCCCTTCCTTATTCTCTCCTCCTCACAGGGTGCGGCGGACTCCTTCAAGCCCTCGCTCGACCCGAGCGTGTTGCCGCGGTTCATTCGCCTCCTGGGCGCCGTGCGGCCCTTCGCGGCGCGGAACGAGGTGGTGGTGCAGCTGGAGAGCGTGCAGCGCGAGGGCGTACCGGAAGCCTTTTCTATCTGCGGGCTGTTCCGAGGCGTGGAGGTGAAGGTAAGAGTGGGGGAGATGGGTGATGCGCAGGCGTTCAAGGAAGTGGACATCACGGGACTGCTCACGAACGTGGACTTCTACAAGCGCCAGACTGTGTGGTTCCCCAAGCAGCGAATGCCTGCCGTGTGTAGCCGAATCGTCATCCGGCCGGGGATGATTCGCAGCTTCTCCTTTTCTTTCTGAGCGTGCTGCGACGAATGTGAACTTCACTGTTTCTTCAACAAACAAGCACAGGTGTTGTTGTCCGCAATGAAGCTGCTGATCTCTGTCCTATTTGTGAAAACAAGAGGAGAAACGTTAACAGAAGCTTTCGCAGCTCGTTTGTCTACGCATCACAACAGGTAACAATCCGTACGCTTTCTTCGATACTCTTTTGCGCCTGCCCTAGCAGTTCTTTCCTCATTTTAATCTCTTCCTCATCATTCTTCTCGCCCTCATTCTCAGCGTTCGTTACCATATTCGCCCTATGCATTACCGAATTGCAGCTTTCACCACTTCATGACGGCATCGCAGTGCTTATGAAAGACTTCTTCGTCTCTCCTGCGGAACTCGATGAATCGGTTCATCACTTCCGCTTTGTTTCTTCCAAAGGACTGCATATCTCCCGAATCGAAGGATTGTTCGATACTATCCAGTTCCTTTTCCACCTCCTCCAAAAACACGATTTCCTCCACCTCCTGTGCGTTGTGATTGGAGTCCTCGTTCTGCTGGTCGTTGTCCATCCCACTTCGCAGTTATAGGATTTGCAAGAAACACCAGATAACAATAACACAAGAAAAGACTAAAAGAGAATATCCTATACTATGAGATGAATAAAGGAAACTCTACATTCCTATGAAGGAAGTCCAGCTTGGGGAGGTGGCTGATGCACTCATCAATCCGCTTCTTCTTCTTCTCCTCCTCCCTCTCGTCCTCCGACTCGCTCGACTCTCTCCCCTTCTCCAGCGACAGTAGCTCCGCCACGGACAGCGGCTTCACTTCCTCGCTCACCTTCGAGAAGTCCACATTCTCGAACAAGTCGCCGAACAAGTCGTTTTGCTTTTGCTTTTGCTTTCTTTGTTGGGGCGTTGGCTGAAGAGTTGGCTGAGGCTTCTGTTGAGGCTTCTGTTGAGGCTTCTGCTGCGGAGGAGGCTGGAGGGCGCGGTGGCGGCGGGCCAGAACGCGCGCGGGCGGTTCGCCCCAATCGTCGTCGCTCAGCGTCTTCTCGGCAGGCTTGGGCTGTGCGGGCACGTCCTCCCAGTCGCTGTCACTCACCGCCTCCTTCGAGGTAACGGGCTTTACAGGCTGAGACGGCACGTCTTCCCAGTCATCCTCCGCTACTGGCTTCTTCGCAGGCTTCACCGGCTGAGATGGCACGTCTTCCCAGTCATCGCTGTCGTCAATCGCCTCCTTCACCTCCTTCGCAGGCTTCACAATTTGAGAACGCTTCACAGGCACGTCCTCCCAGTCATCACTATCATCAATCGCCTCCTTCGCGGCGCGGCTCTTAGCAGCAAGCTGGGTCAGCCTCCGTTTCCGCAGGCGCGGGTTGCTCGGCAGCGCCTCCTCCGTCACGTTCCGGTTTGGTGCTGCTTTGGCGGGAGGTGGCGGCAACGGCTTCGACGGCACGTCCTCCCAGTCGCTGTCGCTAAGGGACTCCTTCGCTGCTGCAGCTGGCTTCTTCGCAGGCTGCACGGGCACGTTGTCCCAATCATCCTCCCAGTCGTCCTCCATCACCGCCTTCTTCGCAGGCTTGGCAGGCATGTCTTCCCAGTCGCTGTCGTCAAGGGCCTCTCTCGCTGGCTTCTCTTCAGGCTTCACAGGCCCCATCTTCTTCACTGGTGCGACTGGTTTCTTTGGTGGAACAGGCACATCCTCCCAATCACCTTCCACCCACTTCTTCACAGGCTTCGCAGATGGCACATTCTCCCAATCATCACTATCATCAACCGCCACCATTGCAGACTTCACAGACTTCACCCCCTTCGCAGACTTCACAGACTTCACCCCCTTCGCAGACGTCACACCCCCCAAACCCTCACTAAGCCCAGCAACAGGCTTGGGCGCCTTCGGCAGAGGCGGCTTCGACAGAACCACCTCCTTCTTAACAGACGTCGAGTCGTCCTGCCAAATCGAATCATCATCCCAATCAAAGGCATCCTCAATGTTGCTACTGGCTTTGCGCAGTACCCTCTTCACTTTGCGAGTATTGGCTGCTGCTTCCTCAACAGGAGCCGACACATCCCCCCAATCGCTGTCACTCTTTTCCGCGGCTGCACCTTCTTCAGAAGAGGAGGAAGAGGAAGAGGAAGAGAAGGGACGATCGCTGTCAGAGTCAAGAGAGTCCCTACCAAACAAACAAGGCAATCACCAATTACTCAACAACACTCGTAGAGGACTCGTTTTCGATCGCCCTCGCGTGGATCGCAGCTTCCTCTTCCTTCATCCTCTGCAGATCCTTCTCATTCATCTCTGCAACCATCTTCAGATGATCCAACACCGATTCTAGCGAGTCACAGGATATACAACAACCATACGCCGATTTGTCTCCGGCACTTCAACGGCCAGCTCCTTTGCGAGAGCGCTGGTAAACGGAGTGCACAACTCCATGATACTCTCCGCATTGCCCGCCGGAAGCGACGCGGCATCGAGCCACCGCTCCATATCCCTAGGCCCTCAATACGCAGCACTGCACTTCACCGGCTATAGTCCATGCTTAATTCGCTGCACTCAATGTGTTGGTCACCATTTTGGAGAAGAAGATTGGGGGAATCCAGACTCTCTGGAACGCACCGCAGCGCCGAAGCCTCGATCGAGTCGTAACTCAGACTAATCTTTGGCATTCGGATTTCACCTCAACACAGCAGTCTCCAAGAGAAAAATGAAAAACCGTTTCGGGAAATGGCCTTATAAAAATCACCTCTCTCTCAAGCGTGAATGCCTTAATAGCTCAGTCGGTAGAGCACTCGCTTAGTAAGCGAAAGGTCGGGAGTTCGATCCTCCCTTAAGGCTTTTTTCGCTCCCATGCGGATCCTTCTTTTTCTCGCACTTCGCTTGTACACCCTCTCATCTACAGATCTGCCTTGCGATCACGGTGATTGCCGACGATGAATCCCTGGGTGGCTTTTTCGGCGATCGGATCAACTGGAAGAGCTACAACGAGGGCTACAACGAGATCGCCACCACAAGGAAACCCGGAATGGTGGTGTTCCATCGATCGTACTGTGGCGCCTGTCAGCGCTTGGGAGAGGGTGCGGCAGACAATGAGGAATTCATCGAGTTGACGAAACAGTTCGTTATGATCAGTTGCCACGAATCGGGTGTTTGTGATAACGGCGCCTATGCCATCGGTAGTCTCGAATCAAAGGCTTCATGATTAGACGGACGGTACTATCCTCGCGTGTTCTTCATCAACCCCGACAATACGATCAACTACAAGCTTGTATCCAACCCCAACAACTTCCAGTACCGCTATTACTATCGTGATGTGAAACAGCTCATCCAACGCATGCGCGTGTTCCTGGAGGAAATGCATTCCTCGGAAGGAGAATCGGAACTATAGTGAAATGGCCTTGCTGTTTTGGGGTTTGTTACACACATTTTCATTCTTCGCGTGATTCGATGCTGGCGCGACTCTACATGCAGTCACCAGCAAGGCACTGCCGTCTGTTTGGTTCCTCAGTGCGTACGCGATTTGCCCCGAGTCCGACGGGCTTTATGCACATTGGTGGTCTCCGAATGGCGCTGATCAACTATCTATTTGCAAAGAAGAATGATGGTTCGTTCCTGCTGCGAATCGAGGACACGGACCAATCGCGCATAGTTCCTGGCTCGATGGAGAATATCATCCAAACCATGAACGATTTCCATCTCGTTCCGGATGAAGGTACGATTGCTCTCTCTCCTTTAGCGTAGAACCCTGCATCCAGTCCGAGCGACTTGCCACGTATCAGACCTACGCAAAACAACTCGTGGATGTGGGAAGGGGGAAGGGCAATCACTTATAGTCTGGATGTGCCTACTACTGCTTCTGTTCTCCCCAAAAGACGAAGGGAAAGACGGTGGCGCATCATCGGTGTCGGTGTGGTGAAATGACGCCGCAGGAGGTCCAGGACCGTATTGGGGAGAAGCAACGCTACACCATTCGTTTGCACATGCCGCAGCGGCCATTCGAGCTCCACGACCTTCTTCGTGGGGACATCACCATCCAGGGCAGTGAAGTCGATGATGCGGTTCTTCTGAAGAGCGACGGCTTTCCCACGTACCACTTGGCCTCCGTTGTCGACGACCACCTGATGCGCATTTCCACCGTCATCCGCGGAGAGGAATGGATCTCCTCCTTCCCGAAGCACCTTCAGTTGTACGACGCGTTCGGGTGGAAGGCGCCCGACTTTGTGCACTTGCCGCTGCTGCTCAGCGAGAAGAAAACGAAGATCTCCAAGCGAGATGGCGGATTTGACCTGCGAGGCCTGCTGAGTGACGGGTACTTGCCTCCTGCCCTGCTGAGCTACATTTACTATATCGGTCTCAAACGTGGCAATGATGCGAATGTCGATGGAATGAACGGAGTGTTCCTGTCGTTGGAGGATATGATTCGAGACGTAGTGTTTTCCCTTGCTGATGAGCGTGTAGTTTGATCTGAAGAAGCTGAGCGACACGCCGAATTGCATTGATCAGAAGATCATGCAGCGCATCAACCAACTCCACATCAGCAACGAGCTTCAAACCCAGCCGGATGCATTGATTCGTGTCGCCTCCGATTATTGCGTCAAGGAGGGCATTTCGGAGATTCCGTCCTCCTTTGACTGGATGGGCTTCTTCCAGGCATGCGGTGTAGTTCCCATTCTCTAGGAATCATGGATAGCCTCGGATTGCAGTCATGAAGGATGTGACTCGCTTCATCACTCAAATCGTCTCGGATCCACCTCCATCTACATACACATCAAAAACCATAATCCAAGCAAAGGAGTGGGGAGAATCGAGTCTTTACTCTCGTGTTTACTCACATGCAGAGTCATTCGTTGTAGCGCTCCAAAAGGAACTCCATTCGATCCCCGATGACGCATTTACACACGATACAATCAACCAGTGCTTAGTAAGGGTCATTCCTTGTCGTGACGAGTAGATGCGTATCGGCGAAGCCTATCCTGACCATCGGAAAAAGCTCATGGCAGCTCTGCGGTTGGCGCTCACGGGGAGCAAGAGCGGATTTGTGGGTGAGAAATGCCGCTCTCATCGGTAGGGTTTGAGTGAGACCATGGAG
>ERZ827156.4183-NODE-4183-length-12019-cov-4.509027_pt1 | contig 12019 bp, 8 predicted proteins | sample MGYA00519919_ERZ827156 | MGnify/ENA primary metagenome ERZ827156 (study PRJEB31778, sample SAMEA3449269) | human gut metagenome | biome: human gut; feature: human-associated habitat; material: faeces | place: United Kingdom | collected 2010/2012 ... | reverse complement strand
TGCAGTGCGTACCCTTACTACAGAATCCACCGCCGTCCTGATCCCGTTCCATACGCAGGAAATCATGCAGCCGGGAGGCATCTATTATGGGCAGAATGCCGTCAGCAAAAATATGCTGGTGGCAGACCGAAGGAAGCTGTTAAACGGCAACTCTTTCCGACTGGGTGTCAGCGGCTCCGGCAAGAGCTTCTCGGCAAAAGAAGAGATCGTAGACCTTGCCCTTTCCACGGAAGATGACATCCTCATCCTCGATCCGGAGTCGGAGTTTGCTTCTCTAGTGGAAGCCTTAAACGGAGAGGTCATCCGGATCTCGGCAACCTCGGATACCCATCTGAATGCACTGGATATGGATTCTGCCTATGGCAATGACCGAAATCCTCTGATTGAGAAGTCAGAATTTATCCTTTCCCTGTTTGAGCAGCTCGTAGGAGCCGGAAACCTTTCGGCAAAGGAGAAATCCATCCTTGACCGCTGCACCGCAGATGTGTACCGGGATTATATGAGGGGCGGTTACAAAGGGCAGGTGCCGACCTTAAAGGACCTGTACCGACAACTCATGCTCCAGCCGGAGGAAGAAGCCAGAGGGCTGGCTCTGTCTTCGGAACTGTTTATCAATGGCAGTCTGAACACCTTTGCCCAGGAAACCAATGTCAACACGAAGAGCCGTATCATCGACTATGACATCCGGGAGCTGGGCGAACAGCTGATGCCCCTTGGCATGCTGGTCACACTGGATTCGATTTTTAACCGTGTGATCCAGAACTGGAAGAAGGGAAAAACGACATGGATCTTTGCGGATGAGTTTTATCTGCTGTTCCGCTATGAATACAGTGCGGACTTTTTCTACCGCCTGTACAAGCGTATCCGTAAGTATTCCGGATTTGTAACCGGACTTACCCAGAACGTTGAGGAACTTCTGAAATCCGATACCGCCCGCCTGATGCTGGCGAACAGTGAGTTCCTGATCCTTTTGAATCAGGCTACCACCGACCGGGATGAGCTGGCGGCACTTCTGAATATTTCAGACAACCAGTTATCCTACATCACCAATGTGGGTGCCGGCCACGGCCTGATCCGCTGCTCCGGGAATCTGGTGCCGTTTGAAAATTCGTTCCCAAGAAATACAAAGCTGTACCGTCTGATGACGACCAAGCCGGGCGAAGCGTAAGAGCAGTACAGACCGGGACTGGAGGTGAGAGATGAAGAATATCAAAACCAAAGAAGTCACAACAAAACCAAAGACTAAAAATCCTGCCTCCAGAATCCCCAAGGAGCTGATGCGGACGGCCATACTGGAGAGCAAGGAAAAATCCCAGACCATCGCAAATGCCAGGGACAATGACATGGGAGAACAGTCCCTATCCGAATATGCCAGTGGGAAAGTCACATCCGCAGAGGAATGGGCTGCAAGAAAGACAGGCAGAACTGTAACCAGAGCCGGAAAGACAGCTGCACAGACTTCCTACGAGAAGATCAAACTGAGAGCCGCTGGCAAAAAAGAAGCGGAGAAAGAAACCGCCAGAGGAACAGGGGACACACAGACCGCCAATCCTGCCAGCCGGGAAGCTCAGGAAGCACAGATCCGGGAAGTACAGATCCAGGAAGCCCAGCGGCAAAAGGTGGTTTCAGATGCCGTAAAAACGAAAGAGCAGAAGATCCGGGCTGCCAGGGAGACACCAAGAATCCAGAACAGACAGGAAATAGCAGAAATGAAGCAGCTCTCCATCCGAGAACAGAGCCAGAAGAAGGAAGCAAAAGATACAGTAAGGCAGACCGCCATCCGTCAGAAACAGCCGGAAACCATTCGGATTAAAGAAAAACCAAGGAAACAGCCGGAGCCGAAAACCATACAGAAGCGTATCATCAAGACGGCTCCCCAGTCTGCGAAGATCAGCGTCCAGCCAGAGCAGAAGCTCCGTGCGGCCAGCTCCAACGCCCTGACAGCCCGGATGCAGAAGCAGATGGAACGAAGGGCAGCGAAACAGGCGGCGAAGAAAGCAGCTTTGCAGACTTCCGATGGAGTACGCAGGATACAGAAAACGGCAAGGGCAGGGGAGAATACCTTCAAGGCAGCCAAGGCCGCTGTGGAAGCGGCAGCGAAAACCGTACAGTCCATGATAGCTGCACTGGGAGCCGCCGGAGCGGTCATGGTTCTGCTTCTGGTTATCATAGTCGGAATTATTGGCGGTGCCGCATTTTCGGGAAGCTCAGAGAGCAGCGAAGCACTCAGCCAGGAAGTCCTTTCCTACACATCAACCATCCAGAAATACGCTAATCAGTATGGAATCCCCGAATACGTCTCGGTGATACAGGCGATCATGATGCAGGAATCCGGCGGTCGGGGAACCGATCCCATGCAGAGCAGTGAGTGCCCATACAACACCCGGTACTCCAACAGCCCCAATGCCATCCAGGATGCAGACTACTCCATACAGGTAGGAATCCAGTATTATGCGGACTGCCTGAAGGAAGCCGGATGCACCAGTCCACAGGATATGGATAAGCTGAAGCTGTCCCTGCAAGGATATAACTACGGCAACGGATACATAACATGGGCGATACGGAAGTATGGCGGTTACAGTGCAGAAAACGCCCTGCAGTTTTCCAATGAGCAGGCAGCTTCACATGGATGGAGTGCCTATGGCGATCCAGAGTACGTTCCGCACGTCCTGCGGTATTATTCCAGCGGAGGATTGTTTGCCAGCCTGTTTGGTGGCAACGGACAGATTGTATCCGTGGCACTTACCCAGCTTGGAAATGAAGGTGGCCAGAAGTTCTGGTCGTGGTATGGATTTGACAGCCATGTAGCATGGTGTGCCTGCTTTGCCAGCTGGTGTGGAGATCAGGCAGGATTAATCGAAAACGGTAAGATGCCGAAGTTCTCTCTGTGTGATGACGGAATCGCATGGTTTCAGAACAAGGGAAAATGGAAGAGCCGAGGATACTCGCCAGCGCCCGGAACCCTAATCTTTTTTGACTGGAACGGAGATGGAACCTCAGACCATGTAGGAATCGTGGAGAAAACCGAGGGCAGTACCGTATACACCGTAGAAGGAAACTCCAGTGATGCCGTGAACCAGAGAAGCTACAATATCAATAACGGAACGATCATGGGATATGGTATACTTTGAAAATTAATATGTTGACTCTTAGAGAGTAGTCAATAGTTTAGATTACCTTGACTAAAAAACAAATTAGAGAATGAGTATGAATTTTACAATAAAAAGAGGTGCAAACTTAGCGCCTCTTTTTTGTGATAATATAATTAAAAAATTTCTGAAAAAATGGCAAGTGATTCTAATCTTTACGCATATTATAATTATTTTTTCGGTAAATTTCAGGCGATTGATTAAAATAGTTTTTAAAAGCGCTAGAAAATTTACTTGCGTTTTGATACCCTAAATGTTTGGCTATAGATGAAATTGATAATTCATTCTTTTTAAGTAACAGTGAAGCATATTTCATTTTGGATTGTCGAATGTATGTCCCAATAGGAACACCATACATTTTTTTGAATGATTCTCGAAGTTTAGTTTGTCCCATTGCTGCTATTTTGCAAAGCTGCGAGAGTTCTGGTGGGTTTAAAATATTCTGTTCAATAGCCAGACGTACAGATTCCAGCGCCTTTTTCTCTTGTTTGGAAAGAGACTGGTGTTTAGATGCTATCTCCTGTCGCTGTTTATGAAAGTTGCCTGCCACAATAGAAAGCAGTTCACCCACTTTGCTTTCGTAGTAAAGACGGGAGGTTTCGCCAGCAATCAGTTTATCCCGTATCTGCAAAAACAGGGTTCCAATTTCCGGGGTATTATAATCAAAAGCTTTCCAATCATAAACCTCTGCATAGTCAAAATCGTCCGGGGTAAAACGGTCTTGCAGATTTTTCTCTATGTAATCTTCAAACAGCAAAACTGACGCATAGCTGATTGGTATATTGGGTTGATATAATACTCGCCCCTGTGACGGCTTATTTAGATAAAGGTGGATTCCCTCTGTGATGGGTTGGGCTTTCCGCCCATTCTGGATCAGGGTAACACCGCCGGATTCCAAATAATAAATTTTCACCAGCTTTTGATTGATCTCATATTTACGTTCCATTGAGGCGTATGGTATCCAGCTTCCGGTTGACAGGAATAATCCATCTGTCGGTTGAACCTGATAGATATTTCCATAGCCTTGTCTGTTTTGCGGCTGCAAGGTGCAGATTCCATTATGATTATCCTGTCGAAAATGATAATCATGCAGATAAAAAGAAGCATCCCCTAATTCGTGCGCGGCCTGTGTAGAATCGGTCTGCATCCTGCTCACCCCCGTTTCTTATGTAGTCGGAATAATCCGCAGTATCTTTTTTTATGCTCCAAAATGTCGCAAAGGCTGTCAGCAAAACCACAAAAAGCACTGATATATCCGGTTGTTTTTCCACTTTTAACTCCTGTTTTGACCTTTTTTGCCGGATTTGACACCAAAAAAATCACTGAGTAGAATGGCATTACTGGCTGGTTAGCTGACTCTAATCACAGCAATTCTATCACGATTTTGTGCGTAGGTCAATGAGGCTTCTGCCAGCAAATAATAAATAGGAGGACGTTGAAAATGTCTAATTCACAACAAATGAAAAAAGGGCTATCTGTGCGTGATTTGATTACCACCGGCATCCTTGCTGCTTTGTACATGGTATGCGCCATGATTGGCGAAGCTATCTTTGGGTTCTTCCCTGTACTGACTTTCCTTTGCCCGCTGTCTATTGCGCTGCTGTGCGGCCCGGTTTATATGCTGATACTGGCGAAGGTGCCGAAGCATGGCCCAATCATTGTCACCGGTATTTTGGTAGGAGGTGTACTGTTCGTACTCGGTATGTACTGGTCTATGTGTTTGGCATATTGTATTCTCGGCGTTGTGGCCGATCTGCTGGCCGGTTCCGGGAACTTTAGAAACAAAGGGCGTAACCTGTTGTCCTACATGATTTTTGTTCTCAGCCCAGTTTTCTCCTACGGTATGCTTTGGTTTGACCGCGACGCCTATGTGCAATATTTGGTAGAAAAGGGGACAGAACAGACCTATATGGACACAATGGTTTCAACCGCGCAAAACTGGATGCTCCCGGCAATGATTATCGGCGTGTTGATCTGTGCTGCTATCAGCGGTCTTGTAGGCCAGAAACTATTGAAAAAGCATTTTGAAAAGGCCGGAGTAGTGTAATGGAGATGCAACTGCAAACAAAAGACACACTTGCCACATTACATTTAGACCCTCGCACAAAACTATATCTGTTGATCGTCGGAAATGTTGCGTTGTTCCTTGCGCCCTCTTTACTCTATGAGATTGCGCTGGTTGTATGCGTTGTGATTCTCGGCATCCTTGTAGGAGCAAAGCGGTTTACGGTAAGAATGGCTGCTATCTATGCGGGAATGGTTGTTCTGCATATCATTGGAACAAATTATTTGACAGGGACTTTGCAGATTGCGATTGTAACATTTACCGTATTTATCCGTAAAATCTTTCCTTGTGCCATGCTCGGAGGTATTTTAGTCAGCACGACAAGGGTAAATGAATTTATGGCGACCATGAACCGTATTCATATGCCAAAAGCAATGGTTATTCCTCTGACGGTCATGCTCCGTTACTTTCCTATGGTGCATGAGGACTGGGGCTATATCAGCGATGCCATGCGGATGCGCGATGTAGCTCCAACCGTAAAAAGTCTGCTAACCCATCCGGCCCGAACAGTGGAATGTATCTATGTTCCGATGATGATGTCAGCACTGAAAGTGGCGGATGAATTATCGGCGGCGGCTGTTACAAGGGGGCTGGAAAATCCGAAGCCCCGAACCTGCTTGCAGGAAATCCACTTTAATGTTGCGGATGCTGTATGCTTTATCCTGTTCACTTTGTTTATGTCAGTGTCAATCTGGCTGAAATTGAAAGGGGGTGCAGGCTAATGATCCGTTTTGACAAGGTTTCTTTTACCTATCAGGAATCATTACAAAATGGCGGACTGCGCGATGTTGATTTGACAATCAACAAAGGCGAGTGTGTGCTGTTGTGTGGGCGAAGCGGCTGTGGGAAAACCACATTGACCCGTCTTGTGAATGGACTGATTCCATACTTTTATCCGGGAGAAGTTACCGGCACAACCTATGTTGACGGTAAAGATATACAGGATTATCCCATATACGAAGTGTCCGAGTATGTGGGGTCTGTATTCCAAAATCCACGCTCTCAATTTTTTAATGTAGATACAGACAGTGAAATCTCCTTTGGAATGGAAAATCTGACTTATCCAAGAGAAAAAATGAAAGAACGCATTTCAAAGACAGTTGCGGATTTGGATATAGCCCATCTGACCGGGAGAAGCATATTTGAATTGTCTGGCGGTGAAAAACAAAAGGTGGCGTTTGCGTCCATCTATGCTATGTCTCCGAGTATTTACTTGTTAGATGAACCATCGTCCAATCTGGATATGGATGCTATTGAGGATTTGCGGCGTACACTTGAACTCCTAAAGAAACAAGGCAAGACCATTCTAATTGCAGAACATAGGATTTATTATCTGAGGGAATTAGTTGACCGCATTGCGTATATGGAAAACGGGGCTATATCTGCTGTGTTTTCTCCAAGCCAGTTTCTTTCTATTCCTGAAGAACAGCGGCATAGTATGGGACTTCGCGCTTTAGATTTGTCAAAGGTACAGCCAAGAGCCTTTGCTGAAAATTCTCAAAAGCCGATTTTGGAAGTCAGGAACTTATCCTTGTTCTATAAGAAAAAGCCGGTTCTAGACGATTTGAATTTGAGTGCGGCACCGGGAGAAATCATAGGAATTATCGGCCATAACGGAGCCGGGAAATCTACATTTTCCAGAACACTATGCGGCCTGCACACAAACTGTACGGGACAAATTCTTTGGGATGGTAAAGAACTGAACGCAAAGAGCCGGTTAAAACGCTCCTATATGGTGATGCAGGACGTAAGCTATCAGTTATTTGCCGATACATTGGAAAAGGAATGTGTATTTGGAATTAAGCATCCTGATCTGGATGCAGCAAAACAGGCAATGGAACGGCTGGGTATTTATGAGTACCGTACTCATCATCCCAATACACTTTCCGGGGGGCAGAAGCAGCGTGCAGCCGTGGCGGTCAGTATGGTATGCTGTAAGGATGTTTTAATTTTTGATGAACCAACTAGCGGACTTGATTATGACAGCATGATTCAGGTTGCGGGGTTATTTCAAACGCTTTCCAAAATGGGAAAGGTAATTTTTGTTGTAACCCATGATTACGAATTTTTAGCGGCAGCCTGTACAAGAGTGATTCATTTAGATAACGGAAAACAGCAGGAAGATTACCCACTTTCCCCCGACAATCTGCATCGACTACATGATTTTTTCTTGCGGTCAGAAAGGAGGCAGAACCTTGAGGAGAATGGAAAATGACCTCCTGTTCTTCCATGAGCTGATTGGTAACTGTTCCGTTGAAAAGGATTCAAAGATATATACAATTTCTCCCAAATTTGGGAAAGGCACCATGCAGAGCTTTGAAGTGATGCCTGGTGCTGAAATTGTTTATAGCAATGTTCATATCACAACTCCAATTCAAAAAAATATCCAATGTATAGATCGTTTTATTGAAGTCACCTATTGCTTTCATGGGCGAGTGAATATGCTGTTCAGCGACCAGCCGGAGATGATTATGAGCGACCATTATATTTCTGTTTTCAATGGTGCAAGCCACCTGAAAAGCTGTGATTTTGGAGAAGAACCTTTTGTTGGTGTTTCAGTGGTGGCTTATCTGCCGCAGATCATAAACAGCCTGAATATCATGCTGGGAACAATCGCGTTTGACGAGGACATGGATTTTCAAGGACTTTTTACAGCGGGCGGATGCTTTATAGCACCCGCAACAAAAAGTGTGGAGCATATTTTTACCGAACTGCTCTTGCTGCCGGAACAGTACCGCAATTACCTTATGCGTATTAAAGTCATGGAACTATTGCTATACCTGGTTGGCAAAATGGAGTATCGGACAGATTTTGGAATTTCACTATTCCGCAAGGAGGAGATGAATTGTAATGAGTGATGTAAAAGCCCTGTTTGGACTAATTGATAAGAAAAATAAGCGCCGCCTGATTGGTGCGGTGATCTGTTGCGTCCTGTCTGTTTTGTGCGGCATCCTGCCCTATTTAGGCGTTTGGGGTATTGTGACCTGTTTCCTGGATGAACGGACAGAGAACCTTTTTCAATATGTGTGCCTGATTGCTGTAGCAATCATTTTGAAACATCTGCTGTTTGGAACCGGCACAAAAATCTCTCACAAGGTAGCCTACCAGACATTGGGGGAAACCCGTAAAAAGCTGTTCCGTAAAATTGCCCGTTTACCAATGGGCTATGTGAAAACAACGGCATCCGGGCAGGTCAAAACGATCATTATGGACAATATGGAACAGTTGGAGACATTTTACGCCCATAACATTCCAGAGATTATTTCTGGTCTCGCTGTACCGCTATGTATGGAAATCCTGCTGGCGATATTGGACATTAGGGTAGCCGGTATCATGCTGATTCCGGTCGTTCTGTTTATTCTTGTCGGTATTCTTATGATTATCGTTCAGATGAAAAAAATGGACGAATTTAATCAGGCGTTTGCCGATGTCAGCGTTAAGACGGTGGAATATGTCAACGGTATGAAAGAACTGAAGATATTTGCCGCCGACGAATCCACTTATGGCCGCCTGTCAGAAAGCATCCGCACTTACAGCACCGTTGTAACAGAGTGGTTTCAAAGCTGCTTGAAATATGTTGCTTTCAATCATGCCGACTTAAACAGCAACCTTGTGTTCCTGTTTCCGCTTGCCGGTTTGATGTACCTCTCCGGCAGCGTGACAGCGGCCAGCTATATTATGTATCTGTTTATGGGGCTTGCCATGCTGATTCCGTTGGAAACTGTTTCTAATAACTTTGATTATATCGGCATGAACGCTTCTGTTGCAAAAAAGATAGACGAAATTCTGAAGCTGGATGAAATGGCGGATACGACCTCAAAGGCAGAACTTGCCGACCACACGATTGCGTTTGAACACGTTACATTTTCCTATGGGGAAGGACAGCCGGTATTAAAAGATGTCTCATTTACTGTTCCTGATGGAAAAGTAACTGCGCTCGTCGGTGTTTCCGGCAGCGGTAAAAGTACGGCGGCCAGCCTGATCTGCCGGTTTTGGGATATAACCGAGGGACAGATTTGCCTGGGAGGCGTACCGCTGAACCAGATTCCGCTATCCGATCTGATGTCCCAGATCTCCTTTGTGACCCAGAATACGTTCCTGTTCAAAAAGAGTATCCGGGAAAACATTATGATGGGAAACCAAGAGGCCACGGAGGAAGAAATGATGCAGGCAGCAAAGGATGCCGTATGTCACGACTTTATTATGCGGCTTCCAAAGGACTATGACACAGTGATAGACAAGGAAACCAAGTTGAGCGGTGGCGAAAAACAGAGAATCACATTGGCAAGGGCAATTCTGAAAAATGCGCCGATTGTGATTCTTGACGAGGCAACGGCTTACATTGACGCCGACAATGAAGATTTACTGCAAAAGGCGCTGGCTAAATTATCAGAGGGAAAAACCGTACTCGTAATAGCGCACCGTCTTTCCAGTATCAAGGAAGCTGATTCGATTGTGGTTCTGGAACAAGGCAAAGTGATTGATTGCGGCACACATGATGAATTGATAAGACGTTGCTCCCCGTATCAGGATATGTGGGCGGCCTTTGAGCAATCCGATCAATGGAAAATGGGAGGTGTAAACGCATGATTGCTATGATACGGAAATTCTTAGAACTTGCAGGCGAGCGTAAAAAGCAGCTTTATCTTGCGTGGCTGTTTCAGGCGTTGACCTCAATTTGTGAGGGCGCGATATATTTCATGCTGTTCCTTGCGATAAAAGATATTTTGGGCGGTTCGTTTACAAGGGAAAAACTGATACAGTATAGCCTTATGTTTCTGGTTTATACTGTCCTGCATTTTGTTTTTTATTACTTTACGATTGCAAAACAGCGCCCGGTATCTTATGCCATGATGCGGGATGAACGCCTTTCGATTGCGGCAAAAATCAAACAGTTTCCGCTATACTACTTTACAAAAGACAAGATCAGCCAGCTTACATCTTTGTTTACAACTGATTTAAGTTTTGTGGAAATGAATATCATGGAGATTATTGCCGGTTTCGTTTCCAGCATGATCATGACGGTTGTATTTGCTCTGATGCTGCTTAGTGTGGACTGGCGTATGGCGCTTCTTCTGTTTGTGGGAATCATCCCCGGTTATATCCTCTACCAGCAGTTTCAAAAGAGCATGGTTCAACTGGGAGAGCAGAAGAAAAATACGCAGGTGGCAATGATTGATTCCACGCTGGAATATGTACAGGGTATGGAAACGATCAAGGCATACCGGCTGGAACAAACCGGTAAGCTCGTAGAGAATCAGGTGGACGGATATTGCACAGCTTCTGGCCGTTATGAATCGACGCTGACGAATTGGAGTATGGGTTATAAGATCTGCCTGAATCTGGGGCTGTTTTTGAGTTTGGGTGTTGGCATTACAATGGTTCGTTCTGGTTCATTAGCCTCGGCAACCTATTTGTTTTTTGCAATCATGGGTATTATTTTTTACCGTCCGCTGGAAGCTCTGATGGGTTCCTTTGCAATGATGAATCTTGCAAACGCATCGTTGGATAATATAGCGGAAATTAACAACCTGCCGACTGAAAATGAAAAACAGGGAATTACACAGTTTGCCGATACACAAGCCGATGTATGGTTTGAAAATGTATCGTTTAGCTATGATGGAAAGCGTGAAGCAGTTAGTCATGTAAGTTTTTCAGCTAACCCCGGAACGATCACTGCATTGGTTGGTCCTTCTGGAAGCGGCAAATCTACTCTCCTTAATTTGATTCTGGGATTCGTGACGCCGAAAAACGGGCGGATTCTGTTGAATGGGAAAGATGCGGCAACATTAAAGCATAGTGATCTGGTGCGTCATGTGAGTATCGTTTTTCAGGAAGTATATCTTTTTCAGGATACCATGATGAATAATATTCGGATGGGAAACCAGAGCGCAACGGACGAGCAGGTGATAGAGGCGGCAAAAAAGGCTCACTGTCACGAATTTATAGAAAAACTCCCACAGGGTTATCAAACGGTTATCAGCGAGGGCGGTGCAAGCCTTTCCGGTGGTGAGCGTCAGCGTGTCGCTATTGCGAGGGCAATTTTGAAAGATTCCCCGATCATTCTTTTGGATGAGGCGCTTTCCAGTCTGGATGCTGAAAATGCCGTAGCAATACAAAAGGGCATAGAAGAAATGATTAAGGGGAAAACGGTGTTCCTTGTATCACACACTTTGTCCTATATCCAAAATTCAGATCAGATACTTGTCCTATCTGACGGCATATTGCAAGGCTGTGGGAAACATGAAGAACTGTTGCAGACCGTGCCGCTTTATCAAACTATGTGGGAAAAAGAGAAATCTATTAATAGAGCAAATGTGTGTTATCGGGATTTTGGTAAAAGCAACCTGAAAGAATACCTGTTATTTATGAAAGATTCCCAGAACTTAAGTGAAAAAACATGTAATCTACGGATCACCGCAATCAAGTCACTGCTCTCTTATGCAGCCGAAGAATCCATAGATATCACTGCGCTCTATGTAAGTGCAAAAACCGTAAAAGGGCTTACTGTGTCAAAAAATGAAATAGAATACTTTGAGGATGGGCAGCTTAAAGCACTTCTGGCTGCGCCGCCCGATGATACAAAAAATGGAAGGAGAAACCGGATGATACTGATACTCGGTTATGATGCAGGATTGCGTGTCAGTGAGCTAATAAATTTAGCAGTATCATCTCTTCATTTAGAGCCAGAAGTCCCATATGTGACTATACTGGGAAAAGGTTTAAAGTACAGAAACATACCACTAATGAGCAAAACGATACAGCATCTGAATACATATTTAAGTGAATTCCATCCAGTGATGAA
>ERZ827156.4182-NODE-4182-length-12019-cov-4.688566_pt1 | contig 12019 bp, 16 predicted proteins | sample MGYA00519919_ERZ827156 | MGnify/ENA primary metagenome ERZ827156 (study PRJEB31778, sample SAMEA3449269) | human gut metagenome | biome: human gut; feature: human-associated habitat; material: faeces | place: United Kingdom | collected 2010/2012 ... | reverse complement strand
ATATGATGAATGGAGAGGGGGTTTGCTGTGATGACTGATGATTATGGAGAGGAGGTGTTTGATATGATGAATGGAGAGGGGGTTTGCTGTGATGACTGATGATTATGGAGAGGAGGGTATTGTTGTGTTGATTCGCATGAATGAAGATTGGTAGTGTGAGGGAAAGAAAGAAAAGGGTGAGATACAGGACAGCCCCTTCAGTGAAACTCCCATTTCGTTCTCCAAAAACCGATTCGCTTGAATACAACTCATTCCATGGATCTTGGCGCCGGTGCTGACATTCAAAATGGCAACCGTTTTGCAGAAGGGAAAGCCGATGCGAGCAAACGCCGCGTAGCGTACTACTACGATCGTGGACAGCTTTACTGGGCATGTAACGCATAGCGGAGATTGGAAACTACAATTACGGCAAGCATCATTGCTGGAAGGTGGCAGTTGTGTTTCCGCGTGATTCGTAGCCCCACCGCGTGCGTATCGTGCACAACCTTCTCGTTGCATATGATCTGGCCAAGGAAATGGATATGTTCGTGGGAAGTTGAGAGGAGCTGTGAATGCGTAGAAGCCGACCCTCATCGATTACAAAGACATCATGCGCTTCCACTCCGACGATTACGTGAACTTTCTGCGCGTTGTCAATCCCGATAATGCTTCCAGCATGGTAAAGCAGCAAATTCAATGTTTTCCTTCATTTACACATTGAGGTGTAGTCAATGTCGGAGAAGATAGCCCCGTTTTTGACGGTCTCTTTGATTACATCCGATCCTACTGTTCTGGATCCATTGGCGGTGCGTGTCGCCTCAACGAAGGTCTGTCCGATATTGTGATCAACTGGTCGGGCGGTCTGCATCATGCCAAGAAGTCGGAGGCGTCCGGCTTCTGCTACGTGAACGATATCGTGCTGGCCATCCTGGAGCTGCTGAAGTGGGGTTGGAGGGTCGCCATTCCGCATAGAGTGTATACCCGCGTTTTGTACATCGATATCGATATCCACCACGGCGATGGCGTCGAGGAGGCCTTTTACACCACGAATCGCGTGATGACGGTGTCCTTCCACAAATTCGGCGATTTCTTCCCGGGCACGGGCGATATTTCGGATGTGGGCTACGGCGAGGGCAAGGGCTACTCCCTGAACTTCCCGCTCTTCGCCGGCATCGACGACGCCTCGTTCGTGTCGATCTTCAAACCCGTTCTCTTCCCCTCCTCTCTCCACACTAGGTGATCGCTAAGGTCATGGAGCGTTACCAGCCCGAAGCCATCGTTCTCCAATGCGGCGCCGACTCGCTCTCCGGCGACCGTCTCGGCTGTTTCAATCTCTCGCTGAAGGGTCGAATTGTTGGGGTGTGTGTGATAGTAGGTCACGCCGAGTGCGTCAACTTCGTGCGGTCGTTCCGCGTGCCGACGCTGGTGCTGGGCGGCGGCGGCTACACGGTGCGTAACGTGTCGCGGTGTTGGACGTACGAGACGGCGATCGTGCTGGGCAAGGAGGTGAGCAACGAGCTGCCGTTCACGGACTATCTGGAGTACTTCGGACCGGACTATTCCCTGCAGATCACGCCGAGGTGGCGATGGGGTGTGGACGTGATGCGTAGCAACATGGAGAACATGAACAACGCGAAGTACCTGAACGACCACATCCAGCTGTTGCTGCAGCAGTTGGAGGCGCTGGAGGCCGTGCCGGGTCTGCAGATCGAGAGCAGTCTGAACCCGAAGGTGGGCGTGAGGTGTGGGAGTGAGGTGTAGACGCCGGATCGCGTGGCGATACAGAAGGAGGAGGAAGAAGAGAATAAGGAGTTGTGTGTTTGTTGGAAAGGTGTTTCTCTTCTGGAGTGCGTTGCGTCTCTTTCTTGCTGTTCTGTTTCTCGCTGTTCTGGGACATGAGGGAGTTGTAATGATGGGTGGAATGAAAGTGAAAGGCAAACAGTAGGATTGAGAAGACAACTGTAAATGGTCAAAGAGAGGAAAGGAGAGAGAACAGACAACAACAAACACACCAGTGAAGAGTATGAATGGGACACTTATCATATCGCTGACACAGGATGGAGAGGCACACGGTGCAGATGTACGCCTGCCCGTTCTCGATCGGCTTGCCGTGGCAGGAGCACGGAACGGAGGTCGTGATCACGTCATGCGGCAGCAGCATTTCCTTTCGCACGCCCACCTCTCCCAAAAAGTAGTAGGTGAGCAGGCCGTAAAGGGACTTGCTCGAGATGGCGCGCACGTACATGCCGTCCGTGAGCGAAGACGCTCGCTCGAGGAAGGAGGAGTGATTCGCATGCAGTTGGCAGATGTCGATGGGACAGCTCTTCTTGTAGCAAAAGACCGAGTTCATGAAGTTCATAAAGCTCACGATGGGATTCTCGGTGATGTTGAAAAAGAGAAACCGCTTCTTGATGTCCTTGTTCGCGTACTTGTTCAGGAGTCTGTGTTAGGGATTGTAAAATAAAAACGCGAAGGATATAGCACAGGGTGCGGGAGAAGCACGCATCGAGACTGCAGTGCTTGACCGAGACCTGCTTCATTTGATTGAGAATGGTGTCGTGCAAATGGCGATTCACCACGCTGATTTGCTGGGAGTGAGCGACGATGTTCTGCGCAATATCCCCCTTGAACACTGGGAAGATGACCTTTCTGCAATTTATAATGAGGGGAGACGCGTACGGTTGTTCCACTCCGTAAATGGTCACGACGAGCTGATTGTGGTGGTTTTGCATCAAAAAGGTGGTGATAAAGGACAGAAACGCCTCAAAGAACTCCTCGAACACGATCGTCGGGTCCTTGCTCGCCCGCTCCCGGAGAATCCAGGAATCCGTATTCAAGTCCAACAGCACGGAAAGCAGTGTACCGTCGGAAACTATGTGCATAAGAAAACACACTGATCCCTACCGGTCATCGCTGGAAGGAGGTTTGTGACGAGGAGCCATTATTCATCATCATCCCAAGCCATTCTTTTCGGTTATCCCGCCTCCTACCCCAGGGATGAGTCTGATTGAAAGATACAGCCAGCTGTTTCCTGATTACCAGTTCATCAAGTTGGTTGGCCAAGGCTCCTACGGAGACGTTTTTTACTGTTACCACAAAGCGGATAAGAAGAAGGTGGCACTGAAAATCGTCTTGGTTGGGGATTGTGTCTTAGCGGTAGATTCGCGATGCGAAACAGAGTGAAGACGGCATCGCCCTGACGACGCTGCGCGAACTCATGTTTATGAAGTACTGTCACCATCCCAACATTGTCCGCGTTTTGAATGTCATATCGCCAGAGGGTTGGCTCGCATTCTGCAAATCACGTGTAGTCTCCCTATCCTCTCAACTCGATACAATTCCTCCCATTGCCATCGTAATGGAGTACGTTGACCACGATTTGCTGGGACTCCAGAAGTCGTGTCGAATGGGATATTCCAATTGGTTGTCCATCGATGCCGTTCGCTGGTTTGCGTACCAGCTGTTTTCTGTGCTCGCCTATCTCCATTCACGCAACATTATCCATCGCGATATCAAATCGGCGAATCTGCTGATCTCCTCCACGGGCGATTTGAAACTGGCCGACTTTGGTCTCTCTCGCCGCATTTCAAATCCACTCATAACGGAGTTTACAAACCGCGTGATAACCCTATGGTACCGTCCTCCTGAGCTAATTCTGGGTGCGACGCGTTATGGCCCCGAGGTGGACATCTGGTCCGCCGGGTGCATTCTCGGTGAGCTTCTGACCGGGGCGATTTTGTTTCCCAACTACAACGACAACGAATTCTTCCAGCTGGACCTAATCTTCCGTCGCTGCGGGTACCCCGACGATCCTGCGCTGCTGCTCGCCATCGAGACCAATCACCTGACCTTCGCCAAGCATCCTCGCGTGATTCCCCAGATTCTCGACGACATGTGCCGGTCCGCCAAGGGTCGGAACTACCAGCCGATTCCTGCGAACGCGCTGGACCTAATGGACTCCATCCTGCAGACCTCTCCCTCCAAGCGACCCTCCGCCGTGCAGGTGCTGCGGCACCCGTTTTTCCAGGGCATGGGCGAGGTGACGTTCTCCTTCCCGATCGTGATGGACGGGGGCTGCCACGATCTGGAGATGCGGCAGCGCATCAAGCGAAGTGAGGTGAGTGTGGGTGTGGAGCGTGAGGCGCAGAAGGGGGTGGTCAGTGACACGGTGGTGATCAAGCGGCGCAAGGATGTGGATAACTGGTGCTCGCCTGGGGGGCTGATTGATTTGACGGGGTCGCCCATATCGACAGGAGAGGAGGTGAGTGAGAAGGGAGTCGTGGAGAGTGAGAAGGGTGTCGTGGTGAGTGAGAAGAAGGAGAAGAGGGAAAGGAAGGAGAGGCGAGTGAATCGGGGGAAGGAGAAGAGAGAGAAGGTGAAGAGTAAGGAGACGGCGAGAAGGAGGGAAGTGAGTGAGAAGAAGATGATGAAGAGAACTATAAAGAAGAATAGTGAGAAGGAAACTACAAAGGAGAAGAATGCAAAGGAGAAGAATGCAAAGGAGAAGGAAAAGGAGAAGGACACGAAGGAAAAGGAAACTGCAAAGATCACACCAACACTGCCCATCGTGACAACGTCGCGACGGGTGACGGCACGCTACCTGGAGGAGTGCGCTCGGTGGGACAGGCGGCTGGAGAAGGAGGAGGAGAAGGCGGAGGCGCTGCGGCGGCGGCGGGAGGCGCTGCGGAGGAAGCGCGAGGAAATGAAGGCGCACAATGTGCTGATGCACGACCTCGCTCTCGTGTCGAAGCAGGAGGAGAAGGAAAAGGTGAAGATCCAGGTCGCAACCACCTCTAGTTAGTCGCTGTTTCATTTTTCTTATTGTTTTGAACGCATGCAAATACAGCGCGAATCGTGTTTGTGGAAGAAACAGTAGAAAGAAGACGAATTTGGAACAGACGATTCCAGCTCTTTCCAGTGACGTACAGAACGTCCTTCTCCGCGTTGTAGGCAATTCCATTCAAGACGGCGTTGTTTTGCGCAAACTTCGTATCCGGGATCTTTCGGAGGCGTCGCAGATAGAACAGATCAATCCACTTCTCCACGACTCCCTTCTCCCAGTCAATCACAGCAATACGGTCGTCCAGCCACACATTGGCATAGATCTTTCCCTTCACGACTTGCAGATCGTTCAGATACTGCGCGGGTTCGTTGTCCACGGTGATGCACTTCCGGTCCACCTCTTCCAACGTCTCTGGGTCCCACAGGTGGAGGTTGCAGGTGCCGTCCGACACCAGGAAATAGTCCTTGTCGTGGATTTGGATCACGGTGGCTCCCCAGCCTTCCTCATTACTGGTCTTGATAGGAAATGAACCCAATTGCTTGAGCGAAGAGCCCTCCACACGGAACTTGAACCCAATCTTCTCCCTCCACGTCAACGCGATGAGAGTATCCTTGTACACTGCGACTCCCTCTCCTATGCATCAGCCATTCCGATCGCATGCACCAAAGACGTGGGAAGGGAGTCTCTTACGGAAGTAGACCTTCTTCTTCTCTGGACTGTACACATCGATGTGCGACTCCTCATAGAGCCCACAGCTCTCTATGAGGTTTCCGGATACTGGATCCCACACCAATCCTTGCCTATCGTGAAGGGAAATGAATATTGATTACGTGAAACACGTACTGTTGTGATAGTAGATGGCTTCGATGACATATCCGTCCCTTTGGGTTCGTTCGGGGTGAATGGCGTGGAGTTGTTGCTGTTGGGACGCTCCAGTCTTGCCCGTATCCACACCAAGGGTTTCCGCCGAAGATGTCACTTCCACCTCCCCTTTCTCCATATCAGCCGCAACCACGATTCCAAGCAGAAAAAGGAGGATGAATTGGAGGATCGGAACGGGCATGGAAGAGAACAAACAGGGGTATTACAATTCTGCATTATCAACGGTCGTTTCATCATCCTCGTTTTGTTTGGGGTTGGTGGATTGCTCCTTTTCCTTTTCTGGGTTGTCATTAGGGGAGGGGGTAGCATTACCTAATTCATTTGGAGTGGTGCTTTCTGCATTCGTAGCATCACCCTCTGAATTAGAGGCATCACTCAAATCATTGGAGGCACCACTCACATCATTAGAGGCACCACCCTCTTCATTCGGAGCATCACTCACATCATTCGGAGCATCACTCACATCATCGGAAGCACCACCCTCTTCATTAGAGGCACCACCCTTTTCATTGGAAGCACCACTCACTTCATTGGAGGCACCACCCTCTTCATTCGGAGCATCACTCACATCATTGGAGTCATCCACAGGAGTCATATGCTCGCGAGCAAACTTGAAAATGGAGTCCACGTTCGTCTCGATCTTGGCGGGAATTCCTGCACTGGGCGAAACGCCCTTCTGGAACCAAAAGGCCGGCACGTCGGGATCGGTGTTGATATCCGCCTACGCTGAAACTCCCCTCCAACGCCCACCACAAAGTCAATGTACTCGTCGCCGTTGATGTCCGCGAACACCACGCCCGGCACGCCCTCACGCGCCGCATTCTCCTAGCCATCAACCCCACACCTCACTCCCACATAGATCAGACCCAGGAAGCGGCAGATGTGGCAGGTCGATGTCTTCAGCAGCACCATCACGTTGTGCTGGCCGTCCACCACGGCGCTCCACGTCCACGGCGTCAGGTGCACCTACACTCGCACGCCGCTCAGAACACCCACCACCTTGTGGTCGAAGTCCAGCTTCTCGAACACGTGCAGCACGTTCTCGTAGGTGCGCAGACTCTCATAGTGGGGGTTGTACTCCTTTACCTCCTTCAGCTCCGCCGCCACCGCCTCCTTCTCCGCCGCCAGCACCGCATCGCCCTCCTGCACCACCTTCTTCATCACCTTGTAGTACTTCGCACAGCTCTTGTACCGCTTGCGCAGCCGCGCCGTCTCCTTCATGATCTCCTTGCGTTCCGCCACGTCCTCCTACGCCTCACAGCCCTCCTTCACCGGTACGGTGGCAATGAACCGGCGGGCCAGCGCGTCCAGCGCGTCCACGCGGCCGAACTGCTCGTTGAAGCCGCCCATGCCGGAGATTTGCGTGCCGAGGTGGCGGTTCACGAAGCTGGTGATGCCGTCGCCCTTCACCGTGCGCAGCTCCTCCCCGTCGAACGTCTTCGCGCCGCGGGCGATGTAGCGGAAGCCCAACACCGCCTTGATGCCCGCGTCCTCGCAGAAGTGGATGTTGTCGCGGCAGTTCATTAGCACGAAGGTGATGTGGTACTCCATCTAGCGATCACAGGAAGAGAAAGAAAGTGCGTGGAAGGCGAACGCGTTGCGGAAAAAGTTGGACACGACGAAATGCGTCTGGGAGTAGCTCGGGTCGTAGAACATGACGAAGAGGTCCTTCTTGGGGTTCTTGCGTCGGTAGGTGGCGAAGCTGTCCTTGTCCAGCGATACGACGTAGTCAGGTAAATGCTCCTCGAGTGTCACCTTCGTAACCCAATCTGCCTAGCCGTGAGGAGCAGGAGGAAGCGAAACCAGGTCTCTCGAGTTCTCGTGCTTGAGGGGCTTGCGATTTCCGTCGCGGAAGAGGAAGTACTGCGGATTCTCGTAATCTTCCTTCACATGGAACTCCCGATCGAACTCCGGAAGATCGCCGTACTGCGTCTCAAGGACATAGAACTAGGCAATGAAGAGGGATGGGAGGAAGCACGTTGGGCGTAAGCAGAAAGTTGTACGGGACCTTGGCCGTCCACCAACGATCCTCCTCGCACGCACGACAGTTAACGTTTTTGGCAAACACGAGGATAATGTCCTTCTTGTCCATCATCTCGTTGAAATCCTTCATCGTGAAGGTGTTTATGCTTCTAGGAAGTGAGATTGGCGAGGAACCCGGCATTGCCTACCCCTGCTCAATCTCAGCATTATGCACGACGAACAGACACAAAATCAGGAGGATATACAGTAGCATATGAGTTTAGGAAGAATAGAAATGGGATGATGAACGGAGAGGGCAAAGAAAGCGACGATGCTGAGCAGTTTGCGTGCTGTTAAGAACTTCGCCTCTCCCAGCATGATGCGACTTGGTAAGGCGTGCGGAGAGGAGCTCATTCGCGTAGTTGCTGGAAAGCAGATGGTCCCTGCCTTTACGAGCGTCAGAAACGCCACGTACGAGAGAAAGAAGCCCCACTGCAATATCGGAACCATCGGCCACGTCGATCACGGAAAGACGACCCTGACGGCTGCCATCACGAAGGTGCTCGCCGAAAAGCACCTCGCGGAGTTCTCGGCCTATGACCAGATCGATAAGGCTCCCGAAGAGCGTGCGCGTGGTATTACCATCAACTCCACGCACGTCGAGTACGAGACGGAGAACCGCCACTACGCCCACGTGGACTGCCCTGGCCACGCCGATTACGTCAAGAACATGATCACCGGCGCTGCGCAGATGGATGGCGCCATTCTGGTGGTGTCGGCCGTGGACGGCCCCATGCCCCAGACGCGCGAGCACATCCTGCTGGCGCGCCAGGTCGGCGTCCCCAGCATCGTCGTGTTCATGAACAAGATCGATCTGGTGGATGATCCCGAGCTTGTAGAGCTCGTGGAGATGGAAGTACTTCATTTTATGGAATGGTAATGGATAGATCCGCGAGTTGCTGAACTTCTACAAGTACCCCGGCGACGACATTCCGATCATCAAGGGCTCGGCGCTGTGCGCGTTGGAGGGCCGCGACGACAAGATCGGCAAGGACAAGGTGCTGGAGCTGATGAAGACGGTGGACGAGTACTTCCCGCTGGTGGGTGCATCCATTCACCATAAAGCGTAGCCACAGCGCAAGCTGGACAAGGACTTCTTGATGGCCGTGGAGGACGTGTACTCGATCCAGGGCCGCGGCACGGTGGTGACGGGTCGCGTGGAGCAGGGACGCGTGAAGGTGGGCGACCCGGTGGAGGTGTGCGGGCTGAAGCCGACGCTGCCGACGGTGGTGACGGGCGTGGAGATGTTCCACAAGTCGATGACGGAGGGCCAGGCGGGCGACAACGTGGGCCTGCTGCTGCGCGGCGTGAAGCGCGAGGAGGTGCTGCGCGGACAGCTGGTGTGCAAGCCCAAGTCGGTGAAGGTGCACCACAAGTTCGAGGCGAACGTGTACGCGCTGACGAAGGACGAGGGCGGCCGCCACACGCCGTTCACGACCAACTACTCGCCGCAGTTCTTCATCCGCACGGCGGACGTGGCGGGCAAGATCACGCTGCCGAAGGACAAGGAGATGGTGATGCCCGGCGACAACGCCACCATGCAGATCGAGCTGCAGAAGCCCGTGGGTCTGCACGAGGGTCTGCGCTTCGCCCTGCGCGATGGAGGCAAGACGATTGGTGCGGGAGTCATCAGTAAGATTTTGGATTGGTGTGTTTGTTTGGAGCGTTGTATTTTTCATTGGTGGGTGCTTTTTTGTGGTGTTAGAGTGAATTCAATCAGGAATGCTCTTTTGGGGATTGCTGGGGTTATTGTGGGAGAATGGAGTGTTGGAAGCGTGGCCATCATGTGTGATTGACGTAAAACCAACGAGTTAATAACATCACTGCAATGCCGCTGCAAATCACAAAACAAAAGTGAAAAACACCTCAAATCAAACACATACAACATAATTACAAACAAACACACCGCGTTAAACGTACAAAACACTTACTTCGCCATGAACATCGAGTATGTCTTCTGCTGTCTCAGCTTTCTCATGAGCACCATGAAGGCATACATTAAACCATCGGCGGTGGGAGGGCATCCCGGGACATAGTAATCCACAGGGAAGAGACGATCCACACTACACCGTCATCCGAAATAAACACACCAACCCTCTCACCACGTTGTAGCTGTAAGCGTAGTAGCCGCCGCTGTTCGCACAACTACCCATGGAAATGACGTAACGGGGCTCAGACATCTGGTCGTACAGCTACGCATCACAGGAGGTTCAGGCAACCCACTCTGCGAATGGCAGGCGCCATCTTGTTTGTGACCGTACCAGAGACAATCATCACATCCGACTGACGAGGCCTACACGCGTAAGACCAAATCAGCCATCAATTCCTACGTGGCACGAGGAATCATACCCAGACGCTCAAAGTTGAAACGGGCACTCGAGGCCTACACGATGGGTGAGACTCCATGCTGGCAAAACAAAAGACATACGTCAATCATCTCCATAGCGCAGCAGGCCAGACCGAAGGTGAAAGGGAAGACGGAGCCAGAGCGGCAGTAGGAAATGATGCGGTCGATGGTGGTGACGGTGGCATCGATGGCGTTGTCGACTTTCTCGGACTTGCTGACGGGAATCTGGTCAGGGTGCGTGAAATAGCTCGACATTTGCTTCGACGTGGGGTCCGCAGGATCCCACACAGCCACGCACTGTCCGGGGAGAAGAAGGCCCGTTTTGGCGTATCTACAAAAGTGACGGAAATGCAGGCTCCAAATACGTTTGGATCGCATTCTTCGAAGCTGCCTTAGCGGCCGAACTAATAACACGCTGCATGTTCCTTGATTTGAGGCTGGGTGAAAAAAGGGAATGCAGAAACGCCCCTGCCCAAATCGGGGGAACTTTTGGATCTCCATGGAGAGGGTGATACGATGTGAATTGGGCTGGAAAACAAACATACTCTGGTACTATACAACAGAAAATCAGTCCTTCTTCTCCTTGTCGAAGAGATGCTTGGCCTCCTGCTCCAGCGACTGGAATTGCTCCTTCTGGCTGTCGTTCAGCATGTCCTTTTCTTCCCTTGTCAGGTCCTTGCCGATCTGTGCATTAGTTCAGTCTGAGAGGCTAGTTACGTGCTTATCATGCGCTAGGTCATTGTAGTAGGCTTCCCACTCATAGAGGAAGCGATTCATGAACTGCGGCTTGGCATTCACCGTCTTCTTGAACTCCTGCCTACGACTGAGGGCGGACGGGAGCAAGAACTTGACGAACAGGTTTCCAAGGACGCGCATCTCGAATGGAAGCTTCTTCTCGTGCACCCGCAGCAGTCTTCGGTAGAGGGAGAAGAAGTGGCGCTGCGTCTCTGTAAGCGGTGGGGGAGGCATTTTTCTTTGAAAGGAGTGGATTTTGCCTGCTCGTTGTTGAAAGGGGGCTCTTGTCTGTTTTGGTATAGTGGTTTGGGAGGGGTGTGTGGAATGTGGATTGTGGGTTCGAAGCGGTTTTTTCACTTCTCTTTCTGTTGTTCGATTGCTTGGCTTTGCGTTGCTTTATGGGTGTGGAGTCTCTTTTCATTTTTTGTTGCTGCTTACACAAACAATCCATCATCATCTCTTGATGTTGAAGCCCAACACTTGCGATGAAACAGGATACGGATGTACCAAGCACGATCCACAACTACTATCATCCGAGAGAGGAAGAAATACCGTTACGTTGAAAAACGGGGCGGTGAAACTCCCACACGACCAGCAGAAGAAAGCTACAAAGTGATCATGAATCTTATTGTTCCTCTCGCATTCCTCGGTAGGACTGATTCAGGAGCGTGACGGATAGTTTCAACGACTCTCGCCACATTGAGTTGTGAAGCGGGAACGACCTACGTTTCCATCACGAAGAAGTGCACCGAAGCGGCAAATGAAGAATCCTACCAGATTTTGCGCGAAAGCACTGTTTTGGTTTCCAGTGCGCCCTTTGCCCAAAACGAACAGCGCACAAATGAGTACTGTCTCTCCGCTTCCACAAACGACATGTATGTGCTGAAGTTGAAGGACAGTTACGGCGATTCATGGACCGGTGGTGCCTGGGTCTCTGTGGCTGGAGAATACGGCAACATTGTCTTCAAGAACTACATGACGGCTGACAGTGAGGAGTCCTACGCCCTTTCCCTGCATTATCCCCTTCGCAAGACACAGGAGTGGAGATTTTTCGACTCTACAACCACGATCGCTTTGGAGTGGACGCAAACCGCTTTTGACGACTCCAACTGGAATTATGCCGTTCCTGAGTCTGTCACGATGCAGCCGAGAGGCTCGCAGTACTTCCGCAAGCAGTTCAACGGCGTTGCGGACATGGCGGCCTACGAGATCCAGTTCAAGTTCGAGTACGGCATCATCGCCTACATCAACGGCAAGGAGGTGTTCCGTGA
>ERZ827156.4178-NODE-4178-length-12027-cov-4.709823_pt1 | contig 12027 bp, 24 predicted proteins | sample MGYA00519919_ERZ827156 | MGnify/ENA primary metagenome ERZ827156 (study PRJEB31778, sample SAMEA3449269) | human gut metagenome | biome: human gut; feature: human-associated habitat; material: faeces | place: United Kingdom | collected 2010/2012 ... | reverse complement strand
AGGTGGTGATGCCCACGAACAATCCGATGATGCCCGCTACGCCTCACGCCGACCTTTTAATCTCACAGACGCAAATCCAGGTGAAGTAGTGAGCCGTGAGCTCCGTCCGGTGGTTCCACAGGACAGGAATTTCGCCAGTGAGCTAGAATGAAGGGGAGAGACGAGGCGAACGAGGCAGAGGAAGGGAAGGATCACGCAGCTGTTGAAGTTGGTGTAGAAGGTGAGCAGCCAGCTGTTGTCCACCACGTTCGACAGGTAGCGCTTGAGGTAGATAGTGTAGAAGGTGCCCACCGCGCTGGCGCCAAGACCAAACAGAGTGCCGCGCAGCGAGAAGTTCACCTCTCCATCCACGCCGGCAATGTAGCTAGCAGTGAGCGAGGAACGGGTTGGCGTACCCGATAACCACTGTGATACAGGAAAGCACTGTGCGAAGAGTGGTTGTTTCTCCAAAGAGGAGATAGCTAGCGATGAGGGGTGGAGAAAGGGAGTACTTTATAAGCGGGATCATCGGGATGCCGAGGGAGCGAGAGATTTGATAAAAGGATACCTCAACATACTTCAAGCAGAGGTTACTCATAGTCACCATCAAACAATAAAGAATCGACAGGGGGAATACTCGCATCGCAAGATTCCATGAGAATCTATGGGAAAGACAATCGGGATGTACATACTGAATATCGGGGAAAGACTTCACCATTTTCGTGCATTTGTTCACTTTTGAAAATGCATAGAGAGCAACGGTCGGCGCAACGAATTGAATAAACGTAACAAAGTAGGGGGCATCGAATGTTTTCTTCAAGTTGGTATAAACATACCTATGCAGTGAGCATATCGTTATCCGGAGAGAGTACTTGTTCATGAAAATGGCTGTCCAGGAGGTGCACCAATACAGGAGGATGACACCCACCACTTCATAGAATGGAGCTTTCTTTTCAACCATTTCTATGCTGTTTTGCTTTGAAGATTATCCCATTTCAAGGATCGAGTGATGGCAAAAATCGCCCCTCAATTGAGTCTGTGTTTTCCCCGAAATGCCCTCTTCTTATGGCACAACAAGAGATCTTCATACCAGTTGGAGTTGTCGGTTCAGGGGTGAAATGAAAAAGAGTGGTATTGTGCTGATGCGATGAGCAGTAGAGAAGATGGAGATCAACGAGACTGCATTGATAGAGATTGAATCGTTGAAGTCCATTTATCCTGACGAATGTCAAATCCAAAATAGGGAGAAGGAGATGGATGTGATACGCATGTTCGTTCCGGCCGTGTTTGGACGCGACTCGCATGCTTCAGTCGATCTCATCATTAAGATTCCCCCTCAATATCCGAGTGAACCGTTGCCTCCTATGGTTTTCCTCATTCCATAGCCCAATTGTTATTGTTGATAATGTAAAAGGATTGACTGTGGATGACGTACACCCTATATGTTCGTATAAGTGAAATAGGAGCTGCAACTGAAGCGCGACATTATGACCAAGGCAAAGGAGCTGGCATTAAAGGGAGACATTTTCCTATTTGATCTGATCATATTTACACAAGAATACCTTCAAACGCATAATGAGGACGAAGTAGGTCTTTGTATTTGCGTATCAGTTATAGATGAAGCTAGCAACGCTGCAAGAATCGGTGAAACTAAGGAAGAGCGATAGCTATTCCAAATCGGCAAGCGCGGATATGGGAAAGCTATACACTACAAATCTTGTACCCATTCACATATGGAATCAGTAGTAGGACTACAAAGACTATCGCGATCGTCTACTCGAATTCCGGTTGTCAGGAGGTTGTTTCTTTATTTCGTCTCGACATATAGAGAACCTGTCGGATTCTCTGTTCCCGAAGGAGACTCAGCGCGATCCTGGAGACATGACGCTGATGCGCACTGGACGGACCTCTCCTCATGAGACAGAGACAGCCATTACCTCCCCCGACGCGGTGACAGGACTCTCCGTCATTCCGGAGACGAACGAGCAGCGGGCGAGCTCTGTGAGCCGCTTCAAGTCGGACTTCACGGTGAACTCGGAGATTGGCGAGGGTGGTTTTGGAACGATATTCCTGTGCACGAACCGCTGGGATGGGATGCAGTACGCGGTGAGGAGAGAGAGGCTGTGGTGACGCGCAGATCAAGGAGATCGTGCTGGAGAAGGAGGACCTGGAGAACCGGAAGTTCCTTCGCGAAGTGCGGATGCTGGCGCTGATGAAGAACAAGTACATCGTTCGGTACAACAGCGTAAGGGCGTGAGAGTGGCGTGAGGCGCAGTGCTGGATTGAGACGGACGACAAGGTGGAGGAGGAGAAGGAGGAGAGCATGATGGACGACGAGTACGAGTACCACCCGAACGACTCCTTCACCTGGGGAAAGGAGAGCTTCCACCTGAGTCAGTACAAGGAGAAGTCGAAGGGGCTGCTGGACCAGCAGGGGCTGCTGCTGTCACAGAACGTAGGAGAGCGAGGCGGAGTGAACCGAAGGACTATTTGAACATGTCTCTTCACAAGGACGTGCCGTTGAGCAGCATTGCAGAGAGTGCCTTCGAGTACTCCGGCAAGCTGTTGGGCTCATCCAGCACGTCGGAATCTGCGGAGTCCTCTACGAGTGCTTCGGAGGAGGAGAGTGCGTCCACGGATTCAGAGAGCGACTCCTCGAGCGACTCGGACAGCAGCTCTTCGACAGATTCCGAAACGAGTGACTCCTCCGACTCCGAGACCACCACACACAGGGATAGTGAAACTACCACACCTACAGTGGAAGAGACCACCACACCTACAGTGGAGGAAACCACCACACCCACAGTGGAAGAAACCACACCCAGCGGCCCTGTGGCGAAGGCGTCCTCGGGCAGCCGCACGACGCAGAGTTCGCAGTCGCGGCACATCCTGTTCATCCAGATGGAGTACTACAAGAACGGCACACTGGCGGACCTGATCCAGAGCGGCACGGTGGGCGCGGGTCGAGAGCATGATGGCTAGCTGTACAAGGACAAGGCGCGAATCTGGAAGATTCTGAGTAATGTTATGACGCGTCTCTATCTTGACTCCTAGTTGCTGAACGGACTTCAATACGTCCACAAGTACCGTCTCGCCTTCTCTCCCACACTAGACTCAACATCGTCCACCGCGACCTCAAGCCCTCCAACATCTTCTTCGACGACGACGGCGTCGCGCGCATCGGCGACTTCGGTCTCGGCTACTTCGCCATGAAGGACGCCTCCACCGCCGACGAGCCCGCCTCTGCCTCCACCGACGCCCCCGAGATCACTTCGCGTTCTTTTAGGGAAGATGCGTCAGTCATAGCGGCAGGCACACGAATGTACGCCCCGCCGGAGCAGCTGCGCAGCGACTCGGAGGCGCACAGCCGAACTGCGGGGAAGGACCACGTGACGACGAAGGTGTCGGCGGCGAAGGCGCGTGAGGCGTAGTCGGACATGTTCTGTCTGGGCCTGATTCTGTACGAGATGCTGCTCCCGCCCATGAAGACTGCCTCCGAGAAGACGCAGATCTTCTCCAACGCGCGCGTGGGCAAGCTGGACGCGGCGGTCAAGGGCACCATCTACGAGAAACTGATCCTGCACTGCCTGGAGGTACGCACGCGGTTTCTTCTCAACGGTAGTACGACCAGAACAAGCGGCCGTCGGTGGACGAGGTGATGGAGTACCTGATGATGACGGGCGGCGACATGGCGGTCTCCAAGGAGTCGTTGGACACCGTCCTTTCCTATCTCCGTCGCAGCGAAGTGAATGCGGCGCACAACTCTCACCCATAGAACTACATCTTCCCTACGGTAGTGAAGAGCCTGTTCGGGCGCGTGGGCGCGGGTTAGAGAGATCAGCGGTAGGACCTGACGAGCGGCGAGAGCGTGAGCTTCTACAGCGAGCTGCTGAGCGGCGAGGGCGTGCCCTCCATTATCTACGACCTGATGTGCAAGCGCCAGGAGCGCGTGGGCCGCGTGGGCCGGCGCTCAGCAGTAGAAGCACATCCTGAACGACCTGACACGGTGTTTCCTTCCCGTCATCGAGCGCTGCGGCTTCCAGCCCTTCGACTCCCCACTGGTGGTGCCACAGACCCCGTACTTCCGCTACCTGTGGACTCCTTGCTGGGGAGTGACGCGAAGGTACCCCAACCAGTACGCGATCCTGGACTCCTTCGGCACGCCGTGCTTCTTGCGTGCGGACCTGCGCACCAGTTTCCTCACGTACATCATGCGCACGGCGAACACGCGCGTGCGGCGCTACGAGTTCGGCAACGTGATGCGCATGAACCGCGAGTGCAACAAATGCGGTGTGCAGGCCTTCGCCAGCATCGACACCATCTGGCAGCAGAAGTGGGCGTGCCTACGCGGGCTGAGGCGTAGGCCGTCGCAGTGCGAGCTGTCGGTGATGTACTCGTGGGAGGCGGTGATGGTGAGTCTGCAGCTGCTGAAGCCACTGGCGGTGATGATTCGCCATCCGCTGCTGTTGCACATGAACCACGTGGGCGTGAGGGCGTGATGGGCGTGTGAGGCGCAGATCATCTCCACGATCCTGGAGCAGTACGGCGTGATGGACATGGGCGCGAAGAAGCAGGTGGTGGAGAAGCTGCGCGGGCTGCTGAAGCTGCAGCTGGCGTCGATCAGCAGCACCAGTGGCAACGCAGTGTGGTGTGAATGGTAGAGAACTCGGTGGCGGAGAGTGTGAAGAGTCATCGCGGAGTGATGTGGGTATGGCTACACGGGCTGAGGCGTAGCGAGAACCAGATCGCGTCGATCCTTCACATCTCCGAGGAGGAGGCCGTGATCTTCCAGAAGCTTCTCTTCCTCGACCCAGACCCCTTCCGCTGGATCTTCGTACGCCTCGCTCGCCTCTCCCACGCGTAGGACGTGCGCGCCATTGTCGAGGAGCTGATCGCCTTCCGCAAGGAGATGCCCGCCTCCGACGTGTCCTTTCTGATGGACTGCCTGAAGGAGATGGAGGTCTTCGTGCAGGCGCTCTGCACCGTTGCTCTTCTCGCTCTCTCTCACCGTAGTACTCCTTCTCCGGGCTCGCCAAGAGTCTCGTCTTCGACTTCTTCCTCCTCCCCCAGGGCCGCGACCAGAACTACGGCCTGTATTTCGCCTGTCTCGTCACGGACAAACGCCAGCCTCTCGTTGTGTCCTCCAGCAACCCGCTGGCGGTTAAGCAGGACGGAAATAGCCGGTATATCGTGTCGGAGCACCACCGGTCGGCAAGCCAGCAGGAAGTGGACTATGTGATTCTCTATGTATTCAAATTTGGGGGGTGTGAGGGGTAGGGAGGTCGGTTCGATCGAGAGTTGTGCAAGTATGCGTCGGAGGAGTTTCATCCCTTCTTGCTGAAGCCGTCGTCGAACGATCAGATCGGCGTCACGAACATTTCCCTCCATCTCGAGAACATGGTTTCGGTGCTTCTGAGTGCGAAGCAATACGTAATTGCAAGTCTGTGTATGAACCGTAGTCCTTGTCGCTGAAGAAGGTTCTTCCCTCCAACTCCACCGTTCCCTCCATTCTGGTCGTTCCCACTCTCGACATCGGCAACTCGCTGTTGGACCTGCACATCGTAGACTGCTGCTGGAAGGAGAAAATCCAGGTGTTTTCTGGCATGACGATTCACCGTAGTGTTCCTGGTGGGACTGGACGAAACGCTCCTTCTCGCAGGACTACCGCACCTTCTGCATCGACAACCACATCGACTATGTGCTGCAGCACAGCGGCTCTAGCGACGTGGGGGCGGACGTGTTGAGTGAGGAATAGAACGTGACCTTGCTTCAGTGCAACGAGAAGAAGAAGTCGTTCGTGACGGTGACGACGGGTCCGCTGAAGGCGGTGCTGGAGGCGGTGCTGGAGGCGGTGCACGTGGGAGAGAAGAAGGTGGAGAAGCAGCTGCCGAGTCGGAAGCAGTCGTACGACGCGGAGATGGCGAAGGAGAGCGCAATGATCCAGACAGTGAAGGTGCAGAAGGAGGAGGAGGACAAGTTGGTGTTCTTGAACGCGGAGACGAGAAAGAAAGAGAATTGCGAGTTTGGTGTAAGGGGGAAACTGAGTGCGGCGAACTTCGTGGGCGGTGAGGCGTGTTCTGAAGCGTAGAAGGAGAGTGCGTACGTGATCATGATCATGTCGAAGATCGCGAAGGTGCGCGAGATCGCGTCGCACATCATCGCCAATGAGAGCATTACCAACTACCTGCCCAAGTCCACGGCCATCGAGATTCAGCATCTGGTGAAGGAGCGGAAGAAGAACTGTCTGGTGTTCTTCTCTCTGGGAGACGAGATGTTCGACGTGGTGTATCTGTCGATGCTGTCGGATGTGAGTCGCATCGCGGATGACGTGAGGAAGAAGTGAGCTAAACACTGTTGGTGACACAACAAGAGTGGTTTGTTGAACAAAGCCAGTCACACCCGCAAAGGGAAGCGAGACACCCGTTCCGAATGGAGACCTGCTTGCGATCTCACCTTGATCAGCGTCCGCTCCGTATTCACTCGAATGCGTTCATACGCATACGCGCAAGAGCCCGCAACAACCATGATAATGCCCACGGCTCCTTTCAGCGTGATGGTTGTGTGGAAAATGTACGCCCCCGCGAAGGACTATGGATGAGGCGAAGGAGGCGAGAGGACTTGAATGCAGTTCTTCATCACGCCAGAGATGTTATGTGACAGACTGCTCGTGTACTGGATCTGCAGGTAGGTGGTGATGCCCACGAACAATCCGATGATGCCCGCTACGCCTCACGCCGACCTATTAATCTCACAGACGAAGATGACAAGGAAGTACGTGGGCGTGAGATTGGCGCGATTGTCCCGAAGCACGCGCAGCTCGCCGTTGAGCTGAGAATGAGGCGACTAAGGGACAGATACCACGATGAGAAGAGGCATGATGAAACTGCTGTTCAGGTTGTTGTAGAATGTCAGCTCCCAGCGGTCTGGCATCACGTGAGACAGGTAGTACTTGAGGAGGATAGTGTAGAAGGCGCCCACGATGCTGGCTCCCAAGCCGTACAGTGTTCCCTTTAATGAAAAGTTGATTTCACCGTTGATGCCGAGAGCGTAGCCAGTCACGATGACGAAGCAGGAGAGAACGATACGACATGACGTCTTCTCTCCAAAGAGCAGGAAACTATGCATCACTGCCCCTTCTGTCTCCAACTTAATCAAGGGAATGAGCGGAATGCCGAGAGAGCGCGAAATCTGATAGAAGGACACTTCCACGTTCTTTAAGCACAAATTGCTCATCGTAACCATTGCACAAAAGAGTAGGGACAAGGGAAACACGGAAAGGATGTCGTGCATAGACACTCTATCATGAGGCAACGAGGAAAGAGGTACTTTATGAATGGAAAATTATCGGCAATGTGCAGACAACGATTTACATAGGAAAAGAGTAGAAGAAGGAGAGAGGGAGACAAAAACTGTAGAAAAGACACAAAATAGGGAGCTTCTATCCGATTTTCCATATATGAGTAAATCCATCTACAGGATCATGCATACAAGTCAAAGATACTTGTTCATTCCTATTGCCGACCAAGACACACACCAATAGAGGAGAACAACCCCGACAATCCTCCCATACTTGGTCTGTCCATCGGATCCTTTCATTCTGCGTTCACGGAAGTGATTCTGTCCAGACATGGACCCCACGAATTCGTCTTATTGTACGATGAAACAAACAGGATTAGGGAGAGGAGTGGCCACAATAAAACTGAAGGCACTTTTCATAGGCAGAGAAGGAGTGATGAGACATCATGCTGGGAGAAACGCGCAATACTTGAGGAAACGTGTCTGGAGGCATTCTAAGAATAGCGGGAGCATATTTGACAGTGCTGGAAGGAAACACTGATAGGAATGATGACAACATCTACCCATGATGAATCCCATCCAACACCCACACTCGTCGTGTTCTTCTCCCGTTCGTACTCCATATATGCTTCTAAATCCCCGATACAGGGATGGAAGTAGTAGATCGTCCCCGGGAGGAAGAGTTCGTCCACCACGCAGCTCTTCCACTCCCTCCCACTGTCGCCATTCTCCTCGTCTGCGATCCACCGTCTGCTCCGCTTTCGCAGCGAATTCCACTGATCGCTCCAAGACCCGTCTTCTTCGCCCGACACCAGCGCCAGCGCAGGCTGCACAGCCACATCCGCCACCGCCATCACTCCGTTCAACATGTCCTGTGCATTGCGCTTCACCGACCGCGTAAGGCTCTGAAGCGACTGCGCCCACGCCCGCACGCTCCTCTGCGTCTTCACCGCCTCCTCGCGCTCCTTTGCGTCGATGGCTTGCTCCACACGCCGCGCCAGCTCGCGCACACACGTGGCGTTCAGACGCGGAATCATGTCATCCTCGTTCACCAGACTATAGACGAAACGCTCCCCGCGGTTCTTGACACTGCGCGTCAGAATGGGCGGCGGCGCGAAGGCGAAGCACTCCACGTCGGGAAACACAGCGGCGTTGTTCCACCGAATGGCGATCAGAGCAGCCAGCCCCGCGCCCAGCGAGTGTCCCACGGTGCGGACACGGTAGTTCGGGTGCTGCTCCAGACCCTTGGCAATGGCAGCCCGCACCGCGGGGCTGTCGGCGATGTGCGTGGCGATCAGGCCAATGCCCTCGTGCACGGAGCCCTCTTCCCAGGGGAGGCTGGAGCTGCTCATGTCGACGATGAAGTCGTTGAGGTTCTTGGTACCGCGGATGAGAAGCACAACGGACTGGCTCTGGTGATCATTGAGGACGAAGAACGGGGGAGGGGTGATCGTTGAGGAGGATGCAGCAATGGAGTCATCCCCGAAGTTGGAGTACAGCAAGTCCTCTCTCGCCACGTGAGTGGTGCTTAGCAGAAATGAGATGCAGGCTTCGTCCCCCGTAATGAGCTTGGGAATCCCCAGAGTGGAGTCCGAAGTTGTCGAGATGGGAAGGAAACCCCCGTAAGATCCCACAATCCACTTCGAGAAATGGATGAATCCACGGATGACGGGATCGGACTTATCAACGGAATCTCCGTGAATGGAAAGAGGCATCTATGGGTAACTCGCGACATCCAGATCGACCTGCTCTTTGGCCACTTTCCCCAGAGCATTGAGGAAATCCGTCGGAGATGTGTCGTACAACCGCTCATAGGGACCCACGAACAGATCGTACAGAAGCGCAGCAGCCCTATTGTTAAGCTGCTCTCCAGAAATGGGTACGTCTGTAGGGACTCCATATCGCTCTGTACTAGAAAAAGGAAAACGAAAAGTGAAATGAAGTGAACACTTGATTCTGGGCCGTAACCGCTCCAATAATTACGAATATGAGTACACAATGAATTGGGAGTGATGAAAACGCTGCTTGTGGGAATGGATCTCTTTCTCCAGTAATTGTGGGTATAAAGTGCCACAACGATATACAACCGAAACGAAGAGTGAGTGCCACAACAACGTGCTCTTGTACATATGTCCCAATTATACTCTATTCGCCACGATCGTCCCTATTAAAACCGTTGCCCTTATCTTCATTATCTACGAAGGAAAACATGCCGTATCAGCCAATTTTGTTGAAAGGAAAGACTATCAAGGACGCCTTCCGACTTACGGGACACTCTGCTGGAATCCGAGCCATGGTTTACTGGAACTCCTATATCATCAGTGGAAGTGACGACAAATCGATTAAGGTGTTTGTGTAGTATGCGTTTGAGTAGTAGATATGGGATGCAAAAACGGGCAACTGCTTGAAAACACTATTTGGTCACACGGAACGAATTCTCTGCCTTGCTGTATGGAACGGGTATATTGTTAGCGGTGGAGTCGATACGACTATTCGGGTTTGGAATGGCACGGGAATTCTTAGCCTAGATATGGGATATCGTGTCTGGAAAATGCAAGAAGACGATCCGCGATATAAGATGCGAGGCAAAGTGCTTGTGCGCAACAGACGACTGCCTGTACATGGGAGGAAAGGATGGAAAGATCCACGTACATGGTCCATTCTGGTTTGAAGGATAGATGTGGAATAACCAGTATCGTTACAAGGGATGCATCGAGGCTCACTCCGACTGGGTGAACGATCTGACTATTTACAACGGCAAGTTCCTCATTTCATGTAGCGATGACAAAACAATCAAGGTTACACTTGGGTGATGAATTCAAGTCTAGTTGTGGAATACTGAATCCAAGGAGTGCATATTCACTCTCGCTGGTCATACCGAGGGAGTGCAGCACATCTGCACGCTGAACAGCTATCTCGCTAGCTGTGGAAGCGATTTCAACATCATCGTCGCAGCATTCCTCCTCCCTCATTCCTAGGTCTGGGAGTTGCGAACTGGCTCTCGCATTGCGACTCTCCAGGGTCATTGCGACATCGTGAGCAGCATCTGCGTGTATCGCGAGCGGTACCTCATCAGCTGCGACTTCAGCAGTCTGGTGGTGGTGTGGGACATCAAGGAGAAGTTCAAGCGTGCCTACGAGTGCACGCTGCACTCGGACGCCGTGTACCACGTGATGATCGCCGACGACCGCCTCTTCTCCTGCAGTCGCGACGGTTCCATCGTGGTGGGAGTTTCACCGACGGATGAGGAGTAGAAGTGGCCGGGACTGGCGGCGTTCCCGGAGCTGATCGCCGTGCTGAACAAGAACATCAAGGCGACGAAGCTGGCGGACAACTCCATGGAGACGGAGACGCTGAAGATCCTGCACGGTAGGGGCCTGGAGGCGAGTTGAGTTCAGACCAGATCGCGCGGCTGCAGCTGGAGAACGAGGGCCTGCTGCGTGACCAGCTGGGTCTGCACGCGGTGCGGGCGCGGGGGTGGCGTGAGGCGTAGAAGCTGAAGAAGGAGTACCTGTCGCTGGGCGAGCTGCGCAACGAGATGATGGAGAGAACACAGGAGGCGACGGCGCTGCGCAAGGAGGCAACAGCGCTGCGCCGCGAGCTGGCGGAGCAGAAGACGCGCATGCAGGGCGAGGCGGTGGCGCTGAAGGAGCAGGTGTCGATTCCGCTGTACGACGTGGGTGTGGCGTGTGCGAGTAAGGCGCAGATCACCACGTTCCACCTGCGAGCGGAGAGCGCGCTGGCCGAGGTGTTCGCGGCGACGTGGCAGGGCTGCGACGTGGTGCTCAAGTGCTACCGCGACGCCGTGATCACGCGCGACTCCGGCGCCGACTGGGTGACGCGCGTGGGCGTGTGGAAGAGTCTCTCGCACCCCGCCATTCTGCCGGTGAGTCCGCTGCGCGCGGCTGACGCCTAGGTGTTCGGGTGTCTGGCCAACGACCAACAGCCGCTGGCGCTGGTGCTGGAGGCGTGTCCCGGCTCGCTGCAGGACCTGGTGGGCTACGCGCAGACGCACCGAGCGCTCCCGCTGGTGGTGAAGGTGGGCGTGGCGCTGCAGGTGGCGTACGGACTGCGCTATCTGCACAGCCACGACCTGTGCCACGGCAACCTCCACCCCGGCAATGTCATGATGACGGCGGATCTGAAGCCACGGCTCACGGACGTTCAGATGGCCGGGGCGGAGCAGCGCCACCTCCACCGGGCGTTCTCTTCTGTTTTCATCGCTCCAGAAGAGAGAGAGTCCGGGTCTGTCCACACGGCTGCTGGAGACGTGTTTTCCCTGGGACGGCTCCTGCTGTGGCTGCTACGTGATGGAAAGAGTGTGGACGGCGATTTGAAGGACATCCCCGTGGAGGCTGTGCGACTCATGATTCAAACGTACACTGCGGTGGATCCGAAGGTGCGCAAGTGAACGGGACGTCATTTGTAGAAGAGACCGCCCATTGAGATTGTCGTTCGGGACCTGCAGCAGTACAAGGCGCTGGCGGAGAAGGACACGGAGGTCAGCTCCTACACGAATGTGACGTTCGTTTACAATAAGAACGTTGGGTGTTATCTGTATTGACACATCGTGTTTCTCTTACACACCTCACGTATAATGCGATTTTGATGTGCTCTCTTCAGAATAGCAGCCCTCCTGAATGGATATCTCGGTGTAGCAATTCTCAATCCGCCTCTCCTTTTCTTGCTCTCACACTCATACACTCCCTTCACACTCTACATTCCATTATCCACATCAAATACAACACACTC
>ERZ827156.4177-NODE-4177-length-12030-cov-4.084760_pt1 | contig 12030 bp, 12 predicted proteins | sample MGYA00519919_ERZ827156 | MGnify/ENA primary metagenome ERZ827156 (study PRJEB31778, sample SAMEA3449269) | human gut metagenome | biome: human gut; feature: human-associated habitat; material: faeces | place: United Kingdom | collected 2010/2012 ... | reverse complement strand
AGCATCCGCTTCGTAAGCGGCAGGTCGTGTGTTCGAATCCCACTTGGGGCTTATCTCTTTTCTCTTTCGTTCTCTCTTCTTTTTCGTTCCTGCTTGCACAGAGACCCGTGGGAAAGCGGCATCTTGTCTTTTGTGAGACTCAGTGGGAATCATCTTTCCATTTCGTTTTTTCGTTGGAATTGTCATGGTACTGCTGATCATGCGTAGATTCATCCAGTGAGTCGGTTGTGCCCATGCAGGAGTCCAGTCCAGAATCGGGTGCTAGCGAGTACATTCGACGTCACAACTACTCGAATGCTCACCAATTCAATCTAAGCCATGATGTGGCCATCGATGAGGAGATCACGCGGTTCAAGAGTGTTGCTACGGCTGTGGATTAATCATTGTATCTATAATTTGTAGGAAGAGGAAAAGATTATGATTGGTGTCCTGGAGAGAATTCTCGGTTGTACGTTGTCTGACGACTTGCAACAAGACCTGGAGGATGGTGTTGTGCGTGTTGGCTTGTTGGTTAACCGAGTAGATCCTGTGCAGACTCTTCAAGAAACTAGTTCCTGACAGAGATATTCAAGATCCTACTGTTTCCGATCGTTTTTTCCTATGTTTCTGTTGATTGTAGACTTATCCATTTTTCAAAAGCGGGACAACATCTCCATCTTCACCAACGCTTGCCGTTCCATCAATATTCCCGACGTGCTGCTCATCAGCTACTCCTACTTCGAGAAAGAAAACAAGACGTTGCTGCTCTCCGGCCTGTTCACCTTCATCATCTGGATTCTCAATCTGTTTCTCTCCTCCTCTCTCCTAACCCGAAGTGGGATCCCCGAGCCGAGCCGCCGCGTCTCCGTGGACAACCTGTTCAACGAGGCAAAGGAGCGCGGCGTGGAGAACTGCATCGAAATGCTCTGTGCGGCCGTTCTCCCCCTCTCACTCCCAGCCAACCAGCTCTCGGAGTCCATCAGCGCCACCAACAGTGAGGCTGTTCCTGCCAGCAATGATGGTGGCCCTGCAGTCATTAACAATGACAGTGAGCCTGCAGTTGTGAGTGACGCTGCCACTGCGTCCGTCGAGCCGATGGCTGTTGAGCCTGTGGCGAGCGTGTCCATAGAGCCCGCTGAAGAGGGGCCGCTTCCCACGGCTGCCGAGCCCGTGGAGCCCGTGGAGCCTGCCGAGCCCGTGGAGCCCGTGGAGCCTGACGCATGCCGTGAGACCGCTGAGCCCAAGCACATCGAGCCCGAGCACATCGAGCCCACACCCTCAGAGCCTATGCACGTCGAGCCTGCTGCCACGGCCCCTGTGGACATCGAGCCCGTGACCAGCGAGCCCGCGCACATCAGCCCCACGCCCTCAGACCCCATTCCCATCCAGCCTGTAGCCAGCGAACCCGCAAGCAGCGCCTGGTCCATCGCAGCGGTACACTCCGCGCCCACGGCCGTTGGGACAGCCCTCAGCCCGCGCCTCACGCACTCGCCCACACCGGACCCTCCGATCAGCGTGCGCTCCTCGCATCCGCCGCCTCGCCTCTCGCTCACGCAGGTGCGTCGGCAACAGTGGATGAGCCAGCACGGGGTACAGCAAATCACACCCGACGTCGATCCGGCCTTCCGCTCGCGGGACATCGAGTCCGCCGCCACTGCCTTCCTCGTGCAGAAGGTGCCCTCCGCCAACAAGACGGCGCCGCTGCTGCAGGAGGCGCCGCACGCGCCCACGCTGGTGGCGGCGGCGACGGAGGAGGAGGTGAGTTTCCTGACGGAGGAGGCGCCGTGCGAGTCGCCAACGGAAATGGCGACGGAGGAGGTGGTGGAGGAGCACCAACGCGCGCCCATCTCACCGCTGGCGCCAGCGAAGCGGAGGAACCTGGTGGTGAACTACCCGTCGATCGATACGCAACATGTCCAGTCGCGTGTGGGCGCTCTGCGGAGTTGAGATTACCCGTAGGTGTACAACCATGAGATGGTGCAGAGGAAGCCGGAACTGACCTATGTGGAGAGAATCGGGAATCGGAGAATGGTCGCGGGCGTCATTTGCCAACCGCGATACATCGAAGGCATCGACAGCGAAGGAAAGGTTTGGAGCCGAATTCAGGTGAAAAGCGTCTCCTCTTTTGCGTTACCCCACCTTCGCAAATCACGCCTTGTGGTTGCTGTGGAAGAGTTGCTTCATGGCTAGGGAGGCGAGGCGAGAGAAGAGCCCGCTCCGATCGGGAATGCGAGGGGATTGTTCCTTCACGAGCCGGAGGAGCCCTACCAGGAGGAGGAGATGGTGCGCAGAGCGCTGCACAACGACAGGGGGCCGATCGCCGCGGAGGAGTTGGAAAGGAGGCTGGACGAGGAGATTCGCAAAAGCATGATGCCATATAGCTAAATCTGTTTGTTGGATGATGTGCTTCCACTTGACGCATCTGCATGGTTGTTGCTGAAAGCAGCACCGGACCATTCACAGCGCATAGTGCGCAGAAAGAAAGAGCGCAAATCCAAAGGAGCACAATTGAATCTCATGTATGTCGTCGCGCCCATGAATGACAAGTGGAACTTGCGTTTTGGAACGCACACTGCTATGCACAAAAAACATAGCCATGTGGGTGTTGGAGCAGAAAGGTGACGGATAGGAACTACAACGACATGGATTCCCTCATCAACGAGAAGGGGAACGGAGCGGTGTACAGCAAGGACAACGACCTCCGTACCTCTCTCTGCTACTACCTGTCCATCATCCTCGTGCTCCTCGCCTTCATTCTGAGCTGTGTGAGCCTGGGCTTCTGCAGTACCGTAGATTCTCCAATTGGGGTTGATCGTAGTCCACCATCATGTCGAAGGTGTACACGTACAAGTTCCCCTACCTCGCCCAGTACACCAGCATCAAGGCCGGTATGCCCGTGTCCCTCGATGAGGAGGGCAACATCTGGCCGGGCGCTGGTTTCACTCTGTACCGCGACTCCTCCTACAAGGAGGTCACCGACGAGATGAAGCACGTGAAGGTGCGCCGCCTCGACTTTGACCACGTGTTCGTCGTGTACGACGGCTACGCCACCATCTTCCAGGCGAACTGCCACGGCGAGACGTACCAGGGCAACACGGTGGAGCTGCCTATGGAGGGCACGGAGCGATTCCGCGTGCGCGAGCTGGTGCACCTGAGCGGCTACCGCTACATCATCGTGGGCCGCACGACGCTGCTGCCCGTGATCGTGCAGCGCAAGGATAACACCTTCAAGCTGAATGTGGGTACGCCGCTGGAGATGAACATCGACGAGGACCGCTTCCCCCACGTGGACAACCTGGACGACGACACCTTCGCGATGGTGTACGAGAACGGCTTCTTCCTGTACACGAACTACGGCAGCTGGGTGGACGGCGACAAGCCCTCGCTGGTGCTGAAGGCGCAGGCGAAGCTGATGCACCGCCGCCTGGACTTCCACGGCATCGCAGGCATGGACAGCAACCACTGGGTAGTGGCGGCCACGGGCAAGGTGCACAACTCCACGTCGCCGTACACCAGCACGCGCGCGTGGCTGGTGACGCTGAAGGACGGCGCGATGACGGTGAGCGAGCACATCTACGTGCCCTGGTCGATGACGTGCGGCTGGTTCGGCATGGACAACATCGGCCGCGACCACGTGATCATCGCCTACAGCGACCTGTTCGACAACGGCGTGCGCGCCGTGCTGCTGAGCTTCGACCGCCAGAAGGAGAGCATCTCGTTCGGCGCGCAGGCCGTGATGCAGAAGGGCGGATCGATCGTGGACTTCGAGCAGATCGACGTGACGGTGCTGAACAACCGCCAGTTCGTGGTGACGTACGAGGACGGCGTGGCGCACGGCCTGATGATGGTGATGGGCTCGCGCACCGACTCTAACGACATCCTCGCCACCTCGCCCACCTTCGTGGTCGGCCGACCGGGTCGCGGCGAGCACCTGGACTACTTCCACTTCGACGTGGCGGAGCTGGGCAAGGAGCACTTCGTGATCATCGAGACGCGCAAGGTGAACGGCCGCTTCTCGACGCGCATCGACCTGGCGGACTCCTACCCGCGTCTGCTGGGCATCGCCAAGGCCAACGGTAAGAAGGGCGTGGCGGAGATCCAGCTGGGCGGCATCCTGACGGTGAGCTCCAAGAAGAAGCTGACGCCGGGCAGAGCCATCTACGCGAACAGCAAGGGCGATCTGATCGAGTCGCTGCCGTACGGCTACGCGTCGCGCAACTTCGGTGTGTTCTACGTGGTGGACCAGGAGACCAACACGATCGTGGACAACCGGAACCTGATCGGCGTGGCGGTGTCCAAGAACAAGATCAGAATGAGACTGCAATAAGCGGTGTGTTGTTTGTTGGAGAGGCGTGTATCAGGAGTTGAAGAGTGATGTTCCGAATTGAAAGACGAGTGATATCATCAAATGCAGGAATGATGTCACTGATAGACGAGACTGTAACAAACAGACAAAAAGGACGAGGGGAAGACAAAGTCGGGCAGGAGCGCCTTCGTCTCCTCCGTGCGCTGTGCGTCCGCCGCCTCCTTCGTGGTGAGCACCGCCCGGTCCGTCAGCAAGAACATCTGGTTCACGTCCTCCGTCTGCATGCCGTGCACCTGCGCGAACACGCCCGCGAACTGCCGCCGACACACCGCGAAGAACGCCGGCTTCTTCGCGCACAGGTTGTACACCGCCACGCCGCGCGGGCCCAGCACCTTCTTCACCTCCTCCAAGAAGCCCTTCTATACCTCACTCACCACCGCCGCGCCCACGCTCAAAAACGGCATCGGCGGGAACGACGTGTTCTCTCCCGGGTCCTTCGCGTCGATGTCCACGAACAGGTAATCCACCGCCTCCTCGCGCGCCGCCAGCGCCTTCACGTACTCCAGCGCGTCCGCCACCACCGTCTCCACCGCCTCCGGCAGGCGGAAGAACTCGCGCGCCACGCGCACCACCGCCGCATCGATGTCCACCGCCGTGATGCGCGCTGCGGGGAAGAACGCGTGGAAGAAGGAGGGCAAGCAGCCGCCGCCCACGCCCAGCACCACGATACGCGGCGCGGAGGTGGCGGGCGGACAGGCCAGGAGGGCCGCGGCCATGCAGCGGTGAATGGAGAAGGTCAGAACGGTGGGCTCGAACACCTTCTTCTTCTTTCCCGCCACATGGAACAGCATCTCGGACTGCGTCGCCTTCAGGTTGCTCGTGAAGCTCAGGCGGCGGCTGAAGTGCTTGCCCTCCAGCGGGAAGTCCTGCACCACGAAGGAATCGCCCGATTCCAACTTGCCCGAGGCGATCGTGTTTCCCTCGGCCTCTTCCTTGGGCGGCGCAAAGATCATGATTTGCTGGCTGCCGTGCGTGGGGAGGAAGTTCGGAAGGAAATCGCGTACATCGCTCTGCACCACCGCGTCGTCGATTTCCCTGTTGCGCATGGGCGAGCCCTGGCGCGTGATGACGACCATGCGGTCAGCGCGCACACTCTCGATTAACTGATGGACACTCTCCGAGGTCGTAAACGAGGGGGACGACTCGTTGCCAACAGGGACGATGAGTGCGCAGGTTACGGGAGAGGCCTTCCCCGAATTCGGGGAATCCCAGACATCGAACTTGTACTTGTTCTAAGCCATGAGATGGGATGGTTGTGGAGTTACAGAAATGGCGGAACTCCTGGATTTGCTAAGCGACAGCGTGATGGACAATACGGGCTCGGCAGCGGCCTTCTCAATGGCTCGCAGCTTGTTTCGTCCGATGAAGAAGTGGCGCGTCTCCGTAATGCGCTCCGTGAAGGCCGTCGCGGTAATCTTCTCCGGAGACTCGGCCGTGTCGTTTGCGGCGGTGCCTCTGCTACCCGTCATAGAGAGGAGACGATCCGCACAAGAAACCGTAGGGAGGCTGGAAATGGAATTGGAAGGGCTTTGGATTGGCCTCCTTGATCGTCACATAGAGGAAGAGGGGGTTTGTGAGGGGTGTGGTCACTGGCTGCGGCAGCAGGTACACGTGCGTGAAGAAGGGACTCACGACATCTACGCATCACAGTCCTGCAGCAGCGAGCACCGTGGAAGGCGGAGCAGATGAAGTCCTGCGACATCGAAATCGTGAAGAGCACTCCGCTGGGCTTCAGGACGCGCAGGGTCTCCTTCATGTAGGTCACGGCATCCAGTTTGCATTTCTCATTGTCTTCGGCGTAAATGGCATCGAGACACGCCTACGCATGAGCACAGTTGAACACTCTCCGCCTTGTCGATGACCACATCGAATGAGGCATCATCGAAGGACATCTTCGTTGCGTCCATAACCATGTACTGCAGACTCTTCCTTCCTCCGCGACGCTTCATCATGGTGGCAATGACGGTCTCGCTGTAATCGATGCAGGTGACGTCGTGATACCCGTTGTCGTAGCTAGGAGATCACCGGAGGCGTAATAGACAACAGTTTCTCGCCGAGGGAGCTGTTTCCGCAGCCAACGAGCAGAATGCGGCTTCCCTTCGTCATGTATTCCGAGAAGTAGCGCTTGAAGTCGGTAAAGTTGCCATACCAGTCGTAGACGCTCTTGTATTGCTCAAAGGCTTGGTCCCAGAACTCCTTCTTGTTGTAGTCCTCAATGTTCTCCGGACTCAGGTACTTTTCCATCCTCAATTCGCTCGCAGCCAACGCAGTTGTGCCGGATGGGCTTGAAGGAGAGAACCGCGGGTCTGGGGCGAAATCGCCCACTCTTGTGCTGAGCTTTCTTTTCCTGTTTTTGAATCAGATTGAAGCTCGTTCTCCCAGCAAATGCCTGAATCCCATTCGAGAAGCCGATCGAACACGAGTGAGCAGTCCCTTTTCCGATTTGATGGCTAGGAAGCCGATCTTCAAGCCGTTCCATGTCTGTGGAAAGAAATAGAAAGTGGGTGGCTGCCAAGTCTCGCCTCACCAAAGTAGGAATCAAAGCCGGAGCCGCAGCCCACGGAGAGAGGAGGCGAAAGCGTAGGGGCTTTTTCGCTTATGCTTATGGATAGGACGAAGGAGACGCTTCCAAACGGCACTATTTTGCGGATTCGGAACCTGTCTATGTTCATTTCGCTTCATCGTGTGAGCTGTAGAAATGTGAACGAGAACCACCTTCGGGAAATCTTCGGCTGCTTCGGCACGGTCGACGCTGTGGCGATCGAGTTCCACAATGGAACGAAGGTGCCCACCTCCGTGGCAACGGTGACGATGCACTCCATGGAGGACAGGGACGCGGCGTTTAAGGGAATGAACAAGGGACAAATCGATGGTTTCCTTGGTGGGTTGTTTTGACTGTAGGCAAGCAGATCACTCTGGAGTGCGTTGCGGAAAGCAGCAAGAAGTAGAGACAATCGCCTGGGTGTCATCGTAGGGAGGAGAAGCCCGCGACGTCACACAAACGCCTGCTGAAGCCGCTGCTCCGCCGCCGAAGCGTCCACCAGTCGGGCATTCGCCTCTTCCGTGATTTCTAGCGATCGCCGCTCGAGACACGCATCGCGACGTTCTTCCAGACGCTCGTCGAGCCGCAGCTACAGCCGGTCTCGGAGCTACAGTCGCTCGCGAAGCTACAGCTACAGCCGCTCGCCGAGCTACAGCCGCAGTCGTTCGGGGAGCTACAGCCGCTCCAGTTATAGCCGCAGCCGTTCGCGCTCCACCCGTAGACGATAACCTGTATTAGTGCCGTGTTTGCTCCCAAACAAAGGATTAAACAGTGCTTAAACGTCATCGTCGGACTCCTGCTGCTTCTTGTGATGGCGTCTCTTCTTCTTGGGAGCCTCCTCCTCCGACGACTCCGCGGGAGCCGCAGCGGCAGTCACAGGCTCGTTGTCGCTGACCTCCGAGCCGGAGGTGGCGGCGTCCTCGTTGCCGAGCATGCCCTGGCCCTCACCGGCGGTGAGCGACTTGCAGTGCATACCGAACACGAACAGCCAGGCGGTGTACACGATCAGGAACATGTAGTAGGTGTAGTCGGACTCGTTGTCGAAGAAGCCGTAGTTGAACACCTTCAGGAACTCCATCACGGTGTTCAGCGCACCGCAGATGGCGGTGATCCAGCCCAGCACTCTCCAGGTGCCACCGATGACGTTGGCCTCTCTGTCGTACACGGCGGAGATGTACACGCCCACGGCGAGAATGGCGTCACGGAAGAAGGTGACCCAGGTGAAGCAGTTGCGGAGCATGGAGGAGGCCATGGCCATCGCGGGGTCCACGTTGATGTTCTTGCCCTCATCGGGAGCGAAGAAGTAGCCCGTCACGCCCGTGGCGCTGCGGATGCCCACCTTGAAGGCGGAGCTCATGATCTCCAGCACGGTACCAGCAATCAGGCAGTTGCGCATCACAGAAGCACCCTCGTGGACGCTGAACAGATCCTCCATAGCCTACAGGTTAGTCCTCCAATTTAGTAGTACGAAGAAGGGAATGCAGGTGATGATGCCGAGGAGCATGACTAGGAGTGAGATCCGTCCTCCGAGGCTCACTGATGATGTTGGAGAACTGGCTCCACCACAGACCCTTGCCCATGTTTCTGATAAGGATGCGCAGGCACTTGGCGTCCAATTGCTAGGGGTAAGGCGAAAAGACGGACGGGTACCTGGATCTTCTGCCAGGTGCAGTCACCCCAGTCGGTGGTGGTGTTCGAGGAGTTGATCAGGCTACGGAGGAAGGACGCGATGAGAACACCGAGGGAACTAGGCGTGATTGGGAGTGCTGAGCCCTACCCGACCTCAGCGCAAATAGAGGACAAAACATAGACACCGTTGGGATCATTAGGCGAAAGGAAATACTTAAAAGCACCCATGTCTACAGAATCATCACACAACGCTTCCGGAACCAGTGAATGAAGTTACGATACTGTAGAATAAACACTTCTGATAGAAAACAGAGAACACAAAACACAGGTTCCGACGCACCTGGAGCAATGTGGCCCTTTCCCCTGTGTCTTCCGCGGGACGACACGGTCCTAGCGTATCTGTGCTCTCTTGTAGAAACGAGTCTTTGGAACAGGGAGTAAGTTGGGAGTGATTGTACCCAGCACGACAGCAGATGGGAATGCTCTCGTAGCCTTCGCCACCCCACTGGAATTGGAGGGATTCCTCCCCCCGCTTCCATTTTCTTGACAGGAACGAGATACTCTGCCGTTTGAGTGGATAGAGAGAGGCCCTTTTCATGTGACCCATGGTCCTTCCCTTTTGCAAGTATACACTGTGTTCATCCCCAAATCCCATTCTGTGAGCATACACTGGCTCTGAGCCCGTGTTCATCGATGGACCCACACAACCACACAAACCATACTCCCCGCGTTCACACCATCGATTCAATGCAAATGAGGGAAGGGAAGAGGCACCAAGGCCATCGCATTCTTCTGTTGCTTGCTGCGTCCAAATACGATGAAGAACCGCACGAAGGCATCTGGATCGAAGGAAAAGAAGAGCATGGAAAAGAAGAGCGTCTTTTCCGTGATGGCAAGAGAGGACACCAAGAAGACGAAGGCGAAGCCGAAGGAGGAGCTGGTGGTGCGACTGAAGGCGGACGTGAAGAGCATCAACGACAACATCATGAAGGAGGGCGAACGCTTGTTCTTCACGCGCATTCCCGAGAAGGTGGTGGAATTGACGGAGTACATGGACGTAAGTGACTGTGGCGCGAAAGGAGCCCCTCATCTCACTCTCTGTAGAAGGAGCCTCTTTTCAAGAAAACGTTCCAGGAGGTGCGACAGGAAATCTCCGTGGACAAGTACGTGATGGCCTACATGGCGGAGCGCAAAGAGAAGGTACTTTTGAAGTACGTTGGCGAAACACACAAGAGCTACGACGACTGGAGGAAGACGCACAAGCATCTGAGTCTCAGCGCGGACATCGAGCGGGAATTCAAGGTCGGTGCGAAGAAGGAGAAGGACGACAAGAAGGACGACAAGAAGGCGCCCATCCCGTTTCCATCGGACTGCGTGGTCCCCATCAACAAAGTGGGGTCAGGGAGGCGTATTGACGCGTAGCACCTGCACTCCATGCTGGAGTTCCTCAAGAAGGAGGTGAAGGAGTGTGTAGTTCTCTGCAGCGCAATCAAGATGTGGATCACGCTCAAGATTCCGCGGATGGAGGACGGGAACGATTTCGGCGTGGCGATCCAAGAGGAGTGCGTGGATACCATCACCGATGTGGAGGACGAGGCCTACAGCATCCTCGACTCCATCTCGAATTACTACACGACGCGCGGCAACTACATCGTGCAGATGGTCTCGAACCCCTCCGTGATGGACTACGCGAAGTGCATCTGCCAGGTGGACGAGACGCAGTTCTTCAACACGAAGCTCTCGATCCAGAGCTTCCGCAACAACTACGCGCTGCTGTACGACCTCGTAACAAAGAACCTGGAAAAGCTGCAGGCGCCCGTCTCCCACGTGGATTCTCTCTCTTTCTATTAGTTTTCTATTTAGCCCCTTCTGTTTCCACCAAACACTCCAAACTCGCATTTCTAAATCCGAACCGGCCTCTTGTCCTGCTTTTCCGCCTTCACGCGGTTTTCCTTGGCCTGCTTTCCGCGCACGCCTCCCACCGCCTTCGCCTTGCGCGAGGACCTGACTATCAAGTAAATGACCACGGCGATGATGATGATGGCCACCACCGTTCCCACCACCACCACCGACACCGACACACAGCTGCCCCTCACTTTCTGCCACTCGCCGTCCTTCTCGCCCAGCACGCACAGCCGATGCTGCGTGCCGACGTAGTTGCCCTGCTGCGAGCACGCGTACGCCACGTCCTCGCCCACCGGCGTGCGCTCGAACAGTCCCTCCGGCGGGCAGTACCCCAGTCGCGCTGCGATGGAGATCTCCGCCAGCGTCTCTCCCGACGGGTTCTTGCCGCGCACCACCACGCGCACCGCGTCGAACTCGCTCGTCGCCACTCCCGTGATCTCGCCCGTGGCGGCGTCGATCGCGAAGCCGGCGGGCAGCGGCGTGTCCTCCTGCACGTAGAACTCCGTGATGAGATTGCTGAAGGAGGGCGCGCCGGAGGAGGACTTTACGTCCTTCACGAACACGAAGGTCGCCGTCGCGTACTCCAGGTTCGCCGGCTCCTTGTACGCGCACCGCTCCGTGTGCACGTCGCTCAGCTGCCCGCCCGTGCACTCTCTGTACGCGTAGCCGTAGAAGCCCTCGGGACAGGCGCCCGGCGAGATCTCGCCCTCGCCCACCGCGGGGAAGTCGCCCACCGCGGGGCAGGCGCCGGAGCCCGAGGCGCGGCAGTACTGCGGCACGAAGGCGTACATGGTCACCGTCCCGCTCGCCGCCACGTCCACCTCGAACTTGAACTGGCGGAAGCCCGCGATGCCCACCGGCATGGGCCACGCCGCCCGCCCGCGGTTGGGCGTCGCCTGCCCGGCCACGGACACGCCGGTGGTGAACTCGTCGGCCTCGGCGAAGCGGCCGTAGACGGAGAAGCCGTAGCCCTCGCGGTCCAGGATGGTCTGCATGGCGAAGGAGTTCCACTTGGAGCCCTCCAGGTTCTCCACCGTCCACTGCGCGTAGGCGTGCGCCGCGTTGGCGAGGTACCCGTAGGCCGTCGTCTTCAGGTCGAACAGGCCCGCGATGGTGGTGGTGGTCACAGTGCTGCTCTCCAGCGCCGCGAAGCTGTCCAGCACCGGCGAGCAGTCGTTCACGCCGAACACGCCCGTCGCGTCGAACACCAGCTCCGACTGGTCCGCCGTGCGGTGCACCTCGAAGGCGATCACATTCTTGCCAGCCACAGCACCCACCGTGGACAGGATCACGTGGAACGTGGAGAAGGCGGAGGCGTCGTGCATCGTCGTGGCCTCCGTGGCGGCCGTGAACGGGTCCGCCAGGTTGAAGCGCGCCACGGTTCTGCCGTTGAAGTAGGCCGCCACACCTCCAGCGTACTTCACGCGCACGTTCAGCACGTGGTAGTCCTCCAGACTGGGGATAGTTACCTCGTGACGGATGTACGCCGTGGTTCCGACGTGGTTGCCCATCGCCGCCGCCTTCACGCTCTGCCACTCCGCATCATCAAACTCCACAGCCTTCCAGTCCTCGCTCATGGCATTCTCGCTGTTGAACAGCCGCCACTCAT
>ERZ827156.4175-NODE-4175-length-12035-cov-4.126544_pt1 | contig 12035 bp, 10 predicted proteins | sample MGYA00519919_ERZ827156 | MGnify/ENA primary metagenome ERZ827156 (study PRJEB31778, sample SAMEA3449269) | human gut metagenome | biome: human gut; feature: human-associated habitat; material: faeces | place: United Kingdom | collected 2010/2012 ... | reverse complement strand
GAGCGCCACCTTGCCAAGGTGGAGGTAGCGAGTTCGAGCCTCGTAACCCGCTCCATTTTTTTCGGCACCATAGCCAAGCGGTAAGGCAGAGGTCTGCAAAACCTTTATTCCCCGGTTCGATTCCGGGTGGTGCCTCCAAAACCGGCAGCACTTTTAGAAGTGTTGCCGGTTTTACCTTTTTCTACAAAAATAGCTGCCGAGGGGCGGCTTTTCATTAGCACATCAGTTAGCATAAACTAACTGCATGGATAAGATGCCGCAGCAATAAGGAGGGAATTGATGAAGTATTCTGAGTATGGGGCAGAGCGCCCAGAGGGGCTTTCAGAAAGAAGTTCAGGCGGCATACCGGCAGGATGCCCAGCAGTAAAAGAGCGGAGGTGTGACGAGGTTTTGGGATAATGTGGAATTGGTATACGATATTTTTGCGAATGTCTTTAACCGGAAGGCGAATAAAAAACTGTGCGATACAGTGACGGCGCTGATCCGGCCTACCGATGAGGTGCTGGAATGTGCCTGCGGCACCGGGCTACTGACCGGGGTGATCGCCCACAAGCGCAGAAGCCGGCTATCCCCTGTGTGAGGGGAAGATCCCGTGCGCAGTGGCGGTACTGAAAAAGAGAAACTGAGGGAGTGGTGATATGAAGGCGAGATGCATTGGAGGAAAACATCTCATTTACTGAGATTGCCCATAGGAAAATGACAAGCTATGTGGTATAATGACCCCATATAACCACAGTAGGAGGAAAAAAGCATGAGATATGGGATCATCGGTGCGCTGGATGAAGAAATAGCACTGGTAAAGGAACAGATGATCGAGGTGAAGGAGCATAAGCTGTATGGGCGCAGCTTTTACACCGGGCGCATCGGAAAAAAGGAGATCGTGCTGGTGTGCTGCGGTGTGGGCAAGGTAAACGCAGCGCTCTTTGCCAATGCGGTCATACGGGAATTCCACGCCGAGGCGGTCATCAATATCGGTATTGCCGGGGCTATTGGCGCGGGTATTGGAGTGATGGATGTGGTGCTGAGCACGGAGGCGGCGTTCCATGATCAGGATGAGGTCATGGTAAAGTATTACCCGTTCCGCAGGTCCTTTCAGGCAGATCCTGCTCTGCTGGCATTGGCGCAAATGGCGTGTGAAGGCGTGACAATACACGGGAAGGTCGTTTCCGGATTGATTGTGAGCGGCGACCGATATGTAACGGATAACGCTATAAAGCAAAGCCTGCGGGAACGCTTTGACCCCTGCTGCACCGAAATGGAGGGTGCTGGCATTGCCCATGCAAGCTTTGTAAACGATACTCCGTTTCTCATCATCCGGACGATGTCTGACAGTGCAGATGAAGGGGCAGATGACAGCTACGATAATTTCATCGATGTGGCGGCGCACCAGTCAGCGGCCATTGTGCTGAAGATGCTGGAGCTAGCCGAATAAGCCCAACAAAACAGAAAAACCAACCCCCGATGCCTTCCGTAGAAAAGCACCGGGGGAACTTTTATATTTTCTCTAGCAGCCGGGCAATGGGGGAACGCTGGACCTTCATGGCGCCGACCGGACAGAATTCCTGACAGCAGAAGCACTTGATGCACTTTTTGCGGTCAATGCGTGGTTTGCCGTTTACCATGGTGATGACCTTGGCCGGACAGATGCGCTGACACTCGGCACAGCCGATGCATTCCTTCTTTTGAACACCGGGCCGAGAGCTCATCGCGGCGCGGAGCAGGCGGCTGAGCGCCTTGCCCCAAATGGCCGCGTTGCCATCCTGATGGAGAAGGTTTTCGGCATTGCGGATGTTTTTGAAATCTGGAACGATATAGGGTTGCCAGGGGTCGCTGACAGTGATTTCTTCGATTTCCTTGGGGGAGAGGGCGCGCTCCTGCGCGGCGGCAATGGTGGGGATACAGGACGGCGGCAGGCCGATGATACCGGCACAGATCATATCCAGGCGGTAGGGGTTACAGCTGGCCAGCAGACAACCGATGGGCCGGGGCGTACCGGCGGTGGGACCATTGCCCTCCATTCCCACTACGGCATCCACTATGTGCAGCTGGGCAGGACGGGCGAGGTTCAGGTCCACGATCATGCGGGCGAAATCCATGGGGTTGGAGTAGCGATAGTGGTATTCCGATTTGACACTGCCGGGTACTATGCCGTACATATTCTTGACGGCGCAGGTCATGCCCATCATGCCGTGGGTTTTCAGCTTGCAGCAGTTGATGACAGCGTCGGCGTCATCCAAGTAGGCGGTGTATTTGAAGTCGTGAGCAACAGCTGCTTCCGGAAAATGGGCCTCCCGCACCTCAAAATTCTGATTGAGGTGTGCGCCGTATCGCTCGGCTTCTACCGCGCCGCACCGCTGGTAGATGCGGCCGAGATAGGCAGCATTGTATACCCCGCCAGGGCTATCGCCAATGACGACCGAAGCGCCGCGAGCGATCAGCATTTCGCTAAGGGCACACAGCAGCGCCGGGTGGGTGGTCACGGCATCCTCTGGCGGGCGGCCGGCAACAAGATTGGCCTTGATGACGATCTTCATACCGGGGGTGACCCAGTCCAGACCGCCCAGCGGTGCCAGCAGACGGTCAAGGGCCGCGCGGATATGATCTATTTCATAATCGGTGCAGCGCACCAGCGATACATCACAGCTCATGGTATTTCTCCCAGTGGGTGGTTTATGATGTTTATTATAGCAGGAAATTGCCATCGGGGAAAGAAAAATCTCCCCCGGTAGGCGGGGGAGTGAAAAGGGACTTAATTTGCTTTCTTCTTTTCCGGGATAAGGAAGATGAACACCAGTGTACTGATGAGCAGCAGGAATGGGTAGAACAGATAGGGGATGATCTGGAAGGCGGTAACGCTGTGCCCCAGCTCTGTTACAGCGGTGATGGCAACCAGCATCTGTGCGCCGTAGGGGATGATGCCCTGGAAGACACAGGAGAAGGTATCCAGGATGGAAGCAGTTTTGCGGTTGCTGATGCCGTACTCCGCGGCCATTTCGGCTGCGATGGGATTGGCCATAACGATGGCGACGGTATTATTGGCAGTAGCGATATCCATGGCGCCAACCAAAAGCCCCATACCAAGCTGGCCGCCCTTTTTGCCGCGGAATACCTTCTTGATGCCGCGAAGCAACGCCTCAAAGCCGCCGTATTCCCGGATGAGAGCGCAGATGGCGGAAACCAGGATGGCGACCATGGTGGTCTCGAACATGCCCTCGGCGCCGGTGCCCATGTTTTTCAGCAGGCTTGTTGCGGCGATTTCTCCGGTAGCCAGCATGATGATGGAGCCGGAAAGGATGCCGATGAGCAGTACCACAAAGACATTAATGCCGATGATGCCGCCAGCCAGGACCAGAATGTAGGGAATGATCTGGATGAGATTATACTCTTTGATGATAGGGAATTGCTCGATGGGAGTATTGAGCGAAATGATAAGGATGACCGCCAAAGAGAGCAGGGCGGCAGGCAGTGCGATCTTGAAGTTTTCGCGGAATTTATCTTTCATCTGGCAGCCCTGGCCATTGCAGGCGGCAATGGTGGTATCGCTGATGAAGGAGAGGTTGTCCCCGAACATAGCACCGCCGATGACCGATGCCACGCAGAAGGGCAGGGAAAAGCCGGTGGCGATTGCCAATGGCGCAGCGATAGGAGTGATAAGGGTAATGGTACCCACCGAGGTGCCCATGGCCAGCGAGACAAAGCAGCTGACGACAAAGAGAATGACAACAGAATACTGCGAGGGAACATGAGAAAGCAGCAGGTAGGCAACGCTTTCGGCACTGCTGCGGCCAACTACGCCCACAAAGATGCCCGCCGCCATGAAAATGAGGATCATTGTAACAATGTTTTTATCCCCGATGCCGTGGCCCATCAGCTCCAGCTTGGCGTCAAAGGAGAGCTCGCGGTTCTGCAGGCAGGCCACCAGCAGGGCGATGAGAAACGCCACGACGATGGGAATATTGTAAAAGCCCATGTTGATCTTAAGGCCGTACTTAAATAACAGGCCTAGACCTAAATAAATGACCAGAAACACCCCAATGGGCAGTAGGGCAATGGGATTGCTTTTTTTCATGTGGGTTCCTCCTCCAAAGCACAGTGAATGGAAAAACACTCTCGCCCCTTATGCATAAGGACGAGAGTGTGGGTTTCCTTGTCACATTTTCGTATTTACGCTTTAATCCAATAAAGAATAACCGAAAAATACACTTTTGTCAAGAAAATGAGGGAATCAGCGGCGCTTGGCCCATGCGGTGGGAGTAATGGCGACCAGCAGGGGATAGATCTCCAGACGGCCCAGCAGCATGGCACCGGAAAGAACCAGCTTGGAGAAAGGGGAGAAGGCGGAATAATTGCCGCTGGGGGAGATGATGCCAAAGCCAGGGCCGACATTATTAAAGCAGGTGATGGCAGCCGAGAGATTGGTGGTCAGACCGAAGGGCTCCCAGCAGATGAGCAGGAAAATGACCGCAATACAGACAATATATAGGGTAAAGTAGGTATTGCAGCTGTTGATAACCGCTTCATCCACCTTTTTATTCTCAAAGCGGACGACCCGGGTGGAACGGGGGTGCAGCACATGCTGCATCTCCCGGCGGATGGACTGTGCCAACAGCATGACGCGGCTGATTTTCAAACCGCCGGCCGTGGAACCGGAGCAGCCGCCAAGGAACAGGAGCACAAAGATGATTCCCTGACTGAGAGCTGGCCATGTGGTGTAATCCGCGGTAGCGAAACCGGTAGTGGAAATGATGGCGGCTACCTGAAAAAAGGAGTGACGGACAGCATCGCCCGCGCCGTACATAGGGGCGATATTGAAGGCGATGATACCGGAAGCCACCACAATGATGGAAAGGAAGCAAATAAGCTCATGGCTGCGCAGCGCGGTGCGCCACTGTCCCATGATAATAAGGAAAAACAGATTGAAATTGATGGCAAAGAGCACCATGAAGAAGGCGACAATCCACTGACAGACGGGGGCGTAGCCAGCCATGCTGCTGTTTAGCATGCCAAAGCCGCCGGTGCCGGCGGTGCTCATGGCGTGGATGATAGCATCATAGATAGGCATGTCCGCCAGCAGGAACGCCGCAAATTCCAACAGGGTAAGTACGATATAGATGAGATACAGGATCTTGACACCGTCCCGGGCCTTGGGGACGATCTTATCCATGGTGGGGCCGGGCATTTCCGCCCGCAGGATGTGCATGGTACGGTCGGGGGCCTTGGCCGAGATGATGGTGACGAACACCAGGATACCCATGCCGCCGATCCAGTGGGTGAAGCAGCGCCAGAACTGCATGGAGTAGCTAAGAGCCTCGACATCCTGCAGCAGGGTGGCACCGGTGGTGGTAAAGCCACTCACCGTTTCGAACAGCGCATCGATATAATGGGGAATGGCGCCGCTGATGGTAAAAGGCAGCGCCCCCACCAGGGAAAGCGCCAGCCAGGCCATGGCCACTATAACAAAGCCTTCCTTGGAGAAGATATCCTGGCGCTGAGGGGGTGCGACCCGCCGCAGCAGGAAGCCCACGCCCGTGGCAATGAGTATGGCCGCCAAAAAGGCCAGCGCCTGCTTGTGCTCTTTGAAGCCCATGGCAATGAGCAGGGGAATAAGCATCATGGCGGCTTCGATATACAGCACCGTTCCGGTGGTGGAAAGTACGATTCTGTGATTCATTTTCCGCTTCCTTTTTAAGATGGTTTTGGAAATCGCTATCTATTATAGCACAGTAGCGCCAAACAATCAATGCAAAGGCAAAGAAGCCACAAAGGATTTGTCGCTGGGGACGGAATGTGGTATGATAACAAGGAAGGAGAGTGGATCTCATGATACAGAAGGCGGAACGGATCATAGAAGCCTATCAAAAAGTAAAACCGGCTGGCTGTGGTGTCATTGCCATGGATGGCCGAGCGGCGGCAGGAAAAACTACCTTGGCAGAGGAACTGGCTGTGACTCTGGGCGGCGCCGTGGTACACATGGATGATTTCTTCCTGCCAGGAGAGCTGAGAACGCCGGAACGATTGGCGGCTCCGGGCGGAAATGTACACGCCGAGCGCTTTGTGGAGGAGGTGCTGCCTTATCTGCGGCGGGGAGAGGCTTTCCGCTACCGGCGGTTTGACTGCCACAGAATGGACTATAACGGCTGGGTGGAAATTCCGACGGTTCCGGTCATCATCGTGGAGGGGGCATACAGCCAGTACCCGCAGTTTGGACACTATGCTGATCTGACGGCCTTTTGCGATATCACTCCGGAAGAACAAAAGCGGCGCATTACCGCCCGCAATGGGGAAGAGCACTGGATGGTATTTCGGGAGCAATGGATTCCGCTGGAGGAAAAGTACCTGGCAGAGTACCATATCAAAGAAAATGCCATGCTGACCGTATGAACATTGTGTGAATACCGGGCAATATCCGGAAGAACTGGTTGCAATTCCCGGGGGCTTTGTATATAATTTAATCACATTTGCGGGCAATGCCCGAAAATAAAGGAGGTAAACTGATGTCCGAATACATTCTGAGCTGCTGCTCCACCGCGGATCTTTCCAAGGAGTACTTTGAAAGCCGTAATATTCACTATATCTGTTTCCACTATATGCTGGGGGATAAGAGCTACCCTGATGACCTGGGCCAGAGCGTGCCGTTCGATGAGTTCTACGCCCGCATGGCGGCCGGTGAAATGACCAAGACTTCTCAGGTGAATGTGGATGAATTTGCGGCCTACTTTGAGGATTTCCTCAAGGAGGGCAAGGATATCCTGCATGTCAGCCTGTCTTCCGGTCTTTCCGGTTCGGTCAATTCCGCCCGCATCGCGGCCGAGGAGCTGGCGGAGAAATATCCAGACCGCAAGATCTATGTGGTGGATTCCCTGGGGGCCTCCTCCGGTTACGGTCTCTTTATGGATAAGCTGGCGGACCTGCGCGATGAGGGTAAAACTATCGAGGAAGTCCGTGACTTCGCCGAGGAAAACCGCCTGAAGCTACACCACTGGTTCTTTTCTACCGATCTGACCTTCTATGTCCGCGGCGGTCGCATTTCCAAGGCGGCCGGTTGGTTTGGCACCGCGCTGAAGATCTGCCCGCTGCTGAATATGGACGATGAGGGCCACCTCATTCCCCGCCAGAAGATCCGCGGTAAAAAGGCTGTCATCCAGCAGATCGTAAAGGAGATGGAGAACCACGCCCAGGGCGGCCATGATTACAATGGCAAGTGCTTTATCTCCATGTCCGCCTGCTATGATGATGCCCGTGCAGTTGCTGATCTGGTTGAGGAGAAGTTCCCTCACCTCAATGGTAAGGTCATGATCAATAATATCGGTACCACTATTGGCAGTCACACCGGTCCCGGCACTGTGGCACTGTTCTTCTGGGGCGATGAGCGTACCCACTGATCTTATTATTAATGTAATGTCCGAAAGGAGCGCCTTTTATGGCTAAATCCGGCTTTTCCGGCAAAAACATTCTCATCAATCTGATCGTCACCATTGTGGCGGGTTTCATTTACTTTTATGTGGAGCTGCCGCCCATCAATCTGCACTCTGCAGCATTTTATAGCTTTTTCCTGTTCCTCTCGGTAGTATACTGCATCACGGCGGTTATCACTTCCGGCATCTATCGCCAGGCGGAAAACGGCAAGACCTTTTGGAAACTGCTGAAGGGCAGCTGCATCGTGCCGCTTATCGTTATCGGAGCAGTATTTGTCATCTATGTGGTTGGCGGGCTGCTTTCCAGCGTTGTCATCCGCAGCGGCGCCTATGCCAAGCTGATAACTGTGGAGACCGGTGACTTTACCCAGGATATCGAGGAGATCTCCTTTGATCAGATCCCCATGCTGGACCGGGATTCGGCCGAAAAGCTGGGTGACCGCAAACTGGGCGAGCTGGCCGATATGGTAAGCCAGTTTGAGGTAGCGGATAACTATACCCAGATCAATTACAAGGGTCGTCCCGTTCGGGTCACCCCGCTGCGCTACGGCGATATCTTCAAGTGGCTCAATAACCGCAGCGCCGGCCTGCCTGCCTATCTCATCATTGATATGGTGACGCAGGAGGTAGATGTGGTTCGCCTGCAGGAAGGGATGCACTATACTACGGCTGAGCACTTCAGCCGCAATCTGTACCGCCACCTGCGGTTCCAGTATCCCACCTATATCTTCAATGAACCGACCTTTGAGATCGATGAGGAGGGTACGCCCTACTGGGTTTGCCCCCGCATTGTCAAGCGCATTGGCCTCTTTGGCGGTACCGATATCCAGGGCGCGGTGCTGGTGAATGCCATCACCGGTGAAAGCCAGTACTATACCGATATCCCCACCTGGGTGGACGGCGTCTACTCGGCGGAGATCATTATGGATCAGTACGATTACTATGGCACCTATCAAGGCGGTTTCATCAATTCACTGTTTGGCCAGAAGAATGTGACCGTGACCACCGAGGGCTATAACTATATTGCCGCCAATGACGATGTATATGTCTACACCGGCGTGACTTCGGCCGGCAGCGATGAATCCAATATCGGCTTTATTCTAACTAACCAGCGCACCAAGCAGACCACCTTCTATTCCATTGCGGGCGCCGAAGAATTCAGCGCCATGAACAGCGCCGAGGGCGTGGTGCAGCACCTCAATTACAGCGCTACCTTCCCGCTGCTGCTCAATATCAGCAATCAGCCCACCTACTTTATGGCGCTGAAGGACTATGCCGGCCTGGTGAAGATGTATGCCATGGTTAATGTTCAGCAGTACCAGATCGTTGCTACCGGAGCCTCGGTGGAGGAATGCCAGAGCAACTATTATAAGCTGCTGCGGCAGAACAAGCTGGATACCGGGGAAGCCCCCATTCTGCCGGCGGATGAGGATACCGTGACTGGCATCGTAACGGCGCTGCGCTCCGCGGTCATTGATGGTACCACTATGTACTATGTAACGCTGGATGCGGGCAATACCGTCTACTGCATTTCCGCCGGTGAGGTGGAAAAGGTCATCCTGCTGAATGTGGGTGATCGGATCACCATCACCTATGAGCCGGATTCCATGCGGGATGATCTTATCTGCACGGCCAATGCTTTTGAATGGACGGTTGCTGAGGAGCCGACCGAGCCAGCGGAGGAGTCCGAGCTGCCCGAGGGCCCCGCTGAAGCGGCGTAACTTTGAATCCCGAACTTACCGTAAAGTCCCTGCCCATAGCGGCGGGGACTTTTAGCGGTTCGCGGTTTTTATTAAGATTGTTTGAATAATGCGGCGGGGGCATTGACAACGCGATAACGAAGCTGTAAAATATATTTGACATTAAACATTCGATCGGAGGGAGCAAAATGCTCAGAATCGAACACCTGACCAAAACCTACGGCGGCAAAAAGGCCGTGGATGATCTTTCGTTACATATCCGTGCGGGAGAGATCTATGGCTTTATCGGCCACAATGGCGCCGGTAAAACCACGACCATCAAATCCTGCTGTGGTATCCTGCAGTTTGAAGAAGGGGAGATCTATGTGGATGGCGTGTCCATCCGGGAAGACCCCATCGGCTGTAAGCGCAAGATCGCCTATCTGCCGGATAATCCTGACCTGTACGAATTTCTCAGCGGGGTGCAGTATCTCAATTTTATTGCCGATGTTTATGGCGTTCCCAAGGAGGAACGGGAACAGCGCATCAAGGAATATGCCGATCTCTTTGGCCTTACCGAAGACCTGGCTCAGCCCATCAGCGCCTATTCCCATGGTATGAAGCAGAAGCTGGCCATCATTTCCGCTCTCATCCATAGCCCCAAGCTGCTCATCATGGATGAACCGTTTGTTGGCCTGGATCCCAAGGCGGCCCATGAGCTTAAGCAGATCATGCGACGGCTGTGTGATAACGGCTCGGCTATTTTCTTCTCCACCCATGTGCTGGAGGTAGCTGAAAAGCTTTGCGATAAGGTCGCCATCATCAAGGGCGGCCGGCTGGTCGTTTCCGGCACCATGGAGGAGGTCAAGGGACAGGATTCCCTGGAGGATGTGTTCCTGGAACTGGAGGACGACAATGCTTAAAACGCTGCTAAAAGTCCAGTTTGCCGCGCTCAAGGCTTCGCTGCTCCGCAGCCGCCGCAAGCAGAGCAAAGGCGGCACGGGCCGCACCATCGGGTTTGCGGTGCTGTTCCTTTATGTCATCATCTGCTTCTTTATCATGTTCGGCAGCATGTTTTCTTCTATCTGCATGCCGCTGCATGAGCTTGGTCTGGGTTGGCTGTATTTTGCCATCGCCGGTTTGATGGCTTTTATGCTCACCTTTATCGGCAATGTATTTGCCACCCAAACGCAGCTTTTCGATGCCAAGGATAACGAGCTGCTGCTTTCCATGCCCATTGCGCCCAAGTTTATCCTGGGCAGCCGTATGCTGCTGTTGCTGGCGCTGGATCTGGGCTATGGCATGACGGATTTCAGCTACTACACGCTCTACCGCACCATTTTTATCCTGCTGCTCTATATCCCGGTGCTCATGAATTATCCCGTTACCGCGCTAAGCGTGGCGTATTTTATCATCAGTACGCTGCTGCTGCCGCTGATGGTACAGGCGTTCTCCTGCCTTGTCGCATGGGTCATCTCTCTTATCAGCAGCAAAATGCGCAATAAGAATATCATCACCATGGTGGTGTCACTGCTCTTTTTGGCAGCGTATTTCTATCTTTATAGCAAGATGGGCGATATTATCTCCGGCCTCATCGCCAATGGCACTGCCATCGCGGTGGCGTTCAAAAAGTACGCTTTCCCCGCGTATTACTTCGGCGTTGGCATCGCGGAGCATAACCTGACCTATCTGCTGCTGTATACCGTTTGCACCCTGGTAGTGTTCGAACTGGTATACGCCATCCTTTCCCGCAGCTTCCGGCAGATCACCACAGCAAAGAAAGGCACCGCACGCATTAAATACAAGGAAAGGTCGATGCATGTCAGCAGCCCGGCCGCCGCGCTGCTGCGCAAGGACTTCCGGCACTTCATTGGCAATCCTATGTATGTGCTCAATGCATGGATGGGGGAGATCCTGCTTGTTGTTGCCTGTGTCGCCATGCTCATAAAAAAGGATATTCTTACCGAGTTTCTGCCGATCCTGAATGGGGAAGGGGAGATCATGGGACTGATTCTTTGTGTGATCCTTTGCGGCCTCAGCTGCACCAATCTTATCACGGCCCCATCCATCTCACTGGAGGGAAAGAACCTTTGGATCGCGCAGTCCATCCCGGTCCCTGCGGCCACGGTGCTGCGCGCCAAGGTCAAGCTGCAGATGCTGCTTTGTATTCCTATTACGGCGCTTAGTGCCTTGCTGATGGGAATTGTGCTAAAGCTGGAGCTGCTTACATTGGTGCTGGCTGTGCTGGTGCCTGCGGCCTTCAATCTGTTCACGGCCTTGCTGGGCGTGGTGGTCAACCTGCATTTTCCCAAGTTCGATTACATCAATGAAACAGTCGTTATCAAGCAGAGCATGAGCACCATGATCTGCATGTTCGGCTCCATGGCCGTGGTGTTGGTATTGGCACTGCTGTATGCGCTGCTGCTCTCCGCAAGTGTTGCGCCTACCTTGTTCCTTGCTGTATGTCTGGTGCTTTTGGTTATTGTGTGCGTGTTGATGTGGCGGTATTTGGGCCACGGCGGCAGCGCCCGTTTTGCAGCCTTGCAGGCAGATTAAAGCAAGAAATTGTACTTTGTGCTCTCCTTTCCGGGGGAGCACAAATTTTTTGCACCTTTTTCTCGAAAAATGCAAAAAAGGAGTTGACTTTATGCGGGGAAAATGGTAATATAACAAAGCTGTCACCCACGGGGAGGCAGCGGAGATGCACCTTGAAAATTGAACAGCATTCACTTGAAATTGACCGAGAGGTCAATGGAGAGTCCTTGTAAATTCTAAGAGATTTAGTACTCTTAAAAACACAAGTAATAACGCAAGCGAGAGCTTGGGTTAGGACAAAAGATTATGAGATCATAATTACCTTAATAGGTAGTGTGAATACTATTTATTAAGAGTTTGATCCTGGCTCAGGACGAACGCTGGCGGCGCGCCTAACACATGCAAG